>ENA-ORSK01001461-ORSK01001461.1-human-gut-metagenome-genome-assembly--contig:-NODE-1461-length-18528-cov-4.526011_pt1 | contig 18528 bp, 19 predicted proteins | sample MGYA00242192_ERZ509159 | MGnify/ENA primary metagenome ERZ509159 (study PRJEB26280, sample SAMEA2338663) | human gut metagenome | biome: human gut; feature: human-associated habitat; material: faeces...
TCGTTGGCGAAAAGCACCGTGGAGACCAGCGCCTCGCCTGCCTCCTTCTTTTGCTGTGTGAGCATGGAGTTGAAGCCGCCGATGGTGTCTGATTCCAGCCCAGACATAGAACCGCTGCGATCCAGGATAAAAACCAGTTCTGTCATAATGAAAACCCTCCTTTGTTTGTTTACGCTGTCATTGTAGCGCACCGGAAGGAGGGTTTGGTCGCCTGCGGGGCGACATTTATTCGGTTTTCAGGCGCTCTGTCCACTCAGCTTCCCTGAAGCCTACGAGGATGAAATCGTCGCCTACCAGCAGTGGGCGCTTGACCAGCATACCGTCTGTGGCGAGGAGCTTCAGCATCTCGCCCTCACTCATACCGGGCAGTTTGTCCTTCAGTTCCATGGACTTATACAGCAGGCCGCTGGTGTTAAAAAACTTCTTCAGCGGCAGTCCGCTGCGTTGGTGCCAAGCGGATAACTCGTCATAAGAAGGGTTCTCCAATTTGATGTCACGAAAATCGTAGGCAATGTGGTTTTCGTCCAGCCACTTCCGCGCCTTCTGGCAGGTGGTGCATTTGGGGTAGCAGATAAAGGTCATGGTTTTAGCTCCTAATAGACTCAGCATAGCAGTGTATTTTGTTTACGGTTCAGCCTGAATGTATTCGCTCAATGCATCACGCATTCTTACAACAAGATCAATAGACTCGTTCATTAATTCAGCATAATTATCCTGAATCGTAAAGTCCAAGCCCTCGATATATTTACATATACGCGACGATTTCCTGTGATTCATTCGCTGCCAAGAAAGCTCAAAACCCAATGTGCTTTCTATTTCATCTTTATGCGCATACACATTATCAAACAGCTTTTTGTTATTCGCGATCCAGAGCCCCACCCTTATCTTGTGTTCCTTGTTCACCAAATCTATTGATATCTGGCACTCTGATGATCCGATTGCAATAGAATACCAAGGGTCTGTTGTCGCCTTTCGCTTGTTGAAGGGCCTTCCACGTTGTTCAAGGATATCGTTGAATTGTGTCCAAAACTCCAGTCTGTAGCTTTGAGATTCATTCATACCTTTATCCTGAGCAATGCGTTTTACAGTTTTTGCGAAGTCATTCGGCTGTTCGATGATTTTGAACTGGGGAGCCGGTTCAGAATTTCCAATTTTGTAAGCGTGAATCTCAATCAAGAAAAAAGAAATGCTATCATCGGTATGCTTATTGAGCCATTCAATCGCACTCGCATGCTCGTCACGGGCTGAAGCAACCACCCATACCACCACGGATGCGTCAAGTCCAGATGCATAAGTCAGAATTTTCCCCAAATGGTCGTGATTGGTCTGCTCAAGTTGGTTCTCAATCAGCACGACTTTTCCAGTAATTTCATCTCTGCACAAGATATCGCAGCGATAGCTTCCAACAAATTTTTCAGTCTCAACATCGGTAAGCGACAGATTCAATGTATTGCCAAGTTCCTGTATGTTTTCCTCCGCAGACAGCCACTTTGAAAAATCATATTGTTCATGAGTCCAGACCTTGCGAATATCTACTTCCTGCAATTTCCCAAGCTTCACCTTGTCCATCACTTATCACGCTCCTAACAGACTCTGATCAAAAGCGAACAGGGCCTCGTTGATCTCAAAAATGTCGTACTTTTTCTGCCCGATGAAGTACTCAATAATAACGTCGAACTTACTGCTGGCGCTGAGGGCGTAGCCCGCGCGGGCGATGAGGTCGCGGGTCTCGTCCAAATCAAGTTCCAACGCGATGGCAAAGGCGATAGCCGTGGACTTGGAGGGCTTGTAGTCCGGATTGTTGCGAATCTTGGAAAACAGCTTGCGATCCACATTGGCCTTCTTGTAGACCTCGGCGTCCTTCTTGCCGCTGCGGTCAATGAGCTTCAACAGCGTCTCCGAGAAACCGGCGTCCAGATGCGCCAGCAGATCGTCCAGCCCACCGGCAGCCTTGGGAGCCATCATCGGCGCGGGCATCGCGCTCTCACAGAGGGCTTCCGCACGGCTCTCAGGGGCGTTTATTCGGCGCAGACGCTCTCGACGCAAATCGGTGTGGGCGTCCACATAGTGGTCGTCGATGTACTCGGCAATGTCGGCAAACAGCTTGCCGCTGATCTGGTATGCCTTGCGGTCGAAAATGACGAGGTAGACCGTCATGTCGTTGTGCAGCAGGAACTCGCCGATGGTGTCCACCGCCACGCGGAGCGCCTGATCCTTGGGGTAGCCGAAAATGCCGGAAGAAATCAGCGGTAAGGCTACCGTCTCGCAGTTGTGCGCCTTGGCCAGCGCAAGGCTCGTCTGATAGCAGGAGACGAGCTGTTCCCGTTCACCGTGGCTGCCGCCGTTCCACACGGGGCCGACGGTGTGGATCACATACCGGCAGGGCAAGCGGTAGGCCTTGGTGATCTTGGCATCGCCGGTCTTGCAGCCGCCCAGCGTCCGGCACTCGGCCAGCAGCTCCGGCCCCGCCGCGCGGTGGATGCAGCCATCCACGCCGCCTCCGCCCAGCAGGGACTCCTTGGCCGCATTGACGATGGCATCCACGGACATTTTCGTGATGTCGTTGCGAACGATGATAAGGGGCATATTGTGTATAGCCTCCATTCTGACGACTTTTAAAAATATTATAGCAGAATACACTTGGTTTTGCAATGGACGTTGGAACGTCTAACAGCCTTGATTGAAAATTCCTATTGTTGGCCAGACCAACAGTAGCGCAAAATGACCACGCTGTAACCAAAGAATAGGCTCCGCAGCCCTGCGGGGCCGCGACGCCGGAGGAAGCGGACGCACGCTGTAAACGCGCACATCCGCTTCCTCCGGCTTGTTGTATCATCCCACAAGCCCCCTACACGGAAACACCCCGTGTTTGCCCATGTGAGCCGCTGTGTGACCTCCTTCTGGGGAGGGGAGCATCCCTGTCCCAGAGAAAGATTTCGAGCCAGTTTTTGGCAAATTTGAGCAAGCTTCCGGTGCGCCGAAAAAGAAGCAGGAGAAAGGCATTGGCGCTTTTCGCGCCAATGCCTATTCACAGCAGCCCGCAGTGCGAGCTGCCGCAAGGGTTTGCGGGTTTTGGAAATTGACGCTTTTTTCGAGGTTCCCAGAACGGTTTGACGCTAAATTTGAGAAAAGTCGCCGCAAAGCCCCGTGTCACAACGGTTTGCGGCGGCGCTCTGATAGAAAATCGGTACGCTTTATACCGTTGTAGTCGGCGGAAGTCTCCGTAGCAGCTCAAATCTTGCTACGCCATAAACAAAGATAAGCGGCGGTTGAGAATTGATAACTTTCTGATAATACTGCGGCTTTCCCATGGCTTTTCTCTGTCCTTTGCGGTATTGTGTACCGTTACAAAGGAGGTCGATTTTATGCCGAAAAGACGAGCGAACGGCGAGGGGAATATCCGAAAGCGCAAGGATGGACGATGGGAGGGCCGCTACACAGTCGGTCACGATCCCGAAACAGGGAAGTCCATCATCAAAAATGTTCTCGGCAAGACGCAAGCGGAAGTCAAGGAGAAGTTGAAAAAGGCAATCGAGGAAAATGTGGGCATTGACTACGGGCGGGCCAAGAACTACACCGTGGGAACATGGCTGGAGGTCTGGATGGAAAACTACGCGAAAATCAAGCTGCGCCCATCGACCTACAAAACCTCACAAGGCTTTCTGAAAAACCACATCAAGCCGCAGATCGGCCGCGTTCCGCTGGCGGACCTCACTTCTCTGGACTTACAGCGGTTCTACAAACATCTACTGGACGGTGGCCGGGTAAACCGCGTCGAGGCCAAGAAAAAGCCGAAAGGTCTGGCTCCCAAAACGGTACGGAACATCCACCAAATGATCGGTTCGGCGTACAACCTTGCCATCGAGCAGAAGTTGGTGAGCAAGAATCCAACGCAGGGCTGCGCCCTGCCAAAAGTCGAGCACAAAGAGATGAGAACGCTGACCGCCGACCAACTCAGCGCCTTCTTCCGAGAAGCCAGGGATAGCGGCGTGTACGAACTCTACTATCTCGACCTCGCCACCGGACTTAGGCGGGGCGAACTGCTGGGGCTGAAATGGACGGACGTTGACCTCGACCGTGGCGTGCTGAAAATCCAACGGGCCATCTCGCGGCAGAACGGCAAGGTAGTGGAAGCCCCGCTGAAAACGAAAAATGCCTACCGCACCTTACCTCTGTCGGCGGATGCGATAAGCGTTCTGAAAATGCAAAAGTGCAAGGTGAACAGCAGCGAATGGGTATTCCCATCGCCCACCGGAGGCCCCATGTCACCAGACAGCGTCCTGCATATGCTCCAGCGGGTGCTGAAACGGGCGGGGCTGCCCCGCATCCGATTCCATGACCTCCGACACACCTTCGCGACGATGGCACTCCAGAACGGCGTGGATGTAAAAACGGTGTCCTCGATGCTGGGCCACTACTCGGCGGGTTTCACGCTGGATACCTACGCCCATGTCACCACCGACGCACAGATGAAAGCGGCGCAAACAATGGGCAATATCCTCTCCCGTGCTGTCTGATGCTTTCCGCTACCCGCTCCCGTTGGGGTCAGCGTTTGGGTCAGAAAAAAGCAGCGGGAGAAAACAACAACTTATGCAAACAAAAAGACCCGAAGCCTTACGGTTTCGGGTCTTTTTGGCACGCCGTGAGGGATTCGAACCCCCGGCCTTCTGGTCCGTAGCCAGACGCTCTATCCAGCTGAGCTAACGGCGCATACTTAACTTCTTGCGACTTAAATATAATACCACGTCCTAATATAAAATGCAAGCTTTTTTTGAAAAAAACTTCTTGTTTTTTTTCAGAGCATTTCTCGCTTGTCATAGAGCCAAGTTTGTGCTATTGTAGAAGAAAATGATATGCGATTTTCCGCGGCATTTCGACAGATGCCCCGGGTGTAACGGAGGATGCTATGAGCGCAAATTTCAGAACGCGGATGTTCGGCGGCTTTGACCGAGAGGATGTGGTCGCCTACATTGGGAAGATCACCAAGGAAAATCAGGCCCAAGTGGAGGAGCTGACCAGCGCCGCCGATGAGCTGCGCCAGCAAAACGACGGCCTCATCCGGCAGCTTGCCGTCCTGCACCGACAGGTAAAGAGCTGTGAGGATTCCCACCGGGAAAACGAGGTGCTCACCCAGCAGGTGCAGCGCCTGGAGGAAGAAAACCGGGCTGCGCAGGAAGCACTGCGCCAAACCCAGGCACGGTGCGACGAGCTGCAGGTCCAGGCAGATGAATACGCTAAGATCCGGGACCACATCGCAGATATCGAGATCAGCGCCCACCGCCGGACAGAGGAATTCCGGGCCCAGACCATCCAACGCATCCACGAGCTGGTGGCCCAGCAGCGTGCCTGGTGCAGCGAGAACAGCGTCCGCTATGAGAAGCTGCTGCAAAGCTTCGGTGAAAAGCTCCAGGCCGCCCGGGATGTGCTCCGGGAAACGGATCTCTCCGGATTTGAGGAGATGCTCTGCAGCCTGGATCGGCTGGATGAGGAACTGGACAAGTAATTTTTTGACACAAAAAACCGGATGCCTGTATCTGCAGGCATCCGGTTTTCTATTGGCTTATATAGATTAGAGCCTCTCAATCGCTACTTTCAAGCTCACCGGATCGCCGTAACCTTGTACCCGGCATCCTTCACAGCCTTGCGCAGCATATCGTCCGTGACCTCCGGACCTGCTGTAACGGCGGCGGTCTTTTTCTCCAGGTCCACATGGGTGCTGACCCCGGGCAGGGCGTTCAGCGCGCTCTCCACATGGGCGGCGCAGTGGGCACACATCATGCCCTCAATGGTCAAAGTTCTGTTCATACCGGTTTCCTCCTGTTTTTCAGTTTGATTTTCCTTTGTTGTTTTTTCTTCTGTTACCGGGCAGGCCGGCCCCTTCCACAGGCGCAGGCGCAGGGCATTGGTCACCACACACACGGAGCTGAGACTCATGGCCGCGGCAGCGATCATGGGGTTTAGGGTAAGGCCCAGGGCCGGATACAGTATGCCCGCCGCCACGGGGATGCCGATGGCATTGTAGATAAACGCCCAGAACAAGTTCTCCCGTATGTTGCGGATAACGGCCCGGGACAACTCCGTTGCGGTGACGATATCCCACAGGGAGCTGCGCATAAGTACCACATCCGCCGACTCAATGGCAATATCCGTGCCTGCACCGATAGCCAAGCCCACATCCGCTCGTGCCAGGGCCGGGGCATCATTGATGCCGTCACCCACCATGACAGTACAGCGGCCCTCCTTTTGGAGCTTTTCGACACATTCCGCTTTATCCGTGGGCAGCACCTGGGCAATCACCCGGGAAACACCCACCTGCCTGGCAATGGCCTGGGCAGTGGTCTCGTTGTCACCGGTGAGCAGCACTACCTCCCGTCCCGTCTCCCGGAGGGTCTTTATGGCGGCGGCGCTGTCAGGCTTCACAACATCCGCCACGGCGATAAGACCCAAAAGCCGGCTTTCACGGGCGAAATACAGGGCTGTTTTCCCCTGCCGGGCCAAGGTCTGGGCCGTATCGGAAATCGAGCTGGTGTCTATGCCGCAGCGGGTCATGTAGTCCAGATTTCCGGCATAGATGGCGGCGCCGTCCAGATTGGCGCAGATGCCGCCGGGAACAGCTGTGAAATCTGTTACCGGGGATAGCGCCAGTTCCCGCTCCTCCGCGGCCTGGCCAATGGCCACAGACAGAGGATGCTCCGAGGGCTTTTCCACCGAGGCAGCCACCTGCAGCAGTTCCTCCTCAGTGATACCGATAGAGATAATGTCTGTGACCCGGGGCCTGCCCTCTGTAACAGTGCCGGTCTTGTCCAGCACCACGGTTTGGGCCTTGCCCAGCATTTCCAGGCTCTCGGCGGATTTAATGAGGATGCCACTTTGAGCGGCCTTGCCCGTGCCCACCATAATGGCCACTGGTGTCGCCAGGCCCAATGCACAGGGGCAGGAGATTACCAGCACTGCGATACAGATGGACAGGCAGAAGCGGATGCCCTGGCCCCCCGCAAAGTGCCACAGCAGCGCCGCCGCCAAAGCAATACCGATGACCACCGGCACGAACACGGCACTGATGCGGTCCGCCAGCCGGGAGATGGGCGCCTTGGAGGAGGCTGCCTCCTCCATGAGCCGCACGATCTGAGAAAGGGTGGTATCGCTGCCTACCCGCCGAGCCTCCAGCTCCAGATAGCCGGAGAGCACCACCGTTGCCGATGACACAGTGGCCCCCTCCCCTTTTTCCACCGGCAAGCTCTCTCCGGTGAGAGCGGATTCATCCACCGAGGCGGCTCCGGCAGTCACCACACCATCCACGGGGATCTTACCTCCCTGACGGACGATGACGGTGTCCCCCATCACGATCTCCTCCGCCGGAACCGTAACCTCACGGCCGTCCCGGCGCACCAGGGCGCTGTCCGGCGCCAGGCGCAGCAGGGCCGAGATGGCCCCGGTGGTCTTTTTACGGGAGCGCTGCTCCAAATATTTGCCCACGGTGACCAGGGTGAGGATCATGCCCGCCGACTCAAAATACAGGTCCGGCATGCCCTCGATCCGGCCTGCAATGAGCAAGCCCATTTCAATGAGACTATACACCAGACCCGCCGCTGCACCCAAGGCCACCAGAGAATCCATATTGGGGCTGACCCGAAACAGCCTGGAAAATCCCACGGTGAAATAGGCCCGGTTCAGAATCAGAATGGGGATCACCAGTGCCAGCTCCGTCAGCGCCATCGTCAGGTGATTTTCGTGGAACACGCCGGGTACCGGCAGGCCCAACATGTGGCCCATACTGATATAAAACAGCGGCACCAGACATATGACCGACCACAGGAGCCGGCGGCCCATGCGCCGGACCACCTCATCCTGCTGCTTATCCGGGGTCAAGTCTCTCTCGTCCGCCTCCCGGGCGCCGTAGCCGGCCCGGATCACTGCATCAATGATCTGCTGGGATGTGACCTGGTTTTCATCATAGCTGGCGTTCAGCCGTCCCAGCATTAGGTTCACCGCCGCTGACCGGACTCCCGGCAGCTGCGCCACTGCCCGCTCCACATGAGCTGAGCAGGCCGCGCAGGTCATCCCCGTCACGGCAAATTGTTTCGTCATAGCAAGCCCTCCTCACTTCATGAGCTTCTGCAGCGTGGTCACCAGTTCATCAATGACCTCGTCGTCCCCCCGGCGGATGCCGTCGGCCACGCAGGTGCGGATATGGGTAGCCAGCAGCTCCTTGCTGAAGCTGTTCAGCGCCGCGTTCACCGCTGACACCTGCACCAAAATATCCGTGCAGTAGGCATCCTTCTGCAGCATATCCCGCAGGCCCCGGACCTGCCCCTCAATGCGGCTGAGGCGATTTATCAGGCTCCTCTGCTCCTCCGGAGAGCGGTGCTTGGTTTTCTGATGGCAGCAGCAACAATCCATTTCCATATACCTCCTGGGGGTATTTTTTATTACCCAGTGATTATATACCCCCAAGGGGTATTTGTCAACGTTTATCCTTCGGTTTGAAGATAATTGCCATGAGCACGCCGAAAAACACAGCCGCCGCAACGCCGCCTGCCGTGGCGGTAAGTCCGCCGGTAAATGCGCCCAAAATCCCCTTCTCGGCCACGGCCTTGGCTACCCCCTTAGCCAGACAATAGCCGAAGCCCGTCAGGGGCACCGTGGCTCCGGCTCCGCCCCAATCCACCACATACTGATATACGCCCACCGCCTGGAGCAGCACCCCCGCTACCACATAACCCGTGAGGATCCGGGCCGGAGTGAGCTGTGTCTTGTCGATAAGCAGCTGGCCGATGGCGCACAGCACGCCGCCGCATAAAAATGCCTGTAAATACTGCATGTCAGTTCTCCTTTCCCGCAGCGATGACCACTGCGTGGCAGATGCCGGGGATGCTCTCTCCCTGGAAGGACGAGGTAGGCGAAAGCAAGGCCCCGGTAGGAGCGAAAACAATTTTTTTCCATCGCCCCGCTTGGATGCCTCCCAGCAGATACCCATTCAGCACCGCAGCCGAGCATCCGCAGCCGGAGGCTCCGGCATGCATATCCTGCCTTTCCCGATCATAGAGCAGCAGCCCGCAATCTGTGTAATTCTTTCCCATATCCAAGCCATCCTCCCGGAAAAGATCCACCACAATGTCGCGGCCCAGCATCCCCAGATCCCCGGTGATCAGAAGGTCGTAGTCCTTAGGCCCCGTCCCTGTCTCTCGAAAGAGCGCCGAGAGGGTATCGTAAGCTGCCGGGGCCATGGCCGCGCCCATGTTGTTTGCATCCTTGATGCCCATGTCAACAATGCGCCCGCAGGTGACGTGGGTAATATACGGCCCGTCCCCTTGGGCGCCCAGGATGCAGCAGCCGGAGGCCGTAGCGGTCCACTGGGCCGTGGGTGTGCGTTGGTTGCCGTAGAGCACAGGCATCCGGTACTGCCGCTCGGCGGTGCAGAAATGGGAGCTGGTCATAGCGGCCACGATGGAGGCAAAGCCGCCATCGATAAGCAGAGCCGCCAGGGACAGGCTCTCGCCCATGGTGGAACAGGCACCATAGAGGCCATAAAAGGGGATTTTGAAGTCCCGAAGGCTAAAAGAGGTGCCGATGCACTGATTCAGCAGATCCCCTGCCAGCACATAGTCCAGGTCCTCCGGTATAAGTCCCCCCTTCTCCATGGCCCGCCGTAGGGCGAACTGCTGCATGGCGGATTCCCCCTTCTCCCAGCTTTTCTGCCCGAAGTAGGCGTCCTGATTCAGCTCATCGAAATAGCCGGCCAGCGGGCCCTGGGCCTCCTGTTTACCGCCGATGTTGGCGTAGGACAGGACACTCACCGGGCTCCCCAGCCGCACGGTCTGCCGCCCCAAGCGTTTTGATGTCATAGCTTCCATCCCCTCGCATAAAGATATCCCTATTGTGCCACCTTTTTCCCGGAATATGAAAAGAATACCGGATTTTTCATAGAAAATCCGGTATTCTCTTCACATTTTGGATTCCATCACCGCCAGCACGCCGGCCGCTACGCTAATCTCTGCGTCCCCCTGCCACTGGTTACTCACACCGATGGGAAAGCTGTTCTCCACAGTGGCATTCTCCAGCTCATATTTGGTCCCGTGGATGCTCACCCCGGTGCACCGGTCCGACAGGGCCAGCACCGAAAGGGACCAGCCTTCCCGCTCCGGCACGGTGATGCACCCACCGGTAAAGACCCGTATCTCCGTCTCCCGATCGATGATCCGCACCCACACCCCGTGCTTTACGGCAAAGGCTGCCGCCTGCAGGTTTCCCAGCAGATGGTCAAGCCGCCCTCCCATGGCGCAGTAAAGCCATATTTCCCCGCAGCCGACAGTAACTGCGTGGCGAATGGCCGCCATGGTGTCGGTATCGTCCTTTTCCACCGGCAGGTCAAGCCTTGGTACATCCCGGGGCAGCGGCCCCGTGTAGGAGTCAAAATCCCCTACCAGCAGATCCGGCCGCAGCCCGGCCTCGTGCAGGTACTCGTAGCCCCGGTCACAGGCGATGATATAACCGCACTTTTCAATGTCCGCCAAGGGTGAAAACCGCCCGCCGGACACAATGGCCCAAGGTTTTTTCATAGTGCATCCCTCCCTGTCAAAAGCTGCCGATGGGAATGGATCCGTCGTCCCTTCCCTTTTCCACGCTGCGAATCTGCAGCCAGTAGGTGCTGCCGTTTTCCATCTGCACCTGCACCCGGTCCCCGGCCCTGTGGCCCAGCACCGCCCGGCCCACAGGGGATTCCTTGCTGATGAGCCCCTTCAGGGCGTCCTGCCGCAGGGTGGTCACCAGGGTGATTTTTCGGCTTTTCCCGGTGTTTTCCATGTAAATCTCCACCGTGTCATATAGGCCCGCTGTGTCTGCTTCGGACCGCTCCTCAATGACCTTCGCGGTCTTGATCATCCGCTGCAGATAGCGGATGCGGCTATCATTCCGGTTTTTCTCCTGCTTGGCACATTTGTATTCAAAGTTCTCGCTGAGGTCGCCAAAGGCCCGGGCGGTCTGCACATCCTCAATAAGCTTTGGCCGCAGCTCCCGCACGCGGTAGTCGATCTCCTCCTGCATTTTCTGAATGTCGCTTCTGGTCAATTCATCGTACACTACGATCCCTCCTTTATAATATCCGCCAGATATTCCAGGGCCCGGGGCAGGTGCTGGAGATTCAGCCCCGAATAGTTCACCACAAGGGTGTGCTGCCGAGCGCCTTTTTTGTCATGATAGTAGTCCGACAGCACGGCGAGCCTTAGCCCCTTTTCCGCCGCCCGGTGCTGCAGGACGTCGTCCGGCAGGCTTGTCTGCAGCTCTGCCAGAAAATGCAGCCCCGCGTCCTGGCCGGTGATCTTCACCCGCCCCGCCAAAGGCCCCTGCAAAAATGCCGTTATCACCTGGTCACGCTTCTGTCGGTATCGGTTGCGCATCCGGCCCAAATGCCGCTCAAAATATCCCTGCTCCAAAAACTTCGCCAGGGTATACTGCTCAAAGCCCGACACGGTGCAGGCGTAAAACCCCAGCTTCTCCCGGTACCGCTCCAGGAGCTTCGGAGGCAGGATCATATAGCTGATACGGATGGACGGCGCAATAGTCTTGGAAAACGTGTTCAGATACACCACCCGCTCATTCTCGTCCGTGGAGTACAGGGACGGGATGGGCCGCCCCACAAAGCGGAACTCGCTGTCGTAGTCGTCCTCCAGAATATACCGCTCCGGCTGCTCCGCCGCCCACCGCAGCAGCTCCTGCCTCCGGCCGATGGGCATCACCGTGCCGGTGGGATAGTGGTGAGTAGGTGAAATATGCACCACCTGAGCCAAGTGCCGGCGCAGCTGAGCGGCAGAAAGCCCCGCCTCGTCGATGCCGACGTACTGTACCTGCACCTGATTGCTCTCATAAATAGCGGCAATCTTGCTGTAGCCGGGATCCTCCACAGCGTAGCACTTGCCCCGGCCCAAAAGCTGGATCAGCAGATGATACAGCAGCTCCGTCCCGGCGCCCACAATGATCTGCTCCGGATCCACCTGCATCCCCCGAAACTGCTGCAGATATCCCGCAATGGCCCGCCGCAGCTCCGCGGCCCCGTTGTAGGGCGCCGCCCGCAGCAGCTGCTTGTCCTGCTCCAGGAGGGTCTGGCGCATAAGCCTGGCCCAAACGGTGAAGGGGAAGTACGCCGGATCCATGGTCCCGGAGGCGAAATCCAAAAACCACCCCTGCTCCCTTTCCCGGCCTGCCTGCGCAGGCCGCGCCGTCTGCCGGCTCTCCGGCGGGCGCTCCACCTCCGACACAAAATAGCCGCAGCGCTGCCGTGCGTGGATATACCCCTCCGCCTGCAGCTGCTCGTAGGCGTTTTTCACCGTAATGGTGCTCACCTCCAGGTGCTGGGCCAGGGTCCGCTTTGAGGGAAGCCTCTCCCCGGAGTGCAGCCGCCCGGAGAGAATATCCTCCCGGATAAAGCGATATAGCTGCTCGTATAGGCTCTCCTTTTTCTGCTTTTCCAGTGTATAGGTCAGCATGTCGCCCTCCATCTGGTATTATTGAATAATATCGCTATGGGTATTTTAATATATCCAGTTCCCACTATAATACAGACAGAACAAAAAAGCAAGAGGTGACCTGTATGAAAGATCTTCGAATCCGTAAATTAGTCTATGCCGCGCTGATGGCGGCGCTGACCTATGTGGCCACGATGGTCATTCAAATTCCGTCCCCCATGCAGGGGTATGTGAATTTGGGTGACTGCTGCGTGCTGCTGTCCGGCTGGCTGCTGGGCCCCTGGTGGGGCGGTGCTGCCGCCGGCATCGGCTCCATGCTCACGGACCTCCTCAACGGCTATGCCCATTACGCCCCCGGCACCTTCGTTATCAAGGGCTGCATGGCCATTGCCGCAGCGCTTCTGGCCAAGGCCATGGGCCGCAAGGCAGGCGGCTATGTGGTCAGCGGCATTGTTGCCGAGGTCATTATGGTCGCTGGCTACTTTGGCTATGCCGCCCTGCTTCTGGGCAAGGGCATCGGCGCCGCCGCCAGCATCCCCGGCAACCTGGTGCAGGCTGTTATGGGCCTGGCCATCGGTCTGATCCTTTTCTTCCTGCTCAAGCGCAGCAAGGCACTGGACAAACTGGGCCTGCAGTGATACACTAAGGGCAGTGGTTTTTCCCCACAGGAAAGGATGAGATTCTATGGCTGGAACCGTGCATGAATTGGAGCAGAAGGATCTGTTTTGGCAGGTACAGAGTGAGGCGGCCAAGGCTGCCCAGCAGCTGGTGGACCAGGCGCACCTGCACCAGGGGCAGATCGTTGTGGTGGGCTGCAGCACCAGTGAGGTGGTGGGCAAGCGTGTGGGCAGCTGGTCCACACCGGAGATCGCCCAGGCCATTTTTAATGGCCTGAACAGTGTCTTTGCCCCCCAGGGCATCTACATCGCCGCCCAGTGCTGCGAGCATCTGAACCGGGCGCTGATCGTGGAGCATGAGGCCGTGCCGGGCGCGGAGATCGTGAATGTGAAGCCCCAGCCCAAGGCCGGCAGCTCCTTCGCCACCGCCGCCTATAACAGCTTCCGCCACCCCGTGGCGCTGGAGGAGATCAAGGCCGACGCGGGCCTGGACATCGGCGGCACCCTTATCGGCATGCACCTGAAGAAGGTGGCTGTCCCCGTGCGGCTGGATCAGAGCCATATCGGCAGCGCCATCGTCCTGGCCGCCCGGGTCCGCCCCAAGTTCATCGGCGGCGAGCGCGCCATTTATGACGAGAGCCTCAAGGACGGGTATCCGGATTTTGAGTGAGGGATCTTGCATTTCAATAGGAAACCGACCGGCCCTATGGCCGGTCGGTTTTTTTGGGGGAACGGGGGATGCGGATTGCCACGGGCGCTTTGCGCCCTCGCAATGACACGGTTTTTTACATGGGGTGCGGTGCAGGTGGCAGGCAGGCTGAGGCGTCCGCCCTTACGCACTGTTTACCGATAGAATTCGTAGGGGGCGGCGTCCCCGCCGCCCCGCTGACAGGCGGGCTATATAGTACCCCCCGGGACTGCTGCGCAGTCCCCGGGGGTACTGTTTTTTATCATTTGCTCAGTGGTATTTGCTGGTGCGGCAGCCATTCATCCCCGACCAATATACACAGCATGTATCACACATACCCGCCAAACAATTGGGATTAGCGGGCCTTCCGCAGCCGTTGGCGCATTTTTTGCTGCAAGCGGTCATGCTGAAAATCATAGCGACAGCGATCAAAAGCACCGCAAATTTCTTAACCTTCATACTCTTTCTCCTTTTTCTGTTTCTTAATTCAAAAATGGCTATACGCATAAATGAATATCATTGTCATAAGCACGGCAGATTTCCCCTGCGGCAGCAAGCCGTTAGCATACTTTTTTATCTTTCATACCATGCAATGCTCCGCACACTAACATCACTATAGCCTGTTATCGGATCATAGAAACGGAAATAAACCTCTACATCTTTCAGTTTATCATAATCAAAATCGTACCCGGTCTTACTAAGCCACAAGCTTCCTACCGGTTCCTCTATATAGTAGCCTCTCATTTCACCATATTCTTCAACTTCTTCGATATGGCATTTCACCGTTCCGCTCAGCCTATCTACCCGCTCCCCCTTCAAGTTTTTAACACAATACATCTCACAGTTATACTGATACTGTTTTGACTCAGGCGGGGTATAACTGTATGTCGCCGTAACTGTCATCGCACTCAGATCCAGGTCAGAGAGCGTCACTGTGTAACCACTTCCGTCATCGTATGTACCTGTATACGTCTTTCCATCCAGCAATTTCTCCAAGTTCCATTGTACATCCACGACCTCATAATCGCCGGATCCGCAAGCACTCCAAGTGTCATTTTCCTTGTAATACTGATAGGTCTGCGTCCTTTTAACGGTGGCCGACCCATACTCGCCGCTATAAAACAGGGTCAGCTCCTTGTTCCGCCAGCGGCAGTGGACCTCATAGAAATTCTCCGGCAGCGGCAGCGGCGGGCGGCCGAACTTCACCCCCCGGGCCTTGGCCGCCGCGATGCCCTCCTGCTGTCGGCGGCGGATGTTTTCCCGCTCTGATTGGGCCACAAAAGACAGGATCTGCAGCACCATGTGCCCATGAGGTCTTTTCCCTGCCTGGTGTCCAGCAGCGGCATGTCCAGCACGCAGATGTCCACCCCCTTTTCCTTGGTCAGCAGCCGCCATTGCTGCTGGATCTCCCTGTAGTCCCGCCCCAATCGGTCAATGCTCAGCACATAGAGCAGGTCGCCCGGCTTTAATGCCCTCACCAGCCGCTTGTACTGGGGCCGGTGAAAGTCCTTTCCCGACTGCTTGTCCAAATAGATGTGCCGCATCGCCACGCCCTTGCCCCGCAGTGCGATCAGCTGCCTGTCCTCGTTCTGGTCCACACTGGACACGCGGATATATCCATATACGTCCATAAGCCCTCCTTTTCCTGCAAAAGAGGCCGCACCGCCCCCCCTGCTCATGTGGTTCGATCTTACACCTATGGACGCAGGCAAAAAAAGAGTTGCCCCTTCCGGGGCAACCGGACACAAAAAAGCCGCCTCCCGGCGGCTTTTTTATTGTATGTTCACGGTGCAATGGGGAATATCAGCTTCAGCACGCCGAACACCACCAGGCATATACCCGCAGCAATAAGGGCGCGGAAGCAAACTTTTCTATTTTTCTGCGCCAGCTTCTCGTCCTCCTCGTTCTGCCAGCGCACATAAAACCACGCCGCAAACAGCAGGCTGACAAGGGGTCCGAAAATCAGACCGATCATCGCGACAAATCCCATCGTGAATTCCTCCTCCGTTTTTCTGTAGTATACCGAAAAAGATTCCCTCCGTCAAGGTGCATTCCCACCCTGCCGGGAAGCGCTCCCCTCTGCTTTGGCAGGATTTCACAAGCGGCGATACCTCTTACGCTCTTATTTTGCATATACATTCTAAATTTGTATTTACCGTAAATATTTATTCATTATATACTTGACATTGGTGAATATTTATGTATAATCAAGTCATCACATAAAACCGTGCGTTCCTCAGCGCCATGGAGGTTCAGCACAGGAAGGGAGAACAAAAATGAAAACAATGAAGAAGCTTTGGATCCTTATGGCAGCACCGACCGCCACATTATTGCTCTGCGTGATCAGCGCATCGGCCTGCACCATGGTCTATGTGGGCTCTGACCTGACAGACGACGGTTCTTCCTTCATGGCGCGAAGTGAGGACTATAGCAACGGCTACAACAAGATTGCCTATGTTAACCAGCACGGCAAATATGCCGCCGGCAGCGTATACGAAGGCTGCTACGGCTTCACCCATACCTTCACCCATGACAGCTACGCCTACACTGCCACCTCCGATGACAACATCTCCGGTGTGTGCCCTGATTGCGGCCAGACCCATCCCCACACCCCCATGGAGGAGGTCGGCTCCAATGAAAAGGGTGTCTCCGTCTCCGCCATGGTCACTCTCAGCCCCAACGGCGCCGTGGTAAATGCCGACCCCATGGAGGACCTTGGCATCTGTGAAAGTGATATGGCTACCATCCTCCTCAGCGAGGCCTCCAGCGCCAAGGAAGGCGTGGAGCTACTGCTGAACATCTTCGACACGGTTGGTGCCGGCGAGCCCTCCGGTGTGCTTATCGGCGACCAGAATGAGATCTGGTATGTAGAGAACTTCACCGGCCACACCTATACCGCCGTGAAGCTGAGCTCCGATATGATCACCATGAACCCCAATATGGGCGCCATCGGCTTGGTGGATCTGGATGACACGGACAACGTCCTCTCCTCCGCCAACCTCATTGAGGTGGCCAAGCAGGCCGGCACCTATGAGGGCAGCGAGACTGAGAATACCATCGATGTTTATAAATCCTACTGCGCGTATGCAAACGGGAGTCCCAATACCCGGCTGGTAAACGGCCTGAACTACTTCCTGGCCTCTGATACCCTGTCCGCTTCCACCATTGCCCCCGAGGACTTCACCATCTCCAACGTGAAGAACGGCAAGGTTGTTTCCCTGTATACGAACATTCAGAACAAGCTGGGCAAGATCAGCATTCATGATATGGTGGACTACTATAAGGTGGATGACATCGCCAACATCGGCAGCCTGGAGTGGCACATTTTCCAGATCCAATCCGCCGACGCTCCGGAGACCGGCACCATCGAGTGGTTAGCTATGGAGCACGGCCAGTACTCTGTGGCCATCCCCTACTTTCCCTCTCTGACCACCGACATGTACGATGGCTATAAGTTTGGTGGTGAGGAAGCTACTACCACCGATACAGCCCCGGCCGATCCCTATGGCACCTATGCTTTCTCCAGCTACTGGGGCAGTGGATACGTCGTCCTTCCCGAGGGCTGGGAAAACGGCTACTACTGGACCGTGGATGCCCTGTCCAACTATGCGCTGTCCGACCAGTGCTCTGCGGAGGACAATGCCCTGATCCACAGCGAGTTGGCCAAGATGCAGCAGCTCTGCTACGACAAGGCAGCCGAGATGAAGGCCGCTTTGGCCGAAATGAGCGGTGACGAGGCGAAGGCATACGCCACCGAGCAGAGCGCCTCCCTGGCTCAGCAGGCGCACACCCTGACCCTGGAACTCTACAAGCATGTTGTGTCCCACGAGCACACCTATGGCGAGTGGGAGACGACCACGGCTCCCACCTGCAAGGACGAAGGCATTGCCACGCAGACCTGTAAGTTCTGCGATGCGACTCAGACCAAAAGCCTGCCCAAGTCCGACGACCACAGCTGGGATGACGGTGTTGTGACCAAGACCGCTACTACCGAAGCGGACGGCGTTAAGACCTACACCTGCACCGTGTGTCAGGCAACCAAGACGGAAGCTATCCCCGCCCTTGCGTCTGATGCCGGCAGTAATACTCCCGCATCGGAGCCTAATCCCGCCACCGGTGACAGCGCAAGCCTTATGCTGCTGGGTGCTGTAATGCTGCTGTCCGTAACCGGCATCGTATTTGTGGTGAAAAAGAAAATTTTGGTGAAGTGAGATAGTCCCTGTAAAAGAATGACCCCCGGGCCCTCCATAAGGAGGGACCGGGGTGTTTTTGTTGTGGGGGCGACGGAATAAGATCACTCCGCCCTACGCAATTTTGAGGATTGGATGAGGACAGATGGACAGCGGTGTCCGCCCCCACACAATTGCAAAGAGTTTTTCGCAGTGGGCGGGGTAGAACCCCGCACCTACGGATAGCTTGATGGGGCGGGTAACCACCTACGGAGAGATAGAGGGTGCTCCGCTAAAAGGCCGCACAGAGTTTGCCGCCCGCAGGCGGCAAAAAAGTTCAAGTCATTTTTCACCGCAACATGTGCGTGGAAAAATATTCCTCTCAGGCGAGAAGTAATTGAATTTTGCCGCTTGCGATAAAATTATGCGCACGGCAGACTTGGGGCCTTTTGGCAGAAAAAACGGAGATTATTCGCCAGAGACGATGAAAGGGCTGTCCCAAAATGGGACAGCCCTTTTCGAATTGGTAAACAGAGCCTTACTTAGCGGCCTTCTGGGCCTTGATGGACTCAATCAGTTCGGGAACGACCTTG
>ENA-ORSK01001462-ORSK01001462.1-human-gut-metagenome-genome-assembly--contig:-NODE-1462-length-18507-cov-4.716724_pt1 | contig 18507 bp, 14 predicted proteins | sample MGYA00242192_ERZ509159 | MGnify/ENA primary metagenome ERZ509159 (study PRJEB26280, sample SAMEA2338663) | human gut metagenome | biome: human gut; feature: human-associated habitat; material: faeces...
AAATCCCATGCTGATGCTAAAACACCAACATGGAATTTACGGCAGTAATTTTTTTTAGATATTTGCCATGTCTACCTTGACAGGGGCTGATCACAGGCTTCGGGGTTCCTTTTTGTATGGGGATCAGTCGACTGGTTTTGCGAAGAGGTCTTTTTCTTTCTCTTTCTTGAGAGCGGTCTTGATGTGCAGTTCTTTCAGCTGCTTATCAGCGACTACAGACGGTGCCTGGGTGAGCGGATCGATCGCACTCTGGGTCTTCGGGAAAGCGATGACATCGCGGATGGAGTCGAGGTGGAGCATCAGCATGACGAGACGGTCAAGACCGAGGGCAATGCCTGCATGCGGCGGAGCGCCGTACTTGAATGCATCAAGCAGGAAGCCAAATTTCTGCTCGGCTTCTTCCTGAGAAATACCGATGGCTTCGAATACTTTTTCCTGCAGATCCTGCTGGTAGATACGAAGGGAGCCGCCGCCGGCTTCGACACCGTTCAGGACCATATCATAGGCTTTCGCATAGACCTTGGACGGATCAGTGAGGAGGTACTGTACATCTTCATCTCTTGGTGCGGTGAATGGATGATGTTCAGCGACGTAGCGTTTTTCTTCTTCGCTGTATTCGAACATCGGGAAGTCGGTGACCCAGCGGAAGCAGAATTCATTCGGGTCGATGAGGCCCATGCGGCGAGCCATTTCGAGACGGAGTTCGCCCAGAGCCTGTGCGACAACCTTCGGCTTGTCAGCAATGATGAGGACGAGGTCGCCTTTTTCCGCTTCGCAGACTTTGCCGATCTCACGGATCTTGTCTTCGCCGAGGAATTTGGTGATTTGGCACTTCAGGCTGCCGTCTTCATTGAAGCCGATCCATGCGAGGCCTTTGGCACCATAGTGTCCGACGTATTCTACGAGGCCGTCGAGTTCACGACGCGGAATGCCGGCATCGCCTTTGACAGTGATGGCTTTCACACAGCCGCCATTATCGAGGACGGAGCGGAATACTTTGAAGCCGGTGTCACGGAGCAGGTCGGATACATCATAGAAATGCATATCGAAACGAAGATCCGGTTTGTCGGAACCATAGAGAGCCATGGCGTCATCCCATTTGATCCTCTTGAACGGGATCTGGATATCGACATTGAGGACTTTCTTGAAGACTCTCTGCATCATGTGTTCCATGAGGTCCAGGATGAAGTCCTGGTCTTCGAAGGAGAGTTCCATATCCAGCTGGGTGAATTCCGGCTGGCGATCGGCACGCAGGTCTTCATCGCGGAAGCAGCGAGCGACCTGGAAGTAGCGTTCCAGACCGGAAACCATGAGCAGCTGTTTGAAAAGCTGTGGGGACTGCGGCAGAGCGTAGAATTTGCCCGGGTTCACACGGGAGGGGACGAGGTAGTCGCGTGCGCCTTCCGGAGTGCTCTTGGTGAGCATCGGGGTCTCGATTTCGAGGAAATTGTGTTCATCGAGGAAGGTTCTCATCTCATGTACGATCTTATGGCGCATGATGAGGTGGTTCTGCATTTCCGGGCGACGCAGATCGATGTAGCGGTATTTCAGACGGACGTTTTCATCGACATCGATGCCGTCTTCGACGTAGAATGGCGGGGTCTTCGCTTTATTCAGGATGCGAAGCTCGGAAACGACGACTTCCACCTTGCCGGTCTTCATCTTCGGATTGACAGTTTCTTCGCTTCTCTCTCTGACCTTGCCTTTGACAGCGAGGACGAATTCACTGCGGCAGGCTTCCGCCTTGTGGAATGCTTCTTCCCCGTACTGTGGGCTCATGACGAGCTGTACAATACCGCTTCTGTCGCGAAGGTCGATGAAAATGAGACCGCCATGGTCACGACGGGTATTCACCCAGCCTGCCAGTGTCAGTTCTTTGCCGCAGTCATTTTCTGTTACCAGACCGCATCCGCAGGATCTATGCATCCCTGCCATTGTTTCCATATTAGAGCACCTCTTTATAAAAATGTTGACGCTGTGAGAGATCGTAAGGAGATCCCGTCAGCGAAAATAAATGATATGTTAGCTTGCTTGTTGGTGTGTATTGACGGATAAAGCCGGAGGATCACGCATGATTTCATCTCGGCTTCGCCTGCCGGCAGAGGCCGGTCATCAAATGCTATTTCTCAAACTTTGCAATATACCCAGCGACTTCGGCGAATGGGATCTCCTCCTGCGTGCCTTCTGCCATGTTTTTCACCATGGCTTTGCCGGAAGCCAGCTCATTGCTGCCGATGATGACGGTGAAGTCAGCCTTTGTCTTGCCTGCTTGCTTCATCTGGCCTTTGAGGCTTCTGCCCTGAAGGTCCATATCTGTGATGACGCCGTCCTGACGCAGCGCGAACTGGATCTTCACGCCTTCGGCCTGTGCTTCTTCGCCGAGAGCGGCGATGTAGACGTGTTTTTCTGCTTTCGGCTCGGGGATCAGATGCTGCATTTCCAAAGCGAGCAGGAGACGTTCAAGACCGATCGCAAAGCCGATGCCCGGTGTGGAAGGGCCGCCGACTTCTTCGACGAGGCCGTCATAGCGGCCGCCGCCGCAGACTGCGCTCTGCGCTCCGAGCGGTGGATACTGGATTTCGAAAGCGGTATTCGTATAGTAGTCGAGCCCGCGCACGAGCTTCGGGTCGATGGTGTAGGAGATCCCAAGAGCTGTGAGGTAGGATTTCAGAGCTTCGAACTTCTGGTGGCAACTCTCGCAGAGATAGTCCGTGATGACCGGCGCACCGACAGCCGCCGCTTTGCAGCCCTCTTCCTTGCAGTCGAGAAGACGAAGCGGATTCTTGTGAAGTCTGGCCTTGCAGTCTTCACAGAGCTGGCTCTCCTTGGGTTCGAAGAATTCGATGAGCTTCTGTCTGTACTGCGGACGGCAGTTCGCATCGCCGATGGAGTTCAGATGGAGATCGAGATCTTTCAGTCCGAGCTTATGGAAAATCTCACAAGCCATCGCGATGACTTCTGCATCCGCAAGCGGAGAGGACGCACCGAGGACTTCCAGACCGAACTGGTGGAATTCACGGTAACGGCCGGCCTGCGGACGGTCATAGCGGAACATGGAGCCGATGTAGAACATCTTATGCACCTGCTGGTCTCCATACATTTTATGTTCCAGGTACGCACGGACAGCTGAGGCTGTATTTTCCGGGCGCAGGGTGACAGAGCGATTGCCTCTGTCCTTGAAGGTATACATTTCCTTCGTCACGACGTCGGTGGTATCGCCGATGCCGCGCTGAAATAATTCTGTCGCTTCAATGATCGGGGTACGGATCTCTTTGTATCCGTAGCGCGCACATACGTCACGAATGACGCCTTCCATGTAATCCCACTTGTAGACTTCGTCCGGCAGGATATCATGGGTTCCTTTTAATGCCTGCATTGTGACACCTCTTTACTTGATTTGACAGACATTTTCGAAGGAGCAGAAGCTTCAACGCCCCTCCTCTGTCTATCAAAGACATTAACAAACTAAATTGTACCATTTCTACAGGGGTAATGGCAAATGAAAAATGGGATTGAGGATTGAGGGTTCAGGGTTAACCTTTGGTCGAGCTGTCCCTTGATTTCTCGCAAAAGAGGTTCAGCAGGTTCTACGGGTTCAAAGGGATTGGCGTGGCGCATAAAAATATAGAAGCGCCGCAGAGGTTTGAAATTAGCGATTTTCTCGTATCGCAAACCTAATCCCTAGCTACTCATCTTTCACACATGCACCATTGCCAGAGTCTGCAAGGAAGATTTCTCGCTTCGCTCGAAATGACGACATGGGAGTCTGAAGTCTTCCAGTCTCCCAGTCTTTTAGTCACCAGTCACTAGTCACTTCTAATCCCTAATCCCTAGCCACTCATCTTAAGTTACTCATCTCTCTCTTTCTTCGCGCAGTCTTTGCAATAGCCGTAGAATTTCAGCTGGTAGTCGACCACGTGGAATCCGCTATCCTTCTGGATCTTGTCCTTCACATCGGAAAGAAATAATTCATGGGAAAATTCGATCACTTTCCCGCAACCAAGACAGATGAGATGGTAATGGGAATGATTCAGTGAATGATCATTCAGCTCATAGCGACTGCGTCCATCACCGAAGTCGAGCTTTTTGAGAAGCTCCAGCGATGTGAATAATTCCAGCGAGCGGTAGACCGTCGCAAGCCCGATGTCCGGATTCTCATCCCGTACCATCGCATACAGGTCTTCTGCACTCAAGTGTTTTTCTTTGCTGTCAAGGAAGGCCTGCAGAATGACCTGACGCTGCGAAGTGAATTTATATTTGTGCTCACGGATTTTTTTTCGCAGGGTATTCATAACCGTGGACTTTTTCATGAAAATGCCTCCACTTTTAAATTAGGAATGAGGAATCAGAAAGGGGAAGTCGGAGAAGCCGATATTTCCCGGAAGCTGCCAGCACTCCCCTATTTTCTCATCTTGTACTTATCATAAAACCACATATGCCGCAGGATGACCTGCAGGACGGCGACCAGCGGGACAGAGATCATCATTCCGACGATGCCGAAAAGCTGTCCGCCGATGAGGACTCCGGCAATGATCGCGACGGGATGTACATCGATGATGCTGCCCATGAGCTTCGGCATGAAGAAATGACCGTCGAGCTGCTGGACGATGATGTAGAAGATGATGACTTTCGCCATGACGCCTGTCCCCTGGAGCAGAGCGAGGAAAACGGGTGGGATCGCTCCGATGATCGGTCCGATGAGAGGGATCATTTCCACGACGCCTGCCAGAAGTCCGATGACCAGAGGATAGGGAATATTCATGGACCACATGCCGAGGAAAACGACAAAGGCCATGATGACGGAAAGGAGCAGCTGCCCGCGCAGGTAGGCATTCAGCATGAAGTGGATCTCCTTGAAGATCGTCTCGAGATGATGATGGAAACGGTCAGGAAAGAAACCGATGAAGACATGCACGAAATAGCTGCCTCTCTTCATCATGTAGAATGTGATGAAGGGTACGACGATGAGCTCGACCACCGTACTTGCAAAAGAGAAGATCGCGGACAGGCTGAACTGTGCGACCTTCAGCGTATACTCGCCGACATCCTGAATGATGCGGGAAATGAAATTTTTCGCTTCCGGCGGCATCAGGGAGAGCTGGTACTGCCGCTCGATCTCCGGGATCGCCTGCTGCACCGCTGTCACCATATCGGGGATGCCTTTCACGAAGGCACGGAATTCTCCGATGAACGGCACGACGATGTGGACAATGATCATATAGACAATGCCGATAAAGATGGCAAAGGAGATCAGGATCGCAATATCATAGGGCATCTTCGCCATCCCGCGGCAGACGCGGATATGTTCATGGATGAATTTTGCCAGCGGATTCAAAAGGATCGCGAGAACCAGCGAGACGGTGAAAGGGAAGAGGATCATGGGGGCTGCGACCACCAGTCCGAAGAAAAAGAGCGCAATGCCAACGCGCATCCAGAATTCAGCGCCCCATCTCATAGGCCGCCTCCCACCAGGAAGGGATTCGTCTTCTTTTCTTGGCCAATGGTCGTCGGATCACCATGTCCGGAAAGCACGGTCACGGTATCTGGCAGGCAGAAAAGATTCTTCCGGATGGCGGTCACGAGCGTCGTCATACTGCCTCCGGGGAAATCGGTGCGCCCGATGGAGCCATGGAAAAGAGAGTCTCCCGTGAAGACGATGCCCTCATTCGCTTCATAGAAGGAGATCCCGCCCGGTGTATGCCCCGGAGTATCGATCACGGTAAAGTCCAGTCCGCAGGTCTTGATAGGGTCTCCCCCTTTCACCCAGTGCTCCGGATCCTCTACGAGTACGTGGTCGGGGAATTCATAGGATAAATTCTTGGAGGGGTCTTTCAGATACGAGGCGTCCCCGCGGCTCATGTAGAGCTCGGCTTTCGGGAAACGGGCGCGCAGCGCATTCATACCGGCCATATGGTCCACATGGGCATGTGTCAGAAAAATGGATCTCAGCTTGATCTGATTCTGCAGGATGGCATGGATGTAGTGTTCCGGTGTAAAGGAGGGATCTACGACCAGCCCTTCCATGGTCTTTTCATTGTACACGATATAGGTGTTTGTCATAAAAGGACCGAGTACTGTGTATTTGATTTTCATAACAAATCCTCCTTTGATTCACGTTTTTGCGGCAGCGGCTAAAAATTCTTATCGCTGTCGAGAAGCAGCGTCACGGGGCCGTCATTTTCGAGGGCCACCTTCATATGGGTGCGGAAACGGCCGGTCCCAACAGAGACACCGGCTTTACGGCAGATGTCAACGACATATTCATAAAGCGCATTCGCCCGTTCCGGAAGCTCCGCCTGTGAAAAGCTGGGGCGACGCCCCTTTCTGGCGTCGCCATAGAGAGTGAACTGGGAAACGATCGCAAGCTCCCCTTTCACGTCCAAAAGGGACAGGTTCAGTTTATCATTTTCATCCTCGAAGATGCGAAGGTGCAGGATCTTGTCTGCGATGTATTCTGCCTCTTTCTCGGTATCGCCTTTTTTGACACCCAGAAGAACGACAAAGCCTTTGGAAATGGAAGCCGTTTCTTCACCTTCGGAATCCACCTTGCACCAGTTGCATTTTTGAACGACAGCACGCATAGATAGGTCTCCTTTATAAAATGGTTTAAGGTTCGGGGTTAGCCCGTGGGGCGTGCCCGCCCCTTGATTGTTTGCGAAAGAGGTTCAGCAGGTTCTATAGGTTCAATGGGGGTGGTGCCCGAAAGTGGTATGCAAGTCACCACTCACCCCTTCTTGCTAATTTTCCCCCTTCGACGACCGCATTCTTCTGACTGAATGGACGCCCTTGATGCGGCGGATCTTGGTCATGATGAAGTCGAGCTGCGCCAGATCCTTGATCTGGATGCCAAGATTCATGACGGCCATGCCATTGTTCTCGACCTTGACATTCGCTGCAGAGACGGAGAGCTTCATCTCGGTCAGCACGGCCAGGATGTCTGCCATGAGGCCGGTGCGGTCGTAGCAGATGACTTCGATCGTGACGAGGAACATGCCGCCCGTCTCTTCTTCCCATGACACATCGATCATGCGGTCTTTGTCCGGGAAATTGATGGCATTCGGACAGTCCGCACAATGGACTGAGACGCCGCGGCCGCGCGTCACGAAGCCGACGATGGAGTCACCCGGCACCGGGGTGCAGCACTTGGCGAGATGCACCTCAAGTCCCACCTCCCCGCGGACGAGGATGCCGGAGGACGAGCGCGCTTTCATGCTGCGCATCTTGAGATTCTCCAGATCCTTTGCGGTCTTTTGAAGTACGGGCTTTTGGAGAGCAAGCTCCTTCTTGTATCTTTCCGTGAGCTTCACCATCGTGCTCTTCACGGGGATACCGCCGAAGCCGATGGAGGCAAGAAGGTCATCGGTGGTCGGACAGTTGAAGGTCTTCGCGACCTCGAGCAGGCGGTCTTTTCCGATGAGCTTCTTCCATTCATAGCCGAGACGGTCTGTTTCCTCGAGCAGGAGCTGCTGCCCGCGTGCTATATTTTCTTCTCTGTTTTCTTTCTTGAACCAGCTGCGGATCTTCGCCTTACTGTCAGCAGCACCGACCATATTGATCCAGTCATAGCTCGGCTTGCCATTTTTCGAAGTGATGACTGAGACGATATCCCCATTCTTCAGCTTCGTATCGAGCGGGACGATCTTATTATTCACCTTCGCACCGATGCAGCGGTTGCCGACTTCTGTATGGATGCGGTAAGCAAAGTCGATCGGGATCGAGCCCTTCGGCAGGTTGATGACATCGCCCTTCGGTGTGAAGACGAAAACTTCATCCGAAAAGACATCGAGCTTCAGGGCATTCATGAATTCCTTCGGGTTGCTGGTATCCTGCCATTCCAGGATGCGGCGCAGCCAGGAGATCTTCGCATCGAAGTCCTTGCCGCCGGCATGTCTGCCTTCCTTGTAGCGCCAGTGAGCGGCGACACCGTATTCGGAAATATGGTGCATTTCCCACGTGCGGATCTGGATCTCTACCGGCTGCCCCTTCGTCCCGATGACGGTCGTATGGAGCGACTGATACATATTCGGCTTCGGGACGGCGATGTAGTCCTTGAAGCGGTTCGGAAGAGGTTTCCAGAGAGAGTGTGCGATGCCGAGGATCGCATAGCACTGCGGGATGGTATCCACGATGACACGCACCGCATAGAGGTCATAGATCTGGGATAAGTCTTTGTTATCCCTTTTCATTTTCTTGTAAATGCTGTAGAAATGCTTCGGCCGTCCCGTGATGGTCGCCTTGATCCCCGCTTCCTCGATGTGTTCGTGGAGCACGCGCATGGTATCATCGACGATCTCCTCACGCGCCTTGCGCTTCTGCTTCATCTGGCGCACGAGGTCAGCATATTCCTCCGGATGCAGGTAGTGGAAGCAGAGATCCTCCAGTTCCCACTTGATGTTATAGATCCCCAAGCGGTGTGCCAGCGGAGCATAGATCTCGATCGTTTCACGGGCGATGCGGATCTGCTTTTCCCGCCGGAAGATGCCTAGGGTACGCATATTGTGCAGGCGGTCTGCCAGCTTGATGACGACGACGCGGATATCCTTGGCCATTGCGAGGAACATTTTGCGGAAATTCTCAAGCTGCTGGTCCTCTTTGTCCTTGTAGTGGAATTGGGAGAGCTTCGTCACGCCATCGACCAGGAAGGCGACTTCTTCGCCAAAGAGCATTTTGAGATCTTCCAGCGTATAGCCGGTATCCTCGACGACATCATGCAGGAGTGCTGCCATGACACCTTCCTTATCCATTTCCAGCTCCGCCAGAATGTAGGCCACAGAGACGGGATGGATGATGTATGGCTCGCCCGTCTGCCTGGTCTGTCCCGCATGGGCTTTTTCTGCCAGCTCGTAGGCTTCTTCGATGAGGTCGAGCGATTTCTCATCATGCATGTACGTTTTCAGCTTGTCGAAGAGCTTTTTATGCTCTTCTTCTTTTTCTCCGGCAAAATCCTGCCGCTCTTTCATGCGTTCTACATATTCATCCTGATGGATCAGAAATTCGGCCAGCGTCGAAGCGGAGGCATCCGTATGGATGGTCTCTTCATTGAGATTGCGATTGAATACGCTTGGTGCTGGAAGGGCATTCGTTTCTACCGGTACTTCTGTTTTATTGTTTTCTGTATCATTCATAGCGGTGCCTCCTTGCAGCATCAAAATTAAGGCTTCCGGGTGCAAGCTCCGGAAGGCAGTGCCGGAAGCTGCCTTCATAAAAATGGCACTGCCCGCTCTCCGTTTCCTACGTTCCAAGGAATGCAGGTGTATCATCACCTGTGAAAGGAGAGCCAATATCAGGCGTGACTTGTAAAGTGAGAGGATATTTTCAGGCATCTCGAAGGATTGCGGCGAAGCTGTCACGACCTCGAACCTAAAACATTCTATGCTTCCTATACACTTCAGACTCCATGAGATCCAGCTTTTTCGTTGCGATACGGCGCTGGTAAAATTCTTCCCCGTTTCTGGAAAAGCGTGAGAGGAGCTCAAGCTCTTCAAAAACGGCAAGTCCCATGCTGAGGCTGACTTTTTCGAAGCCGCCCTGCGCCATGAGGCAGCTCTGTACCTCCTTCACAGGTCGTGGTTGGTCCTTCAGGGAAATGGTGAGCTTCTTGTAGATCTCTACCAGCAGATCGCGGGAGAGCAGTTTCTCATTTTCCTCTCGGATATCGCGGCAGATGAGCTGCACATGCTCGCCATACCATTCATGGACTTCCGGTTCGAAAACAAGATCGACCACATCCCCTGCGCGGCAGGGATCGATATCCCCCACGCCCCAGAAGATCGCATCGATAAGCTCCTTCCCAGCAGACAGCTGGCATTTGAAATGCCGTCTGTCCTGTCCGATGCGGCGCGCCGTTTCCACGAAAGCCTGCCGCGTGGCAAAGATGGGCTTCGGATTGTCACAGCCGCAGGGCTCTAAAAGGTCGAGTGAGTGAATGAAATCGATGGATACATCGGAGAGCGGCAGGCACTCCTCTACCTCAAGGACAGGGATACAGTCTTCGGGAGTGAGCCTTGCTTTTGCATAGGCATTGAGCCGTTTTCGGAATTCGGGGATCTTGTCTGCCTCGATAGAGAAGCCGGCTGCCATTTTGTGTCCGCCATACTGGAGCAAGAGATCCTTCTCAGCCGCCAGGGCTTCATAGATATTGAAAGCAGGGATGGAGCGACAGGAGCCCTTCCCGACTCCATCTCGGACTGTCAGCACCAGTACCGGACGATGGTAGATCTCCAGGATGCGCGACGCCACGATGCCGATGACGCCGGGATGCCAGTCCTGCCCGTCCACGACAAGGGCCATGTCCTTGTCGATTTGCAGCTCGGCGATGCGCTTCTGTGCTTCCTCGAAGATATTCCGCTCGATCTGCTGACGCGTCACATTCGTATCACAGAGCTGGCTCGCGAGGCGCTCCGCCTCTTCACTGGACTCTGTCGTCATCAGCTGTACGCCTTCTCTGGCATGGGCAATGCGTCCGGCCGCATTCAGACGGGGCGCCAGACCGAAGGACACCTGATCCGCATGCGTGATCGCTTTCGTATCCTCATGGACGATGCCGGATGCGATCAGGAGCGAAGAAAGCCCCTTGATGGAGGTCGTAAGGAAACGCTTCATCCCCTCCCGTACCAGGATACGGTTTTCTCCGGTTAGAGATACCACGTCTGCGATCGTCCCCAATGCGGCAAGCTCTACATTGTCTGTGAAATCGACACCATCCCGCGAGAGATGCAGTGCTCTGGCCACCATGAAAGCGACGCCGCAGCCAGCCAGCTCCTTGTACGGATACGGGCAGTCCTTCTGGTGAGGATTGATCACGGCGATGCATGCCGGCAGCTGCTCGGGCGGCGTGTGATGGTCAGTCACGATGATATCTAGCCCCTCGGGTTTCCTTGCGATCAGCTCTGCCGAGCTGATACCACAGTCCACCGTGATGAGGAGCGTATAGCCCTCTTTCCGGAGAGAAAGCAACGCCTTCTCATTCAGCCCATATCCTTCCGTTTCTCTCCGGGGGATGTAGTATCCGACATCCGCGCCCATGCCCTTCAGACAGCGCACGAGGATCGAAGTCGATGTGATGCCGTCTACGTCATAGTCTCCGTAGACTACGATCTTCTCTCTGCGATCGATCGCAGAAAGCAGACGGGTGACGCCCTCCTTCATCCCCTTCATCAAGAAAGGATCTGATAGATCCGATAGGTCATCGTATAAAAAATGGGATAATTTGTCTTCTGTATCCAGTCCGCGCCGCATCAGGATACGCGCAAGACCATCTGTGATCGAATGCCTGCGGAAAAACGCAGGGATCTCTTTTGTTTCGTTTTCGCCTGTCCGGATATGCCAGCGGCAGGCGGTTCGTCCTTGTGTCATCATGCCCTCGATTTCTGGAGATGGATAGAAGCTTTGATGTACGCGTCTTTCCGGTCTTACAAAATACCGGCCGCGTCCTTCTCTTTGAAGTTTTGCTCTATGTCTGTGATATGTTCTCGATCATCCATCCATCGTCCGTAAAAGATGTAATTTGCAACAATTATAATATATTTCGAGGAGTTTTGACAAAAGCTTTATAAGCAGATAATGCTTGATGCTTTATGACAAAATCGATAATATTATTACTTCCTCTTTTCCTTCTTATTGTGATTTATTGGGGTCAATTTGTTTTTTTGTTGCTATCATTATGCTTTTATGTGTTTTTTTCTTCAAAAAATTCTTTGTCTCAAAATTCCTTTTGCATTCTCAATTTCAAGTATAACATATCTTCTGCCTTTTCATGAGAAGCTTTTCGGAGTATTATGATATTCTTTTCTTATTTAGTCTAGTTTAGTCCTATTTGGTCTTACTTAGACTAAATAAGGGGCGGATGCCGATGTCATCCGCCCCTTGATGTTATGCTGTTTCCCTTATTTTTTTCATGGTTGTCCATACTTCGCTGGTCATTCCATAGCAGTATTTAATAGAATAGTTATAATAAAAATCTGGAACAAAGCGAAAAACTTTCTCTTTGTAGCTAACTATATTTTTTATAAATATTCTGATGATTATTTTCTGCCAACCAACAAATTTTAGCTTTTAATCTACTTTTAGACCGCAGATTCATCGGTATCCCCTTTCTTTCAAAACAATCCTATATGCTATAATGAAATTGCAGGATGCTGGCTTGTTTCGCAAGAAACAGCCTGCCAGGGAGAGAATGAGCGCCCGCCCAAAGAGAATGACCGGCCGTGGCCAGAGGCTATCGGTGGACGCGCATGGCTCTCTCTTTCTATATACCTAGTATTTTTTCCTAAAGGAGGTATTTGTATGTCTTTTGTTAAAGTCATGAACAAGAAAATCTGTCTGTTGGCCTGCCTTCTTGCTTTTTCCTGCTTTGCAGGATATGCACAAGCAGATGCGTCCGATGCCCAGCTCTATGAGCTATACCCAACCCAGAACATTTACACATTTCTGAAGCTGAATACCAAGACCGGACAAATCACCCAACTGCAATACTCAATTAGTGCTAATGACGATCGTATGGAGTTAAATGTAAATAGCACAGCCTTTATTGACGAATCATTGTCCGAGGAAGGCCGCTTTAAACTCTACCCTACCCAGAATATTTACAACTTTCTGCTTCTCGATACTCTAACCGGCAGAGTATGGCAGGTACAATGGAGCAGCAACGATGCAAACCGTGGCATAATTGGTGAAATCGAATCGAATCCCAGCACTTAATCAAGGTCGTCATCCTTTTCGATACCATTTTTGATTCTCAATAGCTATGCCGTATTATCATTCTCAATTAAAAAGAGAGCGCCAAAGCGCTCTCTTTTTAATAAATGGATGCTCACAACTATCCCTTCGGTCAACAGTCACTTTCCCCCATGCTGCAGGCGCGCCTGTTTTCTGAGCGCATCCCACATCTTCACTTCTCTTTCCGTCGTCTTCACATCATGGACACGGAAGAGGGTGCAGCCCTTTTCGATGCCCCAAAGGTTCACCGCTGCTGTCCCCTCGTCTCTTTCTTTTGCCGGAAGGTCAAGGATCGTGCCGATGAACCGCTTGCGGCTGACGCCGAGAAGCCATGGATACGGGTATGCCTGTGTGAGTTCATCCAGGCGGGCGAGTACCTCCATATTCTGCTCGCCGGTCTTTCCAAAGCCGATGCCCGGATCAAGGATGATGTTCTCTTCTTTCACACCGGCGGCAAAGGCGATGGAAAGTGTCCGGTCAAAGAAGGACTTCATAGAGGAGATGATATCTCCCTCATACACGGTATCGTTCTGGTTGTGCATCAGGATGGCAGGGACGCCATAGGCTGCCGTGACGGCGGCCATGCTGCCGTCATCGTACTGAAAGCCCCAGACATCATTCACCATATGCGCTCCGGCAGACAGGGCTTTTTCCATCGTCTCATAGTGGTAGGAGTCGATAGAGATCGGGACGCTGCTTTCGTCTAGCAGCAGAGGAAGAAGCTGCATGAGACGTGCTGTCTCTTCCTCTGCCGTCAGCTCTGTATGTCCCGGCCTTGTCGACTCTGCGCCGACATCGATCATAGCAGCACCGTCTGCTGCCATGTCTTTCATATGAGACATCGCATGTTCTTTGGTATTCCACAAGCCTCCGTCGGAGAAGGAGTCGGGCGTCACGTTCAGGATGCCCATGACAAGGGAAACATCTCCGAGGGAAAGCGTTTTCCCGTCCTTCCATTTGTAATTGCGCACCGGTCTGGTCATATGTATCTCCTTTTGCATCGCTGCAGGAAAAAATATCGTAAAGATCAAGGGAAGCGGCTGCTGAATATCTTCCAAATTATACCATAAAAGGGCAACAAAAAAAGCGGCGTAAGCCGCTTTCCTGTGCGAACGAATCATTGAGGAGTATGATTCAGACGCAGCCGAATTGATAATCAGGGAAATAATCATCAATTGGACAAGCAGAACAACTCTACTGCATGGCATTTCCTCCATGTACTTCTATTATACATGATATTTGAGAAATTACCAGTGGGGAGCATCGAAACTTGAAATATTAAAGGGACTATCTGCCAAAAAGGGTCAAAATGGCAGGGGCGATCTTTCGTTTGGCATGGGATCCGCGCCCTGCTGTGCTTATGCCTCTTCGATGAGCCGCTGCAGAAGCTCTGCTTTTCGATTCACGGCAGAGAGGAAACGGGAGAGATCTGTTACGGCATCCTTCCAGTAGATGAGAGCGACGGCATCTTCTCCGTTGTACAGGAAACGAAGAAGTGCAAAGCTCTCCTTTTCTCCGCGTTCCTGATAGGAAGCGATGCGATGCAGGCGCGCTTCCATCTTCAAGCGGTTTCCCTCCGTATCTTCCGTATAGCGGAGGATCTTCTGCCATTCCGTGGCTGCTCCGCCGGAGAGCTCCACGAGGGCCAGGATCTCCTCCGGTACGGGCAGGTCAGTCCGCAGCAGAGAGAGACGTCCGATCTCTTTCAGCACGTCGAAAGCCTTCGCGGCTTCTAGCAGAAAAGCCGCCGCATACGACTGGCGGCTTCCTTTCCATGTCTTGGAGAGCTTCAGCGTCATCTCCTCTTGAAGGGCTGCCATATGACGAAAGGCGGTGAGAAATGCGCTGTATGTCTCCGGCGACATGTTCTTTGTCCACAGGACTGTCAAAAGATCGGAAGCTGCCTGCCAGTCTTTTTCAGACGCACGAACGGCGCCCCAGAATTTTTCTTCCTTATTTGTCATGGATACTCCTCATACCGGGGAATCGCTGATCCTGTCTCATCAAGGCAGGATCAGCATTCCTCTTTTTTCTGTCTGTATGCTTTACCGCTTACAGTTCGATACTCTCTCCGGGCTTCACGACGATGACATCTATGCCCTCTTCCCTGCCCTTTTCCGCAAAAGCCGCAGGATCCTGCGCGATGACGGGCCAGGTATTGTAGTGAAGGGGGATCACATGCTTTGCTTTCAGGAATTTCGCAGCGAGGAGCGCATCCTCCGGCCCCATCGTGTAGTTATCCCCGATCGGAAGGATAGCATAGTCGATATCAAACATCTCGCCGAAGAGCTTCATATCACCAAAGAGCGCTGTATCGCCTGCGTAGTAGACGGTCGGTCCCTCTTTGAAGGAAATGATAAATCCGCATGGGATACCGCCCGGCACGCCGCAGCTGTGCAGCGCCTGTACCATTTTGATCGTAGCGAAGTCTGTCTTGTACCGGCCGCCTAAATTCATCGGTGCAAAGTTCAAGACCGTCTTCGGGAAAAGGCCGATGACTTCAGGGATGGCAATGACCGTAGCACCCGTGCGGCGGGCGATTTCTACAGAGTCACCGAAATGATCGCTGTGCGCATGGGAAAGCAGGATGTAGTCGCATTTCACCCGATTCGGAGATACGGCGGCATCTCCATTTCCCGTGAGGAAGGGATCAAAAAGCAGCTTCTCCTTGCCGGTGTCCAGACGAAAGCAGGCATGTCCGAAAAATGTGTACTTCATAAAAAACGCTCCTTTCGAAACTCATAAAATGGTATGGATAGCTTGGAATGTATCGCTATTTATTCTTTCGCGCCATGATCTCCTTGACGATCTTCTGTGCCACATCAGCGAGGGCGATCCCGCGCTTCATGCTGGTCTGCTGCATACGGCGGTAAGCATCTTCTTCGTTGATATGGTAGTAGTCCATGAGAAGTCCTTTGGCGCGGTCGATAATCTTTCTGGCGGCGAATTCACGCTCCATGTCCTTCACCCGGTCCACGATCTCACTTTTTTGGCGATACTGAGACACTGCGATCTGGATGGCGGGGAACAGATTTCTCTCATCGACAGGCTTCATGACATAGCCGAAGACCATGGACTTCTTCGCCTTTTCGATGATGTCTTCATCACCGAAAGCCGTCAGGAGGACCACGGGCGCCGCATTGTCGTGGGCGATCATCTTTGCTGTCTGGATGCCGTCAAGGCGCGGCATTTTCACATCGAGGATGACGAGATCCGGCTTTTTTTCTTTAACAAGATCCAAAGCCTCCACCCCATCTGAGCCGACGCCGACGACTGTGTGTCCGGCTTCTTCGAGCATTTCCCTTAAATCCATGCAGATGAGCGCTTCATCATCTGCTATGACGATTCTATATTTTTCTGCCATTTTTTATGCCTCCATCAAAGCCAGCGGGCAATAAATATCTGCCACGACCATAGAATCCTCATTTTTTAAGCCAAACTCGCCCTTGAGTTCGATCTCTGCGAGATTTCTGACGATTTGAAGCCCCAGATCAAATGTCCTTGTACTGAAATCTTCCGGCAGCGGGTGTCCATTATTTTTGATATATACATGCAGGCGTCCATGATCGATCTCCGTGCCGACCACCAGCGTGCCGCGCGGCATCTTATGAAATCCGTGGTCGATCGCATTATGAATGAGTTCATTCGTTGCGATCGCAAGCGGTACGGCTTTTTCGGAATTCACGATCAAAGGCCGATTTCCTTTTTCGCGCACCACATCGACAGCGCAGAGTGCGAGACTGTCGACAGAGAGCTTGCAGATCTTATCGAGAAGCACGTCCATATCGACCTGATCCCCACTCTGGTTCGCCAAAATGTCGTGGATCTTGGAGATCCCAAGTATCCGGCTGACGGCTCTCTTCAATGCTTCTTTGGTATCTTCATCTTTTGAGCGCCGCGCCTGCATGCGAAGCATCCCCGCAATGGTGTTCAGACTGTTTTTGACGCGGTGATGGATCTCTTTGATGACGGAGTCCTTGACAAGGATCTGCCGCTCTTTTTCACGGATGGCTGTCACGTCGGTCAAAACGATCACCGTCCGCGTCACCCGGCCGCCGGAAATGATCGGGAGCCCCCAGGCGGAGAGTGTCATATTTTCAGACACTTCATCGCTGAATGCGGGGCGGCCTGTCTTCATGACTTCATCGACCAGCGGGAAGTGGACGATGGTGTGTCCGATGATGTCACGCTGCTCGATCGCCTCCTTGTCCAGCACGAGATAAAGATCGTCGGCCATGTCATTGGCATACATGATGCGTCCGGCGGCATCGAGTATGATGACGCCGTCCTGCGGACGGATGCTGTAGTAGTCTTTGGCGGCAAATGGTACCTGCAGAGCCAGATTCGCCGTATCGGTCAGCACCTGCTGCTGGGACAGGGACACGGAAGCAAAGCAGACGACGGCAAAGGGCCGCCCTGCATTATCAACGATCGGATACGCTGTGACGGCGATCTCCCGTCCTTGATCCAGCTCCTTCCTGCCGACGACCTTGCGCCCTGTCTGGAAGACATTGTCGACGATCGCCAGATCATCCACCAGAAAGGTGTCTCCGGCATGGAAAAATGTCGAGCCATGGGTGTAGGATGGCTTCACGGCTGTCAGTATGACAGAGATGTCTTCATTCTTCCCTCGGGCACAGAGGTAGACCTGGCTCTTGGAAATATCGGAAGCGCACTGCAGAGCCACCTGCATGTGATCTAAGATTTTTGCCTGTACGCCAGTCAGATTGGTCGTATCTCGGACTAGGGTATAGAGCTGACTGACTTCGATTCCTCGGGTCTGCATCGCGTTTCATCCTCTTTTCATTCGCAAAGTTTAGAGCTTCACCTGATCTGCCAGGAAAGGCAGACGGGGATCTGCATTGAGTGTCAGAGGGGCATAGTCCCCCGCCTGTGCCATGTAGTAGGCACGGCAGCCGATCATGGCTCCATTGTCTGTGCAGAGGACGGGATCGGGACGGCACATGCGGATGCCGCGTTTGTCACAGGCCGCCTTCAAGGCCTTGCGAAGACCGCTGTTGGCAGCGACACCGCCGGCAAGGGCAATGGTCGAAAGACCTGTCGCATCGACGGCGCGCATGGCTTTCTCGACCAGTACATCGACGACGGCTTTCTGGAAGGAGGCTGCCACATCCTTCGGATGGACCTCCTCTTTCTTCATTTTGGCCGTATTGAGGTAATTGATGACCGCTGATTTGAGTCCGCTGAAGGAGAAATCATAGGCGTGCTCTTTTCCAAGTCCCATCGGGAAATGGATGGCATTCGGATCTCCTTCCTGCGCCAGACGGTCGATGTGAGGGCCGCCCGGATAGGGATAGCCCATCACACGGGCGATCTTATCGAAGGCTTCTCCGGCCGCATCATCGCGCGTCTGTCCCAAAAGCTCGAAGGTGTTGTAATCCTTCACGATAACGATCATTGTGTGGCCGCCGGAGACGACAAGCGCAAGGAATGGCGGTTCCAGATCCGGATATTGAAGAAGATTTGCAAAGATATGCCCTTCCATATGGTTGACTGCGATCAGCGGTTTTCCGAGTGCCCATGCCGCAGATTTCGCCGCTGCGACACCGACCAGCAGTGCGCCCACGAGCCCCGGTCCCTGCGTCACGGCGATGGCATCTACATCCTGCCAGCCTAAATGCGCTTCTTCCAGGGCTTCGATGGCGACAGGAAGGACATCCTCGATATGGTGGCGGGATGCGATCTCCGGCACGACACCGCCATATAAGGTATGGATCGGTATCTGTGTGGAAATGACATTGCTCAAGACCTGTCTGCCGTTTACCACGA
>ENA-ORSK01001487-ORSK01001487.1-human-gut-metagenome-genome-assembly--contig:-NODE-1487-length-18255-cov-38.591868_pt1 | contig 18255 bp, 25 predicted proteins | sample MGYA00242192_ERZ509159 | MGnify/ENA primary metagenome ERZ509159 (study PRJEB26280, sample SAMEA2338663) | human gut metagenome | biome: human gut; feature: human-associated habitat; material: faeces...
ATTTGACAAGAAAAGCGCAAAAACTGCTTTTAACATGGTGTTACGGAGTGTTAATTAGGCGGTTTGTCACCTTTTCTTGTTAGCAACTTCCTTAATTCTCGCACCTCATTCCCCAAATCAGCGTTTTCTTTTCTGAGTTGCGAAATGAGGTGATTATATGATAGTTCTGTTGTCTTATCCATATTACTTGAACTTGATGATGAAAAATTCATGATCCAACCACCTGCCTGGGCAAAGACCTTTCTTCGGCTTGCCGATGGTTATACTCTCAATCTCCTTTTCTACCTTTGGGCTATCGTCATAGTAGCCGTTCTTGAAGAGAACGTGAGTGAATGGTACGAACTTCATTGTACCATTATTCAGTTTCTCCTTGATAGTATTGATGTCTATAAGCATCTCAAATGTCTTGCCGATATGGAGCTTATCGTACTTATCGAAATCTTTGCACTCTTCATCCTTGATAAGGAGAAGACGACTCATCCAAAAACCTTTAATCACCCGATACTCTTCATTCTTTTCGCCCGACACTATCATATCGAACCATTCCTTGCTGACTGCGAGGGTAAGAACCTTCTTCTTTGCTTCTGATAAATACTTATCCATTACTTTAGTTAATCTTTCCATAAGCTAACTTATTTTCCCTCTGTTGCTACTACAAAGAAATCGTCACCAATGTCTTTTCTTCTATTCAACTCTTTGCAAAGTACAGATGTATCAGCAAGGTTGATATGCTGGTTTACATACTCCTCCTTATCTGTGAAGGTAAGGAGTGTTTCATCTAGGTTATTTACTTCCACTATATTCTCCACACTTTCCGAAAGAGATTTGATTTCTCCATGGACAAAATCATACACATTTTTGTCGATAACTTTCTGCCTTGTCAGAGTTTCAACTGCTGTTTGAATCTTGGAGATTGATTTTTGCATTTCTTGTTTCATAATCATATTTTGTTTATTTTAGATGAACAACAAAGTTTTTTGGCTTAAACTCGATAAAGCCATTATCCTTTTTCGTTTGAGTAGTCTCAATACTGAAACCTGCGCAATCCTTAACGAGAACTCTTATTTGAGAACCAACCTTACAGGAAAGCTGAACATAATCAACTTTCTTAAAGTAATGGTCAACAGAATTTCCATACTGAATATGAGGTTTGCCATTACTATCTAATCTAGCCGTTAATTGGTCTAATCTTTCCTCCCTCTTTACACCATCGACTAATGTATGACACCAAAGTGGAGTGCAAGGTAAACATACTAGTCCTACCTTGCCTTCTTTGATTTCATCAAACTCCTTCTCACCTACAGTAATATTCAAAAAAGTCATGTGCTAACCCTCCTTCTTATTTATCTTAGCTATGCGTTCGTTATAGGCTTCATAGTCCTCTTTACTAATCTCAGTAACGCCATGTATGATAGTTGTACCACAAACCATATCATCCTTGAATCGCTCTTCTACGTCCGTGATGAGGTTCATGATAGGATAGAACTTAATATCCTCCTCTTCCCCTTTAACGGAGCTCGTAACTGAGGTATAGGCTAATTTGCCATCCTTACGTAGGAAGGCGGCTACTGCGTAATAATATCTTTCTTTTATCATAAGTCATATCTTTTTAGTTTATTTGCACTGCTTAGTATATCTCTAATTTCGAAATGGGTTTTGCCAGCCCACCTGGTAAGGTGATTCATTAGCTTGCGAGAATATCTTGCAGTAATCTTTTCTGCCTTTACGATACGATGGTCAACTCTGCCATGACAACCACCTTTAGTGGCATAATACAAAGCCCATCTAGGCTCCCAGTATTGCTTTATCTTTGACAGCTCTTTAGAAATGTCCAAGCCTTCCAAGCGCATCAAGTCATATAAAAAACTGCCAGAGTGATACTTCATAATTTTCTTTGCCAACCTAACTTTCATATACTACTTCTTTTTATGACAAGGGCAGCTCTCGGAGTGGATAATAACATAAGCTCCATGTTCCCTGCCCACAAACAAGTAGTCATGCCCTTTCTTGGTGAATATTTTTATATTAAACTCTTCTTTTTCGTGTGGAGTTCCTAAGCTGAAAGAAACTCTAAAACCAATTACACCTATTAAGAAAATCAAAATGAGCAAAACGGCTGATTTGATTAAATCTAATATCTTATTCTTCATACGCTACTTATCGAATTTATTACCAATAACAACCATATCTTCAGAAGGGTAGTGAACTAAGAAATCTTGCCCAAAGCAGAAAGCAGCAGCTTTACTATCCCAATTAATATCACCTCTTTTCTCGCCATTGTTATCTTTGTATATAACTATATCCCCATCATAGATAGGTGCTCCGTTCTTGTCTGTCAGTCCTGTGAACATACAGACTGTTGAAGGGTCAATTTGAGTCCAATACCAAGAATGCTCTTCTTTTTTAGCAATAAGAATACATAGGTTGTAATCCATGTCTCTTTGAAGAAAACCTTCTTTCCATTTTCCTGTTCCAAGTTCTTTAGCCTTAAACTTTATATTTTCTGTTTTCATAAGCTACATCTTTTTCCAATATTTACCAATTAAATAACCGATAACTCCACCAATAGATACAACAAGACTATAGAAACCTTTTCTTCTTAAAAAAGTATTTGTTACGAAACCTATTTTTCCAGTAGCTTCTCCATATTCAATTTTTACTATATCTCCTGGTATATATTCTAATTTGTTCATACGCTTTACTCCTTTACTTCTTTAAAGATTACATTCTTATGGTCTGAGCGTTGTTTACTTTCGCATGGATATTTTCTCCAAACTTCACAAGCACCCTTACTTTCAAAGAAGCAACCCGCACAAGTTATAGTCTCAGTTACAACGATACCCAAGACAACTCTTTCGCCAACTTTAAGCTCTTTCATAACTAAACCAATTTTTGCGTTAAACAATACTGGTAGTAACTCATACTACCAACGTATTTTGATATTTTGGGCAGCTCACCATCATAAGGAGTGACTTTCAAGCCATCAATGAAATCAGCATTCTCAGTTGATACCTCAGTATTATGCTCATTCATAAACACCTTTTGCGCTGACGTAGAATGGCTTTCTGCTCTCAGCTTACCGAGTGAACGCCAAACCTGCTTGCGATGAATAAACAATCCATGCAAAGGAATAGTTCTTACTTCTACTTTTGCTCCCATAACCATTAGCTTGCTTTATATAGATTGAACCATACCTTGTTGCTCTGCTTATCCTTATAAACATTACCTTCAAGGTCAAAATAAACACGCCTCTTTTGATTGAACTTCTTCATCACTGGCTGATTATCTTTGTATGTCGTTACATCATACTCAACCAATGAAGAACCACGTTCATTCTTTGTTGGAGGATAACCTGATTCTCGTATGAAACGTACCTCAAACTCTTTATTTCCAATTTCAAAATTTGCTGTAGCCATAACCTTTATTTTATACTTTATACATTTATTCTCTATCTAAATAAAACGGGGAATATCGCAATATTCTCATTTCTCTTCTTATGTTAATCTCAGCTAAACGAGCAGCTTTATAAAGCTTAATATATGGCTTATCTTTAACAATAGTTCGTTAAAATTTGAGTATATGGCTACGCAGCCTTAGGCTGCCAGCCAATGAGTTCTTTGACAATCTTACTAATTAAAGTTCGGTTCGGTCGGCATCGGGACATGTCGAAAATTAATTTCGTATAGTTCGCATTGAACATCAACGACTTAACTTTTGCCATGGAATTGTCCATACCATTGTCTTTCATGAAGACCTTGGCGGCATTCAGAGATGCGAACGATGCGTTGAACGCAAAGTCCAATTGCCTTTTATGTCTTGCCTGACAATCCATAAGTCCCGTAAACTGCTTGCTGTCGCGATAGCAGAACTCTATCTGGAAACGAGTGCGGTATGTCTTCAATACTTCCTCACCCGTCATTGAGAGTTTTGTCGAGAAGAACAACTTGCACTTTCCACCGGGCATTCGCCAGATGACAAGTCGCACCCTCTTCTTCAGAGCCTTGGCATAAGCCTCGAGAGTGTACGCCTTTCCGTCCAGTCCATCAATGTGCAGTTCTTCCACGCATGAGAGGTTGAGGTTTGCCAAGTCAATCTTGTCTCCCTTGACTCTTGGTCGTCCACGCCTCTTTTCCTTCTTGGGAATGTAATGCAGACAAGCGTTGTCACGGAAGCGGCTGACTAGATAGAAGCCAAGCTCCGACATGCCCTTCTCGAACGTGGATGTGGAGAAGAATGCGTCAGCCACTACTATATCAGTGATACTCAGCAGTTTCTTTGAATACCGCTTCATAACACTGATGTAATATTCGACGAGTGTCTTATTTCTCATCTTTAGCGCGGAGTTCCCTATTGTCTGATGGGCACGCAGCATCATGCATTTGTTGTTGGCAACATCCAGCAAGCCGATGCCCATGATTTCAAGTCCGTGCTTCACCGCCCCTGCACATCCCGACCAAAACCGTCCGATATGAGGAGTTTTCTTCCCAGCCTTACTGATATAGCATGGGTCTATGGCAATGGCAAGTAAGCCATCCATTTCCAACACACGCCTTGCAAGAGATAGGTTCAACAGAAGCCAATCGATGCAGTCTTTCTTCTTACGGTTGAAATTCTGACGATAGGTCTGCTCACCGTGCTTGCCGTAGCGAGCCATCTGTGTGAAGTTTATCTTTCTGGGTAGAATCATATATAAAGTCAGTATCTCAATGAGCAGAGTCTGGAAAGTTTTTGCTAACTTTGCACCAGATTCTTTCATTGATGTACGGATTGCATCCTTGAGGATCTCCTCATATTGGCTAAGTGGCTCTGAAATCATCATACTTTTAAAGTCTTGAATCAACTATAAAGGTACAGAAAATCAGACACTTAGCCAAATTTATTTAGTTATGTTTTGTTAATCAACTCGCTCATTTTAAAACAATTATGTGATTATTAACAGAGTATTGTGTTAATAGTTCATTTGGAAAGATTTTACTTTCGGATGATGGCAATGAGTTGTTGAAAATGGCTGTCTTCTGCTTTACCTTAGGTAATGGATTGTTTATGCCTTTCTTTTGCCCATTGGGGTGCTCCTATTGGATTTATCGTTTGCAGGCAAAGGCAAATATTTTGCATGGGCAAAAGGTGGCTAACAGAAAATTTGACCAGTATGACGTGGAATTTGAAAAAATATTAAAATCGTAATGAAGGCGGTTGTTAATCAAGTTGTTAGATTCAACTATGTCAAAGCAAAAATATACTGTAGTCCTCTCAGCGAACGATGTTAAAAAGCTCAAGTCTATACTTTCAAATGGAGTATGCTCAGCCCGTTCTATAAAAACATGCTCAGATATTGTTGAATCTTAATGATGCAGCCAAAAACATGTACAAGACTTCGGAGCTGGCAAAGTTGTTTGATATATACGAAACTTCAATAACCAACATAAAAAAGTCCTATCTTTTAGATTTTACAGACATCAAATTATAATATTATGTTATCAAAGATTTTAAAAGGCTTTGTGATTCTTTTCACAAAGCCGAATATAATTGGAATTATACTTTTAAGCAAGTTTTCTTTCTTGATTCCCGACAAACCCTATCTCCAGATGATGTACTGGCTGAATATGGGGAAGAAGTTGGACCTAAAGAATCCCAAGACCTTTAATGAGAAGCTGCAGTGGCTGAAACTATATAACCACAACCCGGAATATACCGTGATGGTGGATAAGGTAAAGGCTAAGGAGTATGTTGCCAAGTTGATAGGTGAGGAACATATCATCCCTACCCTGGGTGTATGGGATGATCCTGATGACATAGATTTCGATGCACTGCCTAATCAGTTTGTACTGAAGTGCAATCATAATAGTGGTACAGGTATGTGCATTTGTCGTGATAAAAGTAAATTGGACATAGAAAAGGTTAAGGCAGAACTGCGCAAAGGTTTAAAGGAAAATTACTTTATGAGATGGCGTGAGTGGCCTTATAAGAATGTTCCAAGAAAAATACTGGCTGAGAAGTTTATGGTGGATACGGAACAGAATGTTGAAGCCATAACAAAAGGTAAACTTGAAGAATTGAATGATTATAAAATCTTCTGTTTTAATGGTGAGCCTAAAGTGTTATTTGTTGCCAGTGATCGTGCTAATAAGGTTTGTTTCGATTACTATGATATGGAGTTGAATCATTTGGATCTTAAGCAAGGAGGTGATAACTATCATGGTGAAGTGAAGTTGCCTAAGCATTTTGAGGAAATGAAAGAGTTGGCTGCGAAGATATCCCAAGGTATCCCGCATGTAAGAACTGATTTCTACGAGATAAATGATAAGGTATATTTTGGTGAACTCACGTTCTTCGATTCTACAGGAATGGCTAAGTTTACGCCGGAGGAATGGGATGAAAAGCTAGGAAAACTCATCGTTTTACCCCCCCATATTTAGGCTATCTGATAGTATCTGAGAGGTATACTATAACTCTGAACATGGAGAAAAAGAAAGAAGAAGTAACTGAACTAACAGATTATAAATGGTTCTGTTTTAATGGAGAACCTTTTATGATGTATGTATCGCATGATAATGCTGAGCATTCTACAACCGATTTCTTTGACATGAATTATAATAGATTACCTTTGAGGATGAAAGATCCAAACTCAGATAATCCTCCAGCCAAACCAAAGGAATTTGAAGAAATGAGAGAATATGCAAAGGTTCTTTCCAGACATATTCCTTTCCTGCGAGTTGATTTCTATGTAATCAGCCATAAAGTATATTTTGGCGAGCTCACCTTCTTTCACAATGCAGGGTTCTGTAAAGTGAAGCCTGATAAGTGGAATATTAAATTAGGTAAGCTAGTTAAATTATAGTAATAATCATGTATAATTAAATAATGTGCACCCTCATTATATGTAGGGGATTATTTTATATGACTTCAATTGTTGATAAAAATAAAAGAATAGCTAAAAATACATTGATGCTTTACATAAGAATGTTATTTCTTATGTTGGTAAATCTTTATACATCAAGAGTTGTTTTACAAGCTCTTGGTATTGAAGATTATGGAGTATATAATGCGGTTGCTGGGTTTATAGCCTTATTTTCAATGGTCTCTAATTCTATATCAGGTGCAATTAGCCGTTTTCTAACGTTTGTACTTGGTCTAGGAGATCAGATGAAGTTGAACAAGGTCTTCAGTACAGCATTGATTATCCAAATAACAATAGCATTAATAGTTGTCGCATTGGTTGAAATTGTAGGTGTATGGTTCTTGAATACACATATGACAATACCTGACAATAGAATTTTTGCAGCTAATTGTGTATTACAATTAACATTACTTACTTTCGTTTTTAATCTTTGGAGTACTCCTTACAATGCTGCGATTATTGCTCATGAAAAAATGAGTGCCTTTGCTTATATAGGTATATTTGATGGCTGCGCAAAACTATCTGTAGCTTTTTTAATCTGGGTTTCGCCTATAGATAATTTGATTTTCTATACATTATTGATGAGTTTAATAGCATTAGCTACTAGGATTCTTTATACGCTATATTGTAAACGTAATTTTGAGGAATGCCATTTTAAATGGGTATTGGATAAAAGCTTGTTTAGGGAAATGTTTAGCTTTGCAGGATGGAATTTTATTGGCTGTATATCGGGTGTCCTGTTAGGTCAAGGTATAAACTTATTATACAATGTTTATTTAGGCCCTGTTGTAAATGCAGCCCGTGGATTAGCATCTCAGGTTCAAGCTGCAGTAGGCCAGTTTTCTGATAACTTCTTCACTGCTGTACAACCGCAAATTACTAAATCTTTTGCAGGCAATCGATTGAGTGATGCGCATGCTTTAGTTTTTCGAAGTAGTCGTTTGGGGTTTTTCTTAATGATGGCATTGGTTATACCTATTGTTTCAGAGACAGAATATATCTTAGGCTTATGGTTAAAAGAAGTTCCTGAGCATACCGTTTCATTTATACAGATTATATTGTTGGATGGTTTGTTTTGTTCTTTTTCTCAGCCACTTATTAAAATGATGTTGGCAACAGGAAAGATTAAAAAATATCAGATTTTAGTGGGATCGGCTAACTTGTTGAATTTTCCTGTGGCGTGGCTGGTTTTGTATTTCACCGGAAATCCTGAGTTTACTCAAATGACTTTATGGATTTTTTCGCTTATAGCTTTAATGCTTCGTCTTTTCATGTTAAAAGAGACAACCAATTTCCCTGTTGTAAAATTTATGAATAATACAGTTTTTCGTTGTATGGGAATATTTTTTGTCTGTATTTTGCCAGCGTTATTAATGTCTTTCTATATGGAAGATGGATTAGTTCGATTTCTCTTAAATATAGTTATGTCAGAAGTAATCATATTACTTCTTGTATGTTCTTTTGGATTAAATCAGGGAGAACGTCAATTTGTATTTCAAAAAATTAATTATTTAATAAATAGAAAAAAATGACATTAAAGAATATACCTACATATATTAAAATCTTTTGGGAGTGGAAATGGGCATTCTTGCCAAGTATATATTTTAATTTCAGATGCCTTCCTTTAAAACAAGCCATTAAATTACCTATTTGGATAAACAAGCCGCATCTGCATGCTATGAAAGGTAAAGTTATAATAGATGCGCCTGTTATTAAAACAGGAATGATTCATTTAGGAGGCTATGGTGGACACATGTACCCAGATAATGGTATACATATCACACAATGGGGGGGCAAAATTATTTTTAAAGGAAGGTGCTATATTAACAATAATTCTTTTATAGTTCAAGGTGCTGATAGTACTATTATTTTTGGTGAAGATTTTGTAGCTTCTACATCAGTGAAAATCATTTCGTTTAAACAAATTGAATTTGGTGCTCATGCAAGGGTTGGATGGGATGTTTTGTTTATGGATACAAATTTTCATCCACTTTATGATATGGAAAAGCAAAAGTTCAAACGAGCTTATGGACCAATTAAAATTGGTGATTATAACTGGTTTGCTTCTCAATGCAAAGTGATGCATTCTGTTACAACACCTGAAAGATGTATTTTTGGTATGGGATCTGTACTAACTAGAGGTGGTAAATATGAATCTTATTGCGTCCATGGTGGATCGCCAATTCGTGTTCTATCACGTAATATTATGAGAGTTTACGGTCAGGACAGAATTACTGATTATAATGAATATTAATTCATGAGAATTCAAAAACATAAAGACGACTGTTGTGGTTGTACTGCTTGTGCAAGTATCTGTCCACGACAGGCTATAACAATGAAACCAGATTCCTTAGGATTCTTGTATCCAGAGGTAGATGAATCCCTGTGTATTGATTGTGGAAGGTGCGTGAAGATCTGTTCATTTAAAAAAAACTACGAAACACCTTTTAGACTTGATGCGATAAAGACATATGCTGGACGGCATAGGGATTTAAAGCAAGTGGATAAATCGCAATCCGGTGCTGCTTTCGTAGTATTATCAGATTATATATTGGCCCATGGAGGTGTTGTGTATGGTGTGGGATATAAAGATAAGTTTAGACCTGTCCATAAAAGGGCAACTACAGTAGAAGAACGTGATGAGTTTAGGGGAAGCAAGTATGTACAAAGTGATATGACGGGAATTATCCCACAAATAAAACAGGATTTAAAAGATGGTAAGTTGGTTATGTTTACTGGAACAGCTTGCCAGGTATCTGCGGTTTCCACATACTTTGGTAAGAGTTCGCTACGTGAACGTTTGTTTCTAATGGATATTGTATGCCATGGTGTTGCTGCCCCCTATGTATGGAGAGATTATATTGATTTTTTAGAAAGTAATGGACAAAAAATGACTTCTGTTAATTTCAGAGATAAAAGATATGGTGGTTGGCATTATGGTGAAGAAACGTTCACTTATGAAGATGGATGTACCCTGTTTTACCATTATCATTTTTATTCTCTCATCAATTTACGGTATTCTTGTTACCAATGTCCATACACTAATTATAAGAGAACTTCTGATATCACTGTAGCTGATTTTTGGGGTGTTGAAAAGTCATGTGCTGCTGATTTAGGTGTTGATAACAAAGGATGCTCGCTGTTCTTAGTTAATACTGATAAGGGTGTAATTTGGTTTGATAAAGCTAAAGACACCTTAGAATATCTGCCTGTACCAATAGAACAGACTTCTCAATTACATTTGCGTGTGCCTTCAGTAATGCATAAGCAGAGGGCAAAATTTGAATATGATTATGCGACGAAAGGATTTGCTTATGTTAGGAAGAAATATGGTGAGGTTGGTATTAATTATTACAAAGCTATGTTTAAGCGAAAAATTGTAAAATGGGTATATCCTTTAGCTAAACCCATTTTGGAGGTTTTACGAAACAAGTAACTAATTTAAATTTTTGATAATGAAAATATCATTGATGACTATATGGCACTGTGGTAACTATGGAGCAGAAATGCAAACATACGCAACAGTGAAAGCTTTATGTAAGCTTAGACATGATGTAGAGGTTCTTGATTTTCGATTATTCGAATCTAATCATTCTTTACGTTCTATTGTTGGAAGGTTCTTAAATGCGATAACACCTGCACAGAGAACTTTTGAAAAGTTTTGGAAGAAATATATAAAAAATATATCCTGTCATTACCACAATGTGGCTGAATTAAGAAATAATCCTCCTAAGTCTGATGTTTATTTGGTGGGTAGCGATCAAGTTTGGAACGAGGATATTACTGGTGATAGAAGTGCTGCTTATCTATTAGACTTTGGAGGTGAGAATGTGAAGAGAATATCGTATGCGTCTAGTATTGGTGTAAGCGAATGGAACTTTTCACAATCTTATACAGAAATGGCTTCTAAGCAATTCAAAAAGTTCGTAGCGTTGAGTTGTAGAGAGATAACAGGAGCAAATGTATTATCCCAAAAGTTCAAACTAAATGTTAAGCAAGTTTTAGACCCAACATTGCTGCATCAGGATTATAAAGAAATAACAGGTTTTATTCAAGAAACCAAAAATCTTGTTTTTTATCCTTTGTCGGTAGGTGATACTTCTGCTGTCTCTTTCTGCAAGGAATTGGCAACAAAATTGAATCTGAAGTATGTAAATGCAAATCCTTATACTTTTATTCCTTTTTTGCCTATAATATGGAAGCGTAATTCTATAGCTCAATGGATGAGCGCAATTGGGGGTGCTTCTTTGGTTGTAACTGGCTCTTTTCATGGATTAGCCTTTAGTCTTATCTATCATCGTCAGTTTATATTGATTAATGATAATAAGCAAGGACGAAATTCTAGAATGATGGATTTGCTGAATTATCTAGGATTAGAGCATCGATTGTTTAGAACAACAGAGGAGGCGATGGCTAGCAGAGTATGGGAGGATACTATTGATTATCAATTGATAGATGAAAAATTGAATCAAGCAAGAAATGAATCTTGGAATTATCTAAAACAAAGTTTATCATGAATATAGTATTTTTGTGGAATTGGCCTGTTAATGAGTTTACTGGTGGAGTTGGTATTGTGACTAAGGTGTTGGCCAAAGAAATGCAAAACCGTGGACATCGAGTCATCTTCATAGCACCTATAACACAAGAAGAAAAGTCTAGAAATGCCAGATTGTTAGAGAGCTTAGGTATGAATCAGGATACCTATCCTTATGTTGCTCCTCAATACTATGTTGATGCAAGTATGGAACTCGAACTCGTTGTTACTGAAACAACAAAAATCTTAGAGCAAAATAAGATTGATATGGTTATAGCTCAAGATTTAGATCCTCTAGAGATAGATATAGTGAGTAAATTACCTGATGGATATGTTAAAATTATAACGAAGCACAATCAGCCATTTGAAGCATATGAATTTACTAGAAATGTATTTAAGGGTTATCAGGCAAAAACGTTGAGCAGAAAAATATGGAAAAATGTAGTTTTAGCTTGTCCGTACTTGGGACAAATGAGGCAAAAGCAGTTAAATGAAAGACTATATAAAAAGGCTACTTCTTCTGCTGATAGATTATGTTTGTTGTCGAGTGGCTTCGTAACAAGATTGCTAAGATTTATGCCCAATTTGGATCAACGAAAGATTTGCTACATAAATAATCCCAATACATTTTCGACTAATGTTGAAGTTGTGCATCATAAAGAAAATCTTGTTATTATTGTATGTCGCTTAGTTGAATCTATGAAGAATGTTACTGACTTTATGAAGGCTTGGAAAATGGTAGAACAATACCATTCTGATTGGAAAGCAGAGGTTGTTGGGGATGGTAGGGATATGCAGATGCTTAAGAAGCAATGTAAAAAAATGAACCTTCATTCTTTGACTTTTGTTGGGTATCATAGTGATGTTGAAAGTTTCTATAAAAGAGCTAAAATAATTTGCGTTACTTCATGGTATGAGGGATGGGGTATGACAATAACAGAAGGTATGGCTAATGGATGTGTACCAATAGTTTATAACACTTATGAGGCGATAAAAGATATATTTGACGATGAAGTTAGTGGCTTGATAATTAAGTCTTGTAAGCCTTATGAGCTTTTTGAAAAGCTAAATAGATTAATGAACGATTCTACTCAATGGAATTTATTGAGTAACAATGTAATAGAGAAAGTTAAACAATTCTCGCCAGACAAGATAGTTGAGAATTGGGAACAATTATATCAAGAAATAATGGAAGAAAAACATGTATAATGAAACTGATTTTTCGGAATATATACCAAATGATAGCTCGTTAAAATGGTATCAATTGGAACCAAATGATGCCAAAGAACTGGTTATAAAATTGGTATTGTTCGTTCTCTGTCCTTTTGCAGCCTTTCTAGGCTCTTTGTTAAGACCAACAAGCAAATCCTCCTTTGTGATATATTTCTTGTTTGGTATTCTCTTTTGCTGGCACATGGACCCAAAAGGATTGGTTGTTTATGATGACTACATAGGAATTAGAGATTTGTTTTTGAAGTATAAATATACGATGACAGATTTCTATGATAAGTTATGGCTTTATATTACTTTCGAAGGTAAGGAAAAAGAACTGTATTCTGTATTCTTGAATGCATTTACACGACAGTTTTCTGATAATTATCATCTGTTTTTTGCCATAGCAAGTGTTCCATATCTATTGTTCTCCTTATTATCTGTAAGGAAAATGGTTACAGACAATGAGTTTCCTCTTTGGGGATTCATGTCTTTGATAATCATCCTACTGTTTGTTATCCCTCGTGATATTGTAACGGTACAGAATCCAAGATATACTACAGGTGTATGGATTACGATGTGGGGATTCCTTAATTATTTTGATCAATCGGCTCGCAATAGATATTTGTATGTAATACCGATACTTTTAACACCATTTATTCATTCTGGCTTTTGGCCGATGATATTTGTTTATATCCTGGCAATTAGTTTGCCGTTATCGGCTCATATAAAAACACTACATATTATATTTTTTGCATCTATTCCATTTTCTTTGCTCTCATATGATTTGTTTAATGGAATAAATTATTCGTTTTTACCACCAGCTATTTCTAATTGGATTGAAATGTATTTGAATGATGATTTTTATGCGAAATTTGTTCAAAAGAAAGGTGCTTCAGGTTTTTTCTGGGTTTCTCAATTATTTTCATATATTATTTATGGTCTTTATCTTTATATTCCTTTGATATTAATGAAAAAAGGTAATGAGATATTGTGCCGTGATGATATTGGAAAATTATATCCTTTTTATATATTATTATTTTCTGTGACCAACTTTATTAGATTATTGCCTGTGATAGGTCAACGCTATCTTTTCACTGTGCAAATTATGTCTATATTTATGTTTTATAAAGTTTTTTATCCTCAAAAAAGTAAGTTTTTCTATATCTTATTGGGAGGATGGTCGTTCCATATTTTCTTTAGGTGGTTTTATAGTGGTGCAGGTCTTTATCTAGTACCTAAAAATATATACTATGATAATTTATTTTCTTTAATTATTGATTATCTGTAAGATACTTATATAAGGTAAGTTGATGATATATCTTATATAACCATGGGATGTTTTAACTGATTTAACTAGATTCTATGAAAATATTACTATTTACTGATTCGTTGGGGGCGGGTGGTGCCCAGCGCCAACTAGTTGGACTTGCTGTTCTTCTGAAAAAAAAGGGGTTTGAAGTAAAAGTATGTACATACTATGATATTGATTTTTATCAGCAATATCTTGAGGATAATGGAATAGTAAATGAAATTATACCTCATGCGATAACTTTTCAAAAACGTATATGGGCAGTACGCAAATACTTCAAGAAAGAGAATCCTAATTGGGTCATAGCTTATCAAGAAACCCCTTCCCTTGTAGCTTGTGCAGCTAAAATGCTTGGTTGTAAGTTCCATCTTATTGCAAGTGAAAGAAATACAACTCAAATAATTAGTATGAATGAACGCATACGTTTCTTTCTCTATAAATGGGTTGATGCCATTGTTCCAAATAGTTATGCTCAAGAAAAATTCCTTCTTCAGCATTATCCATGGATGAAGGTAAAAATCAAAACAATTACTAATTTCGTAGATTTGGATAGATTTTCTTATGTGAAGAGGGTTAGACATAGAGTACCTTTAATTGTTATTGTTGCATCAATTTGGGAATCAAAAAACACATTGGGGTTAATTGAAGGATTGAAATTACTAAAGAATAGGGGGATAAACTTTAAAGTTTCTTGGTATGGGATTTCTGAGAAAAATTCTGATTATTTAGCTCAATGTCGTTCTAAAATAGAGGAGTATGATTTGCAGGATTACATTGAATTGTGTAAAAAGACAAAAGTGATAGAAAAAAAATATGCTGAGGCTGATTATTTCTGTCTTCCTTCTTTTTTTGAAGGTACACCTAATGTAATTTGTGAAGCAATTTCTACTGGTCTTCCAATTATCTGTAGTGATGTATGTGACAATTCTATATATGTGAAGGATGGCATTAATGGCTTCCTTTTCGATCCCCATCATCCAGAGTCTATTGCTATATCACTCTCTAAAGCTTTGGCTTTGAATGATGAACAATATCGATTATTTTGTATGAATAGTAGACAAAACGCAGAGACTTTATTAAATAGTGATGATTTTGTTGATAAGTATATAAAAATTATTAATGTGAAATGATAAGTATTAATAAGTTAGCTTATAGAGGTGTAAAAATAAGCATTCTCATTAATTATCTTTGGGATAAATTTTGGGCACCTATATGGATTACAGCAATGAAGTTTCATGGTAAGCATGTTGTAGTTCGTCCCATGAGTTCTTTAATAAGGGGTATTGAAAATCTATCTGTTGATGATTATTCTATTCTTCCTCCTACTACTACGATTTATTGTACCAAAGCACCTTTGATTATAGGAAAAAAATGTTTGTTTGGTCCTGGTTGTACATTTATCACAGGTGATCATCGAACTGATGTTATAGGAATGCATATTTATGATTGCAATGAAAAACGACAGGAAAATGATTTGCCAATCGTAATTGAAGATGGTGTGTGGTGTGGTGCAAATGTAACTATATTGAAAGGTGTAACGATTGGAAAAGATAGTATTGTTGCAGCAGGTGCTGTAGTGACAAAGTCTTTTCCTCCTTATAGTATTATAGGTGGTGTACCGGCAAAACTATTGAAGAAACGTTTTACAGAAGAGCAAATACAAGAGCATGAACGATTAATGAGCGATTATGAAAAAAACTAAAGTGCTGTTTTGTTCACCATATTCGTATGGTGAAAATGTCATTTCTGGTGGAATTAGTATTTGGGGAAAGATTATTGTGGATTATTCTCAAATTGCAAATGACGAAACTCTGGAAATTATACCGATTTCGTTTGATCGTAAACGAAAGGTGATGGAAGTCAATGATTTTGGATTTAAACGCTTTTATTTTGGATTCAGAGAAATCTCTAAAAAATGTAAAGAAGTAAGAATAAAAATGGATTATCATAAACCTGATGTTATGCATTTATGCACGAGTGCTTCATTAGGCTTGTTGAAAGATTTTTTGTTGTTGCGGTTAGCTTCTCATAAAAATATCAAGAAAGTACTTCATTTGCATTTCGGGCGTGTTCCTGATTTGGTAAAAAAGAATAATTGGGAATGGAAACTTTTGTCGAAAGTTCTCAAAATGTCAGATAAGGTCATTGCTATGGATAAAAAAACATATCGTGCTTTATGCCAAAAAGGTTTTGATAATATAGTTTATGTGCCTAACCCATTGTCGCTTGATATTATTGATAAAGTTAAAGAATTTGAAGTAACAATTCATAGGGTTCCTAAACAGTTATTATTTGTTGGACATGCTCTGAAAACAAAAGGAGTTTATGAACTTGTAGAGGGATGTGTTGGTGTTGAAGGTATCAAACTTCGATTGGTTGGTAAAATTTCTTCAGAAATTAAAAATGACTTATTTGTATTAGCTCAAAAAAGAGACAATGCAGAATGGTTAACTTTTGTTGGGGAAATTTCGCACGATGATGTCTTGAAAGAGTTAATGGCTGCAGATGCATTTGTGTTCCCTAGTTATACAGAAGGATTCCCTAATGTAATTTTAGAAGCGATGGCTTGTGGCTGTCCTATTGCTGCCTCAAATGTGGGAGCAATCCCAGAAATGCTCAATATAGAGGAAGATGCTTGTGGCATTTGTTATGAAGCTAAAAGCTTTTCAAAAGTAAGAGATGCTGTAAAAATATTAATGAATGATACTGAACAAAAAAACAGGTTTGCAGAAAAAGCGAAGAAACGTGTGAACGATATGTATGCAGTGCCTGTTGTTTGGCGTCAATTAGTTAAGGTTTGGAAAGCGAATTAATTCGTAGAGAATGTGTCTAATGTCTTATTTTGAAAAATATGTTATATAAAAATACAAATACTGTGGATTTGTCTTTGTATAACAATGCTTGGTATAATACAGGAGCATCAGTTATAAAAAGAACATTATGGTATTTTGCGAATTCTGCAATTTTGAATAATTCTTTTATTCCATTTTCTAGAATAAAAATCAAAGTATTGCGCTTGTTTGGTGCCGAAATAGGAAAGGGCGTAGTAATCAAGCCATCTGTAAATATCAAGTATCCTTGGAATTTGAAGATAGGAGACTATGTATGGATTGGGGAGAATGTATGGATAGATAATCTTGTGGAGGTTTCTATCGGTGATAATGTATGTATCAGTCAAGGTGCTATGTTGCTCTGTGGCAATCACAACTATAAGAAAACAACATTTGATTTAATGGTTGGCAAAATAATAATAGAGGAGGGAGCATGGGTTGGTGCTCAATCTGTGGTTTGTCCTAATGTGACAATTCACTCTCATGCAGTGCTCGCAGTTGGCTCTGTTGCAAGTCATCACCTAGAAGGATATGCTGTGTACCAAGGCAATCCTGCAATTAAGGTGAGAGAGAGAAACATTCAATAGTCATATCAGATAACTATTCTTGATTAAATCGCAAAACAATGAAAATCTCTATCATTACCGCTACGTATAATAGCGGAAAGACGGTGGGCGATACGCTGAAGAGTGTGCTCGCCCAAACCTATCACGACTATGAATTGCTGGTCGTGGATGGGGCTTCTAAGGATAATACCCTGGAGGTGGTAAAGAAGATGGAACCTCTGTTTGAGGGGAGAATGAGATATATCAGCGAACCCGATAAGGGAATCTATGATGCCATGAACAAGGGTATCAGGATGGCTACGGGGGAGGTAATCGGTATTCTTAACTCGGACGACTTCTATACTTCGGATGATGCATTGGCTTGCATCGCATGGGTGCTGGAGAATGAAAAGGTGGATGCCGTGTATGGCGACATACACTATGTGGACGATGAGGACTTGAAGAAATGTGTAAGATACTATAGCTCCAAGCCTTTCAGAAGATGGATGATGAGACTGGGATTCATGCCTGCACATCCTTCGTTCTATTGCCGCAAGGAGGTGTATGAGAAGTTCGGTGCCTTTGATGCAGAAAACTATCGGGTGGCTGCCGACTTTGAAAATCTGCTGAGACTTATCTTCGTAAACAAAATCAAAACGCACTATATCAACAAGGACTTTGTTACCATGCGTACCGGTGGCGCTTCCAGTTCAGGATTGGAGAGCCATAAGCGCATCATGCGTGACCACCTGAAAGCGCTTAAAAAGAACGGAGTGTATTCTAACTTCTTCCTTTTGGGATTGCGATATATATATAAGGTGGGAGAAATACTGAAAAGCAGATTCTAATTTTAAATCAAATAAAAGAAGATGATTGAACCAATTTATATTTTCCTGCTGGTAGCACTTGTTGTGTCTGTCACC
>ENA-ORSK01001491-ORSK01001491.1-human-gut-metagenome-genome-assembly--contig:-NODE-1491-length-18204-cov-3.776957_pt1 | contig 18204 bp, 20 predicted proteins | sample MGYA00242192_ERZ509159 | MGnify/ENA primary metagenome ERZ509159 (study PRJEB26280, sample SAMEA2338663) | human gut metagenome | biome: human gut; feature: human-associated habitat; material: faeces...
AAGAGTGTGCATGAAGCACAAATTTACAAAAATGCAAGTTTGAAAAGAGACTTTAGCGTTACAAAAAGCAGTAAAAAGGGCCAGTTAATTGGCCCAAATTTTACGAGTCATTGTTTATACATTTCGTTGATGCGTTTGATGCACACGGAAGCTGAAGCCCAGTAGCTCGCGGCTGAGCATTAAAGGGAGCCATGCGCCTCACGCAACATTTTCTGCTCTGGCTGACGAATCGTCGTAGAAAGCGCCAATGACAGAATCAGCAGGGCGAAAATCACGTAGAAGGTCACATAGAAGCCGCCAAACAGTGAGGCGATAATCGAACCACAAATGCTACCGATACCAAAACCGAGATAAATCACACCGTAGTTTTTCGCCAGGTTATTGAGGCCAAAGAACTCACTGACCAGTGACGGAAAGACGGTAATAGTGCCGCCAAAGTTAAATGCCACGCAGGCAATCGCTGCAAAGAACGTCACTGCATTCAATGGTGCAAACAGCAGGGCCGCCATACCCACCAGCGATATCACCTGACCAATGGTAATAACACGGATACGGGCGATTTTGTCAGACAGAATACCCAGCACCAGACGACCTGAAAGGTTGGCGATGGAAATAACAGTGACTGCATTGGCTGCGGAAACCACATCAAGGTGTGCCAGACTTTGGGCGATATCTTTCGCTACCCCAATCACGTACAGGCCGCTCATGCAGGCGGTCAGGAACATTACCGCTAACATCCAGTACTGCGGTTTACGCATCGACTCTGCCAGCGTGTAATCTTTCTCCACCACACCATTGCTGGTTTTCACTTCCTGTTTTGGTGCGTCTTTCATTAACGTTGCGCCGAAAACAATCATCAACAGCGCAATCGCTCCCCAAATCACAAAGGTTTTTTCCAGACCGACCGTTTCCAGCAGCTGCGTGTCGATAAATTTGAAACCCAGGCTACCCAGACCATAAGAACCGATAGCGAACGCGGAGATCAGACCTTTACGCTCCGGGAACCACTTCACACAGTTAGAGAGCGTCAGCAGATAACCCGCGCCATCTGCCAGTCCCACCAGCACACCGGCGCTTAACCACAGCATCATCAGGTTGTCAGAATGCGCTGTCAGGAAGAAGCCTAATCCCAGCAAAATGCCGGAAGCCATGGTGACGCGTTTAACGCCAAAACGTTCCTGTAATTTGCCCGCAACAGAAGACGAAATTGCCAGCCCCAGACTTAACAAGCCGAAAGAGAAAGCGACCTGGCTTACCGGCGCATCCAGCTTGGCGGAAAGCGCGCCATTAAACAGGCTCCAGGTATAAACCGACCCCAGCGCAAACTGGGTAATGATAGTACCGATGAGTGTCAGCCAGCGGGTACGCTGATAATTTGAAGGTGTCATGGCAGTATTCCTGCAGTAATAAAAAGGAAAAATCTCTGCCGACAACCATAACGAAGTGCACTTTATGCCTGGGGAAAAACGGCATGAAATGCCATCAGAACGGAATGAAATGCCTTAGTTCAGGAATGAATGACGCGACAATTATTCACCAAATTTATTATTTGGTAAGTTAGCACCCACTATCGCCACAACTATTGTTATTTAATGGTTTCAATTGTGACTGTTACGTTAAAATCTGGCACTAACCCCCATCGTATACAGATAGTCGCTATTATTAGTGGTATTTTCTGCCTGAGTTAGCGCGGCATAGGCGGCAATATTTTGATTGAGCAACATATCAGCGCCTACGGTGACATCCAGCCAGTTGCCGTTCTGGTTTGTCGCCGTCATCCGGCTCAGGCCTGATTGCGCCTTCCAGATATTCTCGCCAAATTGCTGGTTATAGCTGATTTGCGCCCAGGGTCGGAGATCGCCAAGCCGGGAGTCAACACGCCAGCCTAAGGTACTCACGCTGGCATGCCATAACGGATCGGTCAGCGTGGTAGTACTGTCGCCAAACTCGTTATACATCGAGGTGGTTGTGCCATCGTAATGTAATGCCGCGACCGGGCCGGTTGTAACCTGTTCATATAAAGGAAAATTCCAGCCCATACTCATACTGCTGGTCACATCCACAGGGGTTTCTTCCGCCAGATTGACTTCCAGTCCCAGCGCCCTTTGGCTACTTTGAATACGTTGCGACAAAATATCGTTGTAATCAGGTTGATGATCACTATCCCAGGTGTAACGCTCTGTGGAAAGTCCGGGTTGCGTATCAACGATATATTCTTGTTGCCAGGCGTAAGCTGTGTTGAGAAAAAAGGCACTGATTACCACGCTCGCCAGCAGGCTTAGCTGCCAGCGACCACCGCTTTTTTTTATGATCATTAACACGACTCCAGGGAAGAGCCGAATTCGGCAATATTATTGTCATTGTATGAAGGATATCGGGCATAGTAGCCCTGTATTAAATATTGACTTTTTCACCGATGCGTCAAGAAAAGCGGCTGAAATTTTTACGATCGGGTACATAGCGAGGGAAAGTATGGAACGTTGCGGCTGGGTGAGTCAGGACCCGCTTTATATTGCCTACCATGATAATGAGTGGGGCGTGCCTGAAACTGACAGTAAAAAACTGTTCGAAATGATCTGCCTTGAAGGGCAGCAGGCTGGATTATCGTGGATCACCGTCCTCAAAAAACGCGAAAACTATCGCGCCTGCTTTCATCAGTTCGATCCGGTGAAGGTCGCAGCAATGCAGGAAGAGGATGTCGAAAGACTGGTACAGGACGCCGGGATTATCCGCCATCGAGGGAAAATTCAGGCAATTATTGGTAATGCGCGGGCGTACCTGCAAATGGAACAGAACGGCGAACCGTTTGTCGACTTTGTCTGGTCGTTTGTAAATCATCAGCCACAGGTGACACAAGCCACAACGTTGAGCGAAATTCCCACATCTACGTCCGCCTCCGACGCCCTATCTAAGGCACTGAAAAAACGTGGTTTTAAGTTTGTCGGCACCACAATCTGTTACTCCTTTATGCAGGCATGTGGGCTGGTGAATGATCATGTGGTTGGCTGCTGTTGCTATCCGGGAAATAAACCATGATTCGGGAAGCGCAACGTTCAGAACTCCCCGCGATCCTCGAACTGTGGCTGGAAAGTACAACCTGGGGGCATCCCTTTATAAAAGCGAATTACTGGCGTGACTGCATTCCGCTGGTGCGGGATGCCTATCTTGCCAACGCGCAAAACTGGGTCTGGGAAGAAGACGGTAAGCTTCTCGGTTTTGTCAGCATTATGGAAGGCCGATTTCTGGCAGCGATGTTTGTCGCACCGAAGGCCGTCAGGCGCGGTATTGGTAAGGCGCTGATGCAGTATGTGCAGCAGCGCCATCCCCACCTGATGCTGGAGGTTTATCAAAAAAATCAACCGGCGATAAATTTTTACCAGGCACAGGGTTTTCACATTGTCGATTGCGCATGGCAGGATGAAACCCAACTACCCACATGGATTATGAGCTGGCCGGTGGTTCAAACGCTGTAAGTGTCAGTTCCGGACCGTTGTATTTTTCCAGCCATGCCAGCGCCGTATTACCCGCACAGCCATTCCCCAGCCGCGAGCTGGGGAGATCTTTGGTCAGCACGTTCACTGCGCCGTTTTTACAAATACCGTCAGCGGTTAAATCCAGATCCGGCCATGCCCCTTCGTGAATGCAAATCACGCCAGGTTTAATTCCCTCGCTAATGACCGCTCCGGCAAGAATTTGCCCGCGTGCGTTCCACAACCGAACAGTATCGCCATCTTGTATGCCGCGCTCCTGGGCATCGTCAGGATGAATGGTGACAGGCTCACGATTTGCCACCGCGTACAATTCGCGCAGAGAACTGTAATTCAGCTGGCTGTGCAGGCGGTGCGCCGGATGGGCAGAAAGTACCTGCAACTGTTCTGGTTCGGCATTGCCCTGCCATTCGTCCGGCTCCAGCCACATTGGATGCCCAGGGCAATCCGGGTAACCGTAATCGGCAATACGCTGTGAGAAGATTTCAATCTTGCCGCTGGCGGTTTTTAACGGATGCGCCAGCGGATCGCGGCAAAAATCAGCGAAGCGAATAAACCGCTCGCTGTCCGGGTTTTCCGGCATCTCAATTAACTGGTTGGCTTGCCAGAACTCAGCAAATGGCGGCAATTCAACCTGCTGGCTTGCCCCGCGCTGTCGGGCAACGTTATAAAACGTTTCCAGCCATTGCAGCTCACTTTTTCCTTCCGTAAAACGTGCATAACCGCCCTTCTCCCAGCGTTCACTTAACTCGGCAAAAACATCAAAATCATTACGCGCTTCATAGCGTGGCGGCACCACTTGCTTCATCGGCACCAGATGCTGATTACTGTAATCACCGGTCATGGTGAGATCATTACGCTCAAAAGAGGTAGTCGCAGGCAGAACGATATCCGCGTGTTTTGCCGCCGCCGTCCAGAAGCATTCAGAGATCACCACCAGCTCCGGTTTTTGCCAGGCACGGATCAGGCGATTGGTATCCTGATGATGAGTAAAGTTGGCACCGCCCGCCCACCAGATAAAACGAATATCCGGGAAATGTCGGTTCATACCGTTGTGTTGATATGCGCCACCAGGGTTTTCCAGTGCTTCAACAATGCGGGCAACAGGGATTTTATCCACCGCATCGCAGCCACCCGGCAAGCTGCCCTGCATGGAAGAGAGCACCGCAGAACGCCGCGTGGGGTTACCACCATTGGCAAAATGGTAAGAAAGACCAAAACCGCCGCCGGGTGTGCCGATTTGCCCCAACATTGCTGCCAGCGTGACGATCATCCAGTGTTTTTGCTCACCAAACTGTTGGCGCTGCATTCCCCAGCCTGCCATCAGCATGGTGGTATTTTGGTGGAAAATAGCCGCCAGCTCGCGGATTTTCGCTGCGCCAACACCACAAATCTCTGCTGCCCATTCGGCGGTTTTCGCTATTCCGTCACTCTCGCCCAGCAAATAAGAGGCGAAGACGGCATAACCTGTGGTGCAACGCGCCAGAAACGCTTCGTCGTGCCAACCATTTTCCACCAGCGTATGGGCGATCCCCAGCATCAGCGCAACATCGGTGCCCATGTGCGGTGCCACCCACTCCATTTTATCGCCAAAGAAATCGACGGTTTCCGATCGCATTGGATCAATGCAGATCAGCTTTTTCCCGCTGTCACGCAGTGCAGAAAAGTAAGAAAGCCCCTGCTCATCGGATGCATTCCACGCAATTTTCAGCGTATTGAGTGGGTTAGCACTCCACAGCACCACGACATCGCTATGTTCCAGCACCAGCGGCCAACTGGTCTGCTGTTGATAAACTTCACTACCACCCACGACATACGGCATGATCGCCTGTGCCGCGCCGGTCGAATAATCCCCCAGATGCCCGGTATAACCGCCTGCCAGCGCCATATAGCGTTGTAATAATGTCGAGGCCTTATGCAGCACGCCGTTTGAACGCCAGCCGTAGGAACCAGCAAAAATCGATGCCGGACCATAAGCCTCACGAATGCGTTTATGTTGTTGGTGAATAAGATCCAGCGCCTCATCCCAACTCACGCGAACAAATTCATCCTGCCCACGAATGCCTTGCGGGTTTTCCGGTGACGCAAGAAAGCCTTTTCGCACCATTGGAAATCGTACCCGCGTATTGCTGTGAACCTGGTCGCGAACCGCGCTCTGCAAGGAGTTTTCCATTCCTGTGGCTAACGCGCCACGCGAGCTAAACACGGTTTCGCCGTCGGTTTCAACCAGCATGGGCCCCCAGTGGGCGGCAGTCAGAACGGAATATCGTGAGGATGAGTTGGCCAAACCGAAGACTCCTGAAAGGTTAGATGTATTGAGCAGTTAAATATTACTTACAAATTTCCGAGTATTCCCAGGAATAATCTTCATGTTCACGCGGCATAATCTCCCGCCACGGAACCCGTGGCAAAGAATAAAAAGGTTATTAAGGATTAACAATGAAGAAACGTGTTTATCTTATTGCCGCCGTAGTGAGTGGCGCTCTGGCGGTATCTGGCTGCACAACTAACCCTTACACCGGCGAACGCGAAGCAGGTAAATCTGCTATCGGCGCAAGTCTGGGCTCTCTCGTGGGCGCGGGTATTGGTGCGCTCTCTTCTTCGAAGAAAGATCGCGGTAAAGGCGCGCTGATTGGCGCAGCAGCAGGCGCAGCTCTGGGCGGCGGCGTTGGTTATTACATGGATGTGCAGGAAGCGAAGCTGCGCGACAAAATGCGCGGCACTGGTGTTAGCGTAACCCGCAGCGGGGATAACATTATCCTCAATATGCCGAACAATGTGACCTTCGACAGCAGCAGCGCGACCCTGAAACCGGCGGGCGCTAACACCCTGACCGGCGTGGCAATGGTACTGAAAGAGTATCCGAAAACGGCGGTTAACGTGATTGGTTATACCGACAGCACGGGTGGTCACGACCTGAACATGCGTCTCTCCCAGCAACGTGCGGATTCCGTTGCCAGCGCGTTGATCACCCAGGGCGTGGACGCCAGCCGCATCCGTACTCAGGGCCTTGGCCCGGCTAACCCAATCGCCAGCAACAGCACCGCAGAAGGTAAGGCGCAAAACCGCCGTGTAGAAATTACCTTAAGCCCGCTGTAATCCCTTTCATGCCAGGTGATGCAGAAATCACCTGGCATTCTTCAGTTTTCCTTCATCATATTTCAGGCTAAGGTGATCGCCTTATCAGTGAATGGAGAGAAGCATGAAGCCGTCCGTTATCCTCTACAAAGCCTTACCTGATGATTTACTGCAACGCCTGCAAGAGCATTTCACCGTTCACCAGGTGGCAAACCTCAGCCCACAAACCGTCGATCAAAATGCAGCAATTTTTGCAGAAGCTGAAGGTTTACTGGGTTCAAACGAGAATGTAAATGCCGCATTGCTGGAAAAAATGCCGAAACTGCGTGCCACATCAACGATCTCCGTCGGCTATGACAATTTTGATGTCGATGCGCTTACCGCCCGAAAAATTCTGCTGATGCACACGCCAACCGTATTAACAGAAACCGTCGCCGATACGCTGATGGCGCTGGTGTTGTCTACCGCTCGTCGGGTTGTGGAGGTAGCAGAACGGGTAAAAGCAGGCGAATGGACCGCGAGCATAGGCCCGGACTGGTACGGCACTGACGTTCACCATAAAACACTGGGCATTGTCGGGATGGGACGGATCGGTATGGCGCTGGCACAACGTGCGCACTTTGGCTTCAACATGCCCATCCTCTATAACGCGCGCCGCCACCATAAAGAAGCAGAAGAACGCTTCAACGCCCGCTACTGCGATTTGGATACACTGTTACAAGAGTCAGATTTCGTTTGCCTGATCCTGCCGTTAACTGATGAGACGTATCATCTATTTGGCGCAGAACAATTCGCCAAAATGAAATCCTCCGCCATATTCATTAATGCCGGACGTGGCCCGGTGGTTGATGAAAATGCACTGATCGCTGCATTGCAGAAAGGCGAAATTCACGCCGCCGGGCTGGATGTCTTCGAACAAGAGCCACTTTCCGTAGATTCGCCGTTGCTCTCAATGGCCAACGTCGTCGCAGTACCGCATATTGGATCTGCCACCCATGAGACGCGTTATGGCATGGCCGCCTGTGCCGTGGATAATTTGATTGATGCGTTACAAGGAAAGGTTGAGAAGAACTGTGTGAATCCGCACGTCGCGGACTAAGCCGCGACTGCGTGGAGTAAAGCCCGATAATCGCTCGGGCTTTTACTCTTTATTGGGTTGCAGTAACTGCTGTAGTCCAGGCCTGATTAAACGCCTGATGTTGTGCCGGTAATGGCGCAATCAGTTTGTTATATTCACTTGCCTGCTGTGAAGTCGGGAACTGGATGCCATTTGCTACAAAGCTCACCTGAGTACCTTGTTGGGCAATGTAGTCTCCAACCATCACCAGTTGTTGCGTGAAAGTTTGTGCCGCCGGAATCAACGGTTGCAATGCATCAGCTGGCGTCGTTACCACTTTGGTGAATGCCTGATCAAAGACCGGTTTCAGGTCATCACTCTGTTTTAGCGCAGAGTGCGCAGCATCGGCCTGCAACTTCGCATTTTGCAGTTGTTGCGCCAGCACACCCAGCGAACCATTCATTTCACGCAGCGGACCGCTTTGCGTAACGTAATCCTGCGGTACGCGAATTGCGTTAACGCTGTCTACAACCGGGCGCAGACCGGAATCCATCGCCTGATTCACCTGCTGAGAATAACCATACAGAATCGCGTAATCAGAGACAAAAGGACCAAACTGTTTTTTCTGATCGGCAGTCAGGGTTGGTAGACGTTCACCGCTACGCATCACTGTATTCTGCAGGAAGTCGATAAACGCTTTACGCTGATCGCCTTCTTTATCAAAACACCCACTCAGGCTAACTACCATTAATAACGCCGCAAGAGGCGCAAACCAGCGAGAGCAGGACTTTCCTGTCGCCATTTTCTTACTCCTTTCACCCAAAAAAAGCGCACAACGACACACGCGTGTCTGACGTGACAAGGATAGTCCAGGACAGGCTTGCAGGATACCCTTTCTACGTAATCTTCCTGGTAAAATCATGGAGAAAATGAAACAAGGTTAATTTGTTGTTTCATTGTTAAAAAATGATATTGCCGTTGCTTTTTTTGTAGCCAGAGATTTACGCCTTCGCAGAAGGTTAGATTTTCGAAATCTTTACAAACCAGGAGTGGTAAGAGATATATCGGCATTTATCAGATCGTTAGGTGGCTATAAGTCACGCTAAATGACTGGCTGAATCGAATCATAGCCAGAGCATGCCCTGACTTCACCCCGCTGTGTCTGCTTTTCCCGACTATTCTTAATGAGCTTCGATGCAATTCACGATCCCGCAGTGTGATTTGAGGAGTTTTCAATGGAATATAAAGATCCAATGCATGAGCTGTTGAGCAGCCTGGAACAGATTGTTTTTAAAGATGAAACGCAGAAAATTACCCTGACGCACAGAACAACATCCTGTACCGAAATTGAGCAGTTACGAAAAGGGACAGGATTAAAAATCGATGATTTCGCCCGGGTTTTGGGCGTATCAGTCGCCATGGTAAAGGAATGGGAATCCAGACGCGTGAAGCCTTCAAGTGCCGAACTAAAATTGATGCGTTTGATTCAAGCCAACCCGGCATTAAGTAAGCAGTTGATGGAATAGACTTTTATCCACTTTATTGCTGTTTACGGTCCTGATGACAGGACCGTTTTCCAACCGATTAATCATAAATATGAAAAATAATTGTTGCATCACCCGCCAATGCGTGGCTTAATGCACATCAACGGTTTGACGTACAGACCATTAAAGCAGTGTAGTAAGGCAAGTCCCTTCAAGAGTTATCGTTGATACCCCTCGTAGTGCACATTCCTTTAACGCTTCAAAATCTGTAAAGCACGCCATATCGCCGAAAGGCACACTTAATTATTAAAGGTAATACACTATGTCCGGTAAAATGACTGGTATCGTAAAATGGTTCAACGCTGACAAAGGCTTCGGCTTCATCACTCCTGACGATGGCTCTAAAGATGTGTTCGTACACTTCTCTGCTATCCAGAACGATGGTTACAAATCTCTGGACGAAGGTCAGAAAGTGTCCTTCACCATCGAAAGCGGCGCTAAAGGCCCGGCAGCTGGTAACGTAACCAGCCTGTAATCTCTGCTTAAAAGCACAGAATCTAAGATCCCTGCCATTTGGCGGGGATTTTTTTATTTGTTTTTCAGGAAATAAATAATCGATCGCGTAATAAAATCTAGTATTATTTTTGTGAAAAATAAATTTGGGTGCAATGAGAATGCGCAACGCCGTAAGAAAGGCGGGAATAACTTCCCGCCGAAGACTCTTACTCTTTTAAATTGCAGGCTAAAAATGCCGCCAGCTCATAACTCCCCTGTTTAATATGCAATTCACACAGTGAATCTCTTATCATCCAGGTGAAAAATAAAAGCGTGAAACAAATCACTATTAAAGAAAGTAATCTATATTTCTGCGGCATTCCCAGCCTCCTGTGTTGATTTCCAACGAGTATGTACTGCACCCATTTTGTTGGACGATGAAATGGAATAGCCCCTAATATGTCAAAGCCAAAATACCCTTTTGAAAAGCGCCTTGAAGTCGTGAATCACTACTTCACAACTGATGATGGTTACAGGATCATCTCGGCACGTTTTGGTGTCCCCCGAACCCAGGTCAGGACATGGGTTGCCCTCTATGAAAAACATGGAGAAAAAGGTTTAATTCCCAAACCTAAAGGCGTTAGTGCTGATCCAGAGTTGCGTATTAAGGTCGTGAAAGCTGTGATCAAGCAGCACATGTCCCTTAATCAGGCTGCTGCTCACTTTATGCTTGCTGGTAGTGGTTCTGTAGCCAGGTGGCTGAAGGTCTATGAAGAGCGCGGAGAAGCTGGTTTACGCGCGCTCAAGATTGGCACCAAAAGAAACATTGCAATATCAGTTGATCCAGAAAAAGCGGCATCAGCATTGGAGCTGTCAAAAGACCGACGCATTGAGGATCTTGAAAGGCAAGTTCGATTTCTTGAAACGCGGCTTATGTATCTAAAAAAGCTGAAAGCCTTAGCTCATCCCACGAAAAAGTGAAAGTACTCAACGAGCTAAGGCAGTTTTATCCTCTTGATGAGCTTCTCAGGGCTGCGGAGATACCGCGCAGTACGTTTTATTATCATCTAAAGGCTCTCAGCAAGCCTGACAAGTATGCGGACGTTAAAAAGCGTATTAGTGAGATTTATCACGAGAATAGAGGCCGATACGGATACCGTAGGGTAACGCTGTCTCTTCATCGAGAAGGGAAACAGATTAACCATAAAGCTGTTCAGCGCCTGATGGAAACCCTCTCACTTAAAGCAGCGATTAAGGTCAAGCGATACCGCTCTTACAGAGGAGAGGTAGGGCAAACCGCCCCTAATGTTCTCCAAAGAGATTTCAAGGCTACGCGGCCAAACGAGAAGTGGGTTACCGATGTTACTGAATTTGCAGTCAATGGGCGCAAGCTGTATTTGTCTCCAGTAATAGATCTCTTCAACAACGAAGTTATTTCTTACAGCCTTTCGGAAAGACCAGTGATGAACATGGTTGAGAATATGCTCGATCAGGCATTCAAAAAGCTTAATCCTCACGAGCATCCTGTTCTGCACTCTGACCAGGGATGGCAGTATCGTATGAGAAGATATCAAAATATCCTTAAAGAACATGGTATTAAACAAAGCATGTCCAGAAAAGGCAATTGTCTGGATAATGCTGTGGTGGAGTGTTTCTTTGGAACCTTAAAGTCGGAGTGTTTTTATCTTGATGAGTTCAGTAATATAAGCGAACTGAAGGATGCTGTTACGGAATATATTGAATACTACAACAGCAGAAGAATTAGCCTGAAATTAAAAGGTCTGACTCCAATTGAATATCGGAATCAGACCTATATGCCTCGTGTTTAACTGTCCAACTTTTTGGGGTCAGTACAAACTTTGATTTATAGTCAGGTGGGGCTTTTCTCTGTCTGCCTTTCGGTGAATACCTGAGACAAACAGTCTCAAGCACCCGTGGCTATTCTAGCTTAATAAGTTTGTTTCTTCTCCTTGATATAATCCTAAAAAAATCTCATAAAATTAATATATGAGATAATCTTTATTCAGCAGAAGATTATTAAAGGTTGCTGTATTATTTAGCGATAAAAAAAGCCTGCCAGATGGCAGGCTATTTAATAACGGCGTTATTATTGCAACAGCGAAATATCCGCAACGCGCAGGAACAGTTCGCGCAGTTTCTCCAGCATGGTCAGACGGTTGATACGCAATTCTTTGTCATCAACCATGACCATCACTTTATCGAAGAAAGCATCAACCGGTTCACGCAGCTCAGCCAGTTCGACCAGCGCATCCTGGTAACGACCTTCCGTAAAGTACGGCTCCAGCTTGTCACGTAGCACCACAACCTGCATCGCCAGTTTAATTTCTTCCGGCTCTTTCAGGGTAGAGGCATTCACGCGGTCGCTCAGCACTTCGTCAGATTTCGCCAGAATGTTAGATACACGTTTGTTCGCCGCCGCCAGTGCAGCAGCTGCATCCAGGGTACGGAAATGCGATACCGCTTTCATACGGGCATCGAAATCAGCCGGACGAGTCGGACGACGCGCCAGTACCGCCTGGATGGTATCAACGGTATAACCTTCGTCCTGATACCAGGCGCGGAAGCGACCGAGCATAAAGTCGATAACATCATCAACTACGTTGGCATTAGTCAGCTTATCGCCATACAGACGCACCGCTTCTTCGGTCAGCGTTTGCAGATCAAGGTTGAGGTTCTTCTCAACGATAATACGCAGCACGCCAAGCGCGGCACGACGCAGCGCAAACGGGTCTTTGTCGCCTTTCGGATGCTGACCGATACCGAAGATACCCGCCAGGGTATCCATCTTGTCAGCAATCGCCAGCGCACAAGCTACTGGGTTGGACGGCAGGTCATCACCAGCAAAACGCGGCTGATACTGCTCATTCAGCGCCACCGCGACATCTTCCGCTTCGCCATCGTGACGCGCATAGTGCATCCCCATAACGCCCTGGGTGTCGGTGAACTCGAAGACCATGTTGGTCATCAGGTCGCACTTAGACAGCAGACCCGCACGGGTAGCGTGGTTAACGTCAGCGCCAATCTGTTCAGCAATCCAGCCAGCCAGCGCCTGGATGCGGTCAGTTTTGTCGCGCAGCGTCCCCAACTGTTGCTGGAACAACACGGTTTGCAGGCGCGGCAGGTTATCTTCAAGACGTTTTTTACGGTCGGTGTTGAAGAAGAACTCGGCATCCGCCAGACGCGGACGAACGACTTTCTCGTTACCGGAGATAATCTGCTGCGGATCTTTCGATTCGATGTTGGCAACGAAGATAAAGTTCGGCAGCAGTTTGCCGTCGTTCGCATACACCGGGAAGTATTTCTGGTCACCTTTCATGGTGTAAACCAGCGCTTCAGCCGGCACCGCGAGGAATTTCTCTTCGAATTTTGCGGTCAGAACGACCGGCCACTCCACCAGCGAAGCCACTTCTTCCAGCAGGCTTTCGCTTAAGTCAGCGTTACCGCCAATCTTACGCGCTGCTTCTTCGGCATCGGCTTTAATCTTCGCCTTACGTTCTTCGTAATCGGCGATGACTTTCCCACGCTCACGCAGAATTTCCGGATACTGATCGGCGTTATCGATGGTGAATTCCGGCTCGCCCATAAAGCGGTGGCCGCGAATCACGCGATCGGACTGAATGCCCAGAATGGTTGCCGGAATGACTTTGTCGCCCAGCAGCAGGGTCACGGTGTGCACCGGACGCACGAAGTGCACGTCGCTTGCGCCCCAACGCATCAGTTTCGGGATCGGCAGTTTCGCCAGAGAAGTCGCAACCATATTCGGCAGCAGTGCTTCGGTGCTTTCGCCCTTCACATGGGCGCGATACAGCAGCCATTCGCCTTTATCGGTAGTCAGACGCTCAGCCTGGTCAACGGTAATACCGCAACCACGCGCCCAACCTTCTGCCGCTTTGCTCGGTTTGCCTTCAGCGTCGAACGCCTGGGCAATCGCCGGGCCGCGTTTTTCGATTTCACGATCCGGTTGCGCTTCCGCCAGGTTAGCTACTTTCAGCGCCAGACGACGCGGAGCAGCAAACCATTGAACGGTGCCGTGTGCGAGGCCAGCGTTATCCAGCTCCGCAGTAAAGTTCGCAGCAAAGGACTCAGCCAGGCTGCGCAGTGCTTTTGGTGGCAGCTCTTCAGTGCCGATTTCCACCAGAAAAGTTTTCTCAGACATAGCCGCCTCTTACTTATCTTTGTTGCACATCGGGAAGCCGAGGGCTTCACGGGAAGCGTAGTATGCTTCTGCCACTGCTTTGGTCAGGGTGCGAATGCGCAGAATGTAGCGCTGACGCTCGGTGACGGAGATGGCTTTACGCGCATCCAGCAGGTTGAAGCTGTGGGCGGCTTTCAGAATACGCTCGTAGGCTGGCAGCGGCAGCGGATTTTCCAGCGCCAGCAGCTGCTGCGCTTCTTTCTCGTACTGCTCGAAGCAGGTGAACAGGAAGTCCACATCCGCGTATTCGAAGTTGTAAGTGGACTGCTCCACTTCGTTCTGATGGAACACGTCGCCGTAGGTGGTTTTACCCAGCGGGCCGTCGCTCCAGACCAGGTCGTAAACGCTGTCTACGCCCTGAATGTACATGGCCAGACGTTCCAGACCGTAGGTGATCTCGCCGGTAACCGGTTTACACTCCAGACCACCAACCTGCTGGAAGTAAGTGAACTGCGTCACTTCCATGCCGTTCAGCCACACTTCCCAGCCCAGTCCCCAGGCACCCAGCGTCGGGTTTTCCCAGTTATCTTCCACGAAACGGATGTCGTGAATAGTCGGGTCCATGCCCAGCTCTTTCAGAGAACCGAGGTACAGCTCCTGAATATTGTCCGGCGATGGCTTAATGACCACCTGGAACTGATAGTAGTGCTGTAAACGGTTGGGGTTTTCGCCGTAGCGACCATCGGTCGGGCGACGAGAAGGCTGAACATAAGCAGCCGCCATCGGTTCTGGCCCCAGCGCGCGCAGACAGGTCATTGGGTGAGAGGTTCCCGCGCCGACTTCCATGTCCAATGGTTGAACAATGGTGCAGCCCTGGCGAGCCCAGTAATCCTGTAAGGTCAGGATCAAGCCCTGGAAGGTCCTGGTATCAAACTTTTGCATATTATTTCGTGCTGGATACGTGTGGATTTAAAGGAAGGGATCAGTATACCCGCTGGATGGAAGATATACAGTACGAAACGGGAAAAAGCAGGGCTTAACGCATGGAAAGATGCAAAAAATGGCCATCCGCGTCAAAAGAACAGACAAACTGCTCTTTACGGAAGGTATAACCGCGCATTTCATAGCTTCCCTGGAACTGTTCGAAGGCGGTGACGTCGATTTTTTGCTCGCCGGTGTTATAACGTTTTGCCGCCTGATCCTTGCATAACGCTTCCATATTCAACGAACGCAGAGGATCAACCTTTACCCGTTGTGCTTTCTGCACGGGTGACGGTATAGAACAACCCACTAGCACCATAAGCGCCATTGCCGGAAAGAAAGCGTTCATCATCATTAAATTACCGTCTGGTTTGCAGGTGAGTCTTATTATTTATATCGGTATAGTGGCTGATATCTTACGAATTTCCTTAAGCCTCTATAAGCTGTAGTGATAAAACTCAGATTATTCCAGTGCGCCAACCAAATGATTTATCGGTCAGACTTTTTTTAACCAGATACAGAGACACAGATGCAGCCCAAAATTTACTGGATTGATAACCTGCGAGGGATAGCGTGTTTAATGGTGGTGATGATTCACACCACTACCTGGTATGTGACCAATGCTCATAGTGTTAGCCCCGTCACATGGGATATCGCCAATGTTCTGAATTCTGCCTCTCGTGTCAGCGTGCCGCTATTTTTCATGATTTCCGGCTATCTCTTTTTTGGCGAACGCAGCGCCCAGCCGCGCCATTTCTTGCGTATCGGCTTATGTCTGATTTTTTATAGCGCAATCGCACTGCTCTACATTGCGCTGTTTACCTCCATCAATATGGAGTTAGCGCTGAAAAACCTGCTGCAAAAGCCAGTGTTTTACCACTTGTGGTTTTTCTTCGCGATTGCGGTGATTTATCTGGTTTCACCGCTGATTCAGGTGAAGAACGTCGGCGGAAAAATGTTGCTGGTGCTAATGGCGGTGATTGGCATTATCGCTAACCCAAACACAGTGCCGCAGAAAATTGACGGTTTTGAATGGCTGCCAATTAACTTATATATCAATGGCGATACTTTTTACTACATTCTGTATGGCATGTTGGGCCGCGCTATAGGGATGATGGACACACAGCATAAAGCACTGTCGTGGGTGAGCGCCGCGCTGTTTGCGACGGGGGTTTTTATTATCTCTCGCGGGACATTATATGAATTGCAGTGGCGCGGAAATTTTGCCGATACCTGGTATCTTTACTGTGGGCCGATGGTTTTTATCTGCGCAATCGCGCTATTGACTCTGGTTAAAAACACGCTGGATACGCGTACCATTCGCGGACTTGGCTTAATCTCCCGCCACTCATTGGGTATATACGGATTCCACGCCTTGATTATCCATGCGCTGCGCACCCGGGGAATTGAGCTTAAAAATTGGCCAATACTGGATATTATTTGGATCTTTTGCGCGACGTTGGCAGCGAGTTTGTTACTTTCTATGCTGGTACAACGAATCGACAGAAACAGATTAGTGAGTTAAGTAAAAGCCCGGTCACATTGGACTGACCGGGCTTACGTGAGTTATTCGCTGTATTCTTCCTGGGTAACCTGTGTTTCTTTTGGTGGGTTTATTCCGGCATCACGAATATTTTTCTGCACCGCTACTGCACCAAACAAGCTTAAGAAGAAAGCCAGTCCATAAAAACCTTTTTCGCTGAGTAATAATGTCGCATTCCACAGACCTACCATCAGTAATGCAACAGAGATAATAAAGACAGTCAGGCAGGTCATATAATAAATGGAAGTGGTCGGTATGCCTTCATACTTGTCCCGAACGGTCTTTTGATAAGACGCCGCAGAAAACAGTCCTAATACCAGTACGGCAAAATAATATCCTTTTTCATTTAACTGCATCTCTGCATTCCATAGCCCTAACAGATAGGTAACGATACCACCAACGAGAGCTATCCATGACACAATACTAAAGGCCGGTGAATAGGTTGATATTTTGTTGTCCATCACAGTATTCCTTTCATTCCTGAATATGTAAGAGCTTTATGTTGCTCATGCCGAGCGAAACAAACGCATTTGACCAAACAAGCAGACAAAAAAGGCGATGGGATAGATCACCATTTCATAAGTATTGATAGGTGCGTTTAAAACACCGATAAACAAGAGACCGATAGTGATTAACGCAACTAACTGGCAGATATGGGTAAAAAAATCATCCAGTTGCCCGAGTTTTTCTGCGCGAAGATATGCATAGTTGCCAAAAGTTGCTGTCATTAACACGCCAAGAAAATAGCCTTTTCCACTTAACAATGGGCATGAGATCCATAGCCCAACCAGATAAACCAGCGCCCCGACAACAAATAATAGTTTTGCCACAGTCTTTGAGGTTTTCATAACGATCTCCATATCTACCAGCGATACATTACGAGTAACCAACGAAAGACAAAACTGAAAAATGCCATTAACAAATGATTTTCAGAATAAATTCATACTAAATATTAATTAATTACTGAAATATATAGATGTGAATTATCCCCCACCCGGCCAGGCAGGGGATAACGTTTACACCATTAATGGCAGAAGTTGCTGATAGAGGCGACGGAACGTTTCACGTCGTGGCTGATAAGCGGCATAACGCTGCGCATCTGGTAGATGCGACTGTTCTAACGGCAGTTGCGGCAACAACTCAATGAGCGATTTCTCTGGATTCGCCGCAATCTGCGCCAGCCTTGCTGCGCCCAGTGCTGGCCCCACACCCCCCCCCGTACGGTAATCGAGCAGCTGACCGCTGATATCCGCCAACATCTGACGCCAGTACTCACTACGCGCCCCGCCACCAATCAACGTAACACTTTGCGGTTTAATGCCGCAGGCATGCACGACATCCATGCCATCTGCCAGCGCATAACCCACGCCTTCCAGCACTGCTCGCGCCAGTTCATTGGGGCCATGTTGATGAGTCAAACCAAAGAAAACCCCCTTCGCCTGGGGATTATTGTGTGGCGTACGCTCGCCGGAAAGATAAGGCAGAAACCAAACTGGCTCGGCACTTTCATCAGCCTGTTGAGCTGCAGCGATTAAAGCTGGAACATTGCTCAGGCCGGTTAATTTCGCGGCCCAATCCAGACACGACGCCGCACTCAGCATTACAGACATTAAATGCCAACGTTGCGGTAGCGCATGGCAAAAGCTGTGTACGGCGCTTTCTGGCTTGCTTAAGAACCCTTCGCTGACAGCAAAATAGACCCCCGACGTCCCCAGCGATAACATTGCCTGATTAGCATCAACCATTCCCACACCAACCGCACCAGCTGCATTGTCGCCACCGCCTGCGACAACTGGCACCGTCGCCATACCCCACGCTTTCGCAACTTCAGGTAACAAAGCACCAGTAATTTCGCTGCCTTCGTATAATGCGGGCATCTGGTCACGAGATAAGTCGCAAGCCTGCAGCATGACGTCACTCCA
>ENA-ORSK01001501-ORSK01001501.1-human-gut-metagenome-genome-assembly--contig:-NODE-1501-length-18025-cov-6.140345_pt1 | contig 18025 bp, 24 predicted proteins | sample MGYA00242192_ERZ509159 | MGnify/ENA primary metagenome ERZ509159 (study PRJEB26280, sample SAMEA2338663) | human gut metagenome | biome: human gut; feature: human-associated habitat; material: faeces...
CTCCCAGCCAAAGTTGCCCGCGCTGTCGCCGGTAAAAACACCGGTCTGCTTGGCCCACTGTGTCGCTTCCCGCGCCCAGTCGGACGGATAGTCGCCCGTGTCCTTCAGAGAAAGCAACTCCTCCTTCGTCATCTCCATCACCTCCATGACCTGCCGTTTGAACGCGAACCACGCGTTCTCATCGTCCACCCACATCGCGGGGCACCGCTTGCTGACCACGTCATAATGCCGCAGCACGTTTTCGATCGGAATGCCGTATTTGCGCATCAGCTTTCTTGTCAGCAGCGCCGCGTTCGCCACGACCACATCCTCCAGCCAGTACCGCCCCGCGTCATACCGGCAGCACATCTCGATGGAGATCGAGTTGCCGTTATGGCAGCGCGGGTGCTTCTGCGTATAGATACCTGCCGTGCCGACAGACCACGCCGTGTCCTCGTCGCTGACCGACTGCCGCCAGCCGTCCCGGTCAACAAAATAGTGGGCCGAGGCCCCGCGCGGGGACGCAAAATATCGAAGATTCCCCGCGGCGGAGTCGTTGTGCCCGGCCGTGTAGTGCAGCGCAAGGAACTCAATGCGCGCGCTGCGGCCCTTCGTGTAATTACTCGGATGCGCCGTCGTCATGCCGTACATCCGCGCCGCTCTGCAGCTTTTGCGCCTGCGTTCCAAAGTAAAACGCGATGACCGTCGTATAGATCATCATAAAGTCCTGGCTGACTTCACCCTTGATTGCCTGACAGGCGAAAACTGCCGTCAGCGCCAGCGTCACGATCGACTTGACCGTCAGCAGGTTTTCAATGCGCTTCAAAAACTGTTCCATATCTTCAAATACTCCTTTCATGCAACCGATGATCAAATTGCCTGCGGTTGCTCATGTCACGATCTCCCATTCGGCGACCTCACGGGCAATGCGCTCGATGAACGAATTGCCGCGCAGCGCCTTGTACGCCTTATATTCATAGAGGAAATTCTCATATTCATACTGCCGGATGGTTTTTTCATCTCTGTGTTTATAATATGCCGCCAGCATGTCCGCGCGCAGCATACATTTCTGTCCATCGCGGATTGCGCTGAGGCCAAACAGCCGTTCCCGCATCGGCTTTGCCAGAAGCAGCAGCAGACTCAAAATGGAGCCGAGTCCGCTGCACACACTCACAAGCACGAAAAACGCACCTGCCTGCTCTGCATTCATCGCATCGCTCCTTCCGCTGCCGCAAGCAGCGCAGCTAACTCCGGCAGAAGCGTCCCGATGGTTCTTTTTGCCGCCGCACCGAGCGCTTCATAACTTTGCGCGAAGCGCGCAAGCACCGGCATAAGCGCCGCGAGTTTTTCAGCCGCAGCGGGATCCAGCCCAGCCAGCCGCTCTTTGATCCGCGCGAGCATTTCCCGCTCCAGTCTCGTCATGTCAGTGCTTCCTCCAGTTCCTGCAGCGCTTTCTCCAGCTGTGTATATTGGCCCATTTTAACCGTGAGCGTCCCATCCCGGTTGTCTGTAATCGGCCCTGCAACACAGTAGTCGGAGCAGTCCTGCTCCTGTGCTGTTCCATCCGCGTCATCCCCGCGCCGCACAATGGCCCAGTTCAGTCCGTCCACAAACAGCTGCGCAGCCTGCGCATACGCCATGGTGAGCGTCACCGTTCTGGACGCGCGGCCGTCCCAGTCGCGGTCGATCTGCTTTCCGCAGACCTGTGCGGGAATCTCTGTTCCGTTTGCTTTCAGATATTCCATGCGTCTCCTCCTTAAAAGCAGAATGCGAAACTCACGCCGTACAGATTTGTAATATCGCCGCCGTTTGTGCCGCCCTGCTGTCCGACAAAGCCGAAGCCGCCTGCGCCTGCAAAGTTCTGTGACCGCTGCCACCACGTCGCGGCAGCGCCGTTCATCGCCTTCTTTGTGCTTCCGCCGGACGTATAATAGCTGTACTGCGTTCCTTCGCCCGCAGCGGATACGACCCAGCTGCCGAAAATCTCAATTTCCGAGAGCAGAAACAGTTTGTCCGCCGAGGTTACAATAGAAGATGCTGTTGCTGCGTTCTTCTTGCTGACCTCTCGGATGCCGTTTTTAACGCTTTCCGGCATAAGCGCCAGAATGGACGGCAGATACTCTGTGCGCATTTTACTACTCTTCCAGCCGCCTACGACCGTTTCTGTGTCATTCATGCCGTACCCCGTACCGTAGCAGTCATGTAACTGGAACGTCAGCGGAGCCTTGCCTGAGCCGTCGTAATAGTCGTCATGACTCTTTCCGATGATATCAACTTGATAGTCTGTACCACCGATCGTCATGGGCATGCTGTCGCCTACGACCCATGTGGAGGGCACGTTCCCTCTGCGGCAGGCCGTTACAACGCCCGCCCAGGAGTTGTTTGCAAAAACCGGATCGACCGAAAACAGCGACATGCTCTGCGTTCCGATCACGATGCTCTGCGTGTCGCTCAGTCCGTTTGCTGTTGACGTTACACTCCATTCTCCTGCCTCCGGGATTTCCAGCGTGCATGTTCCGTCTGTTCCGGCAGTTCCGCTGACTGTTTTTGAGCCTTTTATCGCTGTGACAGCCGCCCCCGCAGAGGTGGTCACGACCAACTTCGGCGTGACGCCGGTCTGAATTGCCTGAATCGCGGAAACGAACCCTGCCGGATAGACCAGCTGCGCGGACGTGCCGCCTTTGGTGCGGATCGCGTCGGCAACTGCAGTCAGATTATCCGTGTCCGTCATACATCGTGACATCAGTAAGACCCTCCTTCCGCATCCGGCACCGTGACGGCGCTCCACGCCCCGTTCGCAACGCACATAAACTTCCCATTATCGGCCGCTGTGACGCTCGGCAGGAATTTCTCGCTGCCGGATAGCGTATACCGTGTACCCCAGTAGCCTTCTGCATTGCCATCCGAGTCAATATGGACGTAATAAATCATCAGTTTTTCCGACGTATCGCCCTGCGTCATCTTTGTCAATGCAAAATTGACATACCCAAACGCTTCATCCACTTCCGCAAGCGGAAGAAGCAGGAGGTTCGTATTGTATGCCCCAAAGAGTTTCACTCTTGCATAACACGCTTTCCCAGCCTTATAAGCTGCAAGGATTTCGTCATATGTCTTGGTGTGCGTGACACTTTGATCATAAGTATCCTCGGCATGAATACCGCAGCCGACATAGAACAACTCCGAACCTGGTCCCGCTTCCCCTGCAGGCCCCTTGATATTCACACTGGCCGGATTTTCCTTCCCGCCGTCATTCGTCCAGCTGAGAATGCCATCTGCGGATACAGATGGTGTAAAGGTCGTGCCGTCCTGCCCCGGTTCGCCGTCTGCGCCGGGCGCACCGGCGGAGCCGTCTTTCCCAGGTGCTCCTGCCGGGCCTTTGACATTCACGCTTGCCGGATTTTCCTTTCCACCGTCGTTCGTCCAGCTGAGAACGCCGTCTGTGGATACGGAGGGCGTAAAGGTCGCGCCGTTCTGCCCCGGTTCGCCATTCTGACCGTCTGTACCATCCGCACCGTCCCGTCCCGGAGTCCCGGCCTCGCCGGGCTCTCCCTTGTCGCCTTTTTCACCTCGCGCGCCCTGAAGCGGCCCGTTGTTGATCCAGCTTTCTGTTACGCCGTCAAAAATATAAATGTCATACGGCTCCGATGCCCCGACGCCGTAGGCATCGCCTGCCATTGGATTCTGCACGGACGCCTCCAGCACGGAGGCCGTCGCGTAATATCCCTTCACCAGAAAGCCCGCGCCCGTATCGCCCTTTGGGCCTTGTGCGCCCGGCTCACCTTTCGGGCCGCGTTCGCCGGTTTCGCCCTTCGGGCCCTGTGCACCTGTCTCGCCCTTTGGCCCCTGCTCACCCGTATCGCCTTTGGGCCCCTGTGCACCAGTTTCGCCCTTCGGGCCGCGTTCGCCGGCTTCGCCCTTCGGGCCCTGCGCACCGGTATCACCCTTTGGGCCCTGTGCACCTGTCTCGCCCTTCGGCCCCTCTGCGCCTGTCACGCCTCTCGGACCCTGCGGCCCCACGACGCTGCCAAGGTCAACAGTGCTGCCATCCGTCAGCGTGAAGACGAGCCTCCCCCCTTCCGTGACTGCAACCGCTCTCACGCCTCTGGAGATCAGGCCGCCAATGGTCACTGTGATCGCATTCGGAATCTCTACCCGCATATCCGCACCTCACTCTGCCGCCGCGCGGTTGTCCCGCGCAAGCGTTGTTTTGTCGCCATGCGTATATAAAATGTCATAAAAATACGCACCCCTTGGAAATTTTGCACTGACCGTATCGTCGAACGTCAGCGTTGCCTGCCCTCCCGTCACGCGGTCAAACTGAAACGTATGCACCGGCGTGTGCGACGCATCAAAGAAGCTGACCGTGAGACTGTCGGACGCGCCGACAGAAACCGTCTCGCCGTCCTGATCGCGCAGTTCCAGCGCCAGCGTCACGGAAAACGTGTCGCCCGCGTACCAGCGCAGCACGCCGCCCGCAATGCGTGGGCTTGGCTTTGCACCCGGAAGCTTTGTCATCTGCTCTCCTCCCCCTGGCTTTTTCAGTTGATCTCGTCGCGGCGCGCCGTGCCGGGCGCTGTTCTGCTGCGCTTTTCGCCTCTGCCTCTGGCAAGGGAGGATGAACGTTTTGTCTGCTTGTCCTTCGTCTTGCCCGTCTGCGCCGCCTTCTGCCGGGCCTGCGCCGCCTTTTCCGCCGCCGCAGCCTGCTTGTCCGCATAGGCAAGCTGCTTCCAGTACTGCGCGTTTGCCGCGTCCTCCCGGTCGGAGCGATAGTTCAGCTCGTTCCAGTAATTGTCGTTCGCCAGCTTCGCGTACTGCAGCGCCAGAGTTTCGCTGCGCTGCGCCTCGCTCTGGTACGCACTGCGCGCGTCGGACAGCGCAGCGTAATAATCCGTCACCTGATCACGATAGCGGTCATAGTCGCTCTTCTCGCGGCTGCTGATCAGCGCATAGCGCTCAGAAAGCGCCGCCCCCTCGCGGTCATACTGGCTGCGCGCCTGCGCATAGAGATCCGGCACGACCTCGTTGAGTTTCTGCAGATACGCGTTATACGACTGCTGCCCCGCCTGCTGGCTGTAGCTTGAGCCATAGCCGCCCGTGAGCGCTGCCGCCGCCCCCATTGTGTTCTCCATTGCCAGCCGTCCCGCGCTCTGATATTGCTCACGGTACTGCCGGTACAGCGGATCCGAACCCAGATCGTAGGAAAATGCCTTCCGGTTCGCAATCTGGTCATAAAGCGTGTCAAGTTCCTTGTCCCACCGGGACGTATAGCTTCCGGGCTTTTCCGCCAGCACCCGATCCAGCGCCGCCTTTGCCTCGCTTGCCGCGCCGGACGGTGTATAGCCGGGCGTTCTGACCTGCGCCGCGTCTGTCTGACCGGCAGAAGGCGTCCCGTAGCTGCCGCGATAGTTATAGATCGTCTGATACTTGTTGCTGAGCGAACTGCGGTAGCTGCCGTCGGCATTTACACCAAGAATGCGGTATGTGCCGCCGCCCGTCACAACCTCGTCGCCCACCTGCAAGCCCACCGGAGCCTTTCCGTTACCCTGCACTCTGTAAAGCGCCATTGTCTTCCTCCTTTTTCTCCTCTGCTTCCGCGTCCTCCTGCGCTTCGAGCAGCCGCACCTGCGTGCGCACCTGATCGAGCACCATCCCGACGACGCACGGCGGAAGCCCGGAGGCGTTGACCGCCTCCACAAGCCCAGCACGCAGCGCGCCAATCGCATTTGAAAGCTTACTCATGCCGTTTCCTCCAATTTCCTCACCCTTGTCTGCAGCCTCTGGATCTGCCGGATGCACAGGGTAATCAACTCCTCATAGCGCAGGCCGTAATCTGCACTGCCGTCCTTTCGCGGCGTTTTCACAAAGGCCGCAAAGTCCTGCCCCGTCAGACCGCTGTCCCGGAGCGCCTGCTCCACATCCTGCGCAACAAGACCTGTGTGCGTCCTGCCGGACGCACCGTTTTTCAGCCGGTAGCTTGCCGGACGCAGCTTCTCAAACAGCGCATCATAGCGTTCCAACTCATACGAAATTTCCGTTTTCTTCTCCCGATCAGATGTGGTGATCGTGCCCGTCTGCGCATACACGACCGACCACCGGTAATCAGAAAACCCGAGTGATCCCGCGCCGTCATACGCCGGAGCCGCGCTGCCGCTTACGACCAGATCGCCGCCCACCGCCGTTCGGCAGTTCGTCTGCGCGCCGCCCTCCGTGACGGACAGCGTATTGCCACCATAGCAAAGCTTTGCGCCGCTCGTCGTCGCCACGACCTCGCCGAGTCCGCTCTGCATATGGATCCCCGCGCCGCCGTAGGTGCCCGTCGTATAGCCGAGCCATCCGCCGACAGTACCGCTGTTCAGCGCATCGTATACCGCCATATCGCCGCCCAGCTTGATATAGTCCGCCGATAAAAGCCCCGTTGTAATGTCGTTTGCCGACAGGTGATTGACCGAAAAGTTGTTGAAATCCAGAATGCCGCCGTTGATACGCGAAGCAGACAAATTGCCAGTGACGTTTGCCGCATCGACTGTAAGCCCCGTGATGGTTGCGCCCGTCACATTCAGGCTCGTGGCTCTGATCGCGCCGGAGATACTCGCGCCCGAGCACGTCAGATATCCGTTCGCGTCCACCTGAAACCGGTCTGATACGGAGAGGCCGCCCGTCCCGAAATACATACCCGCGCTGCTGCCGAACGCGTTTTCCACGCGGTAGATGCTCCCGTCCGCAATCGTCCACGGCCCAAAGGCCGAGCCTGCCGCTGCCGTGATCGTCCCGGTCAGCTTCGCGTTGTAGGCCTCCAGCGTTCCGGACGGAAAATGCAGCTTCTTGCCCGACAGGTACGCGACCTCCAGCCCCTCCTGCCAGAAGGAAATGCGTTTCGGCGTCACGGTCAGCAGTTCGTTTTTCGTTCGGTCCACAATCTTTCCGCCGCTGTCCGTCACGGTCGTTTCAATATTGCCCACGCCCACGCCATACACCGGCGTCACGTCGTTGTAGTAGAGCAGCCCCGTCTTGATGTACTGCTGCGCATTCACGGAAAACGCATTGTTCACGCCTGCCGTGTAATCATACAGCTGTTTAATTCCGACGGAGTTTCCCTCGATCGTCAGCTGCGTCTTCTCAAGATACTTTCCAAAATCCGAGATTGCCACATAGCTGCCGGACAGCTTTGCTGACCACGTTTCCGAATTCGCCGCCGCGAAATCCGCCGTCTTGATGATGAGGGACTTTAAAGCCGCATAGCCGGAAAGCGTGGTCTTCTTTTCCTCCTCCGGAAGCCCGTCCGCATCAATGACCTGTGCGATCTCCGTCAGCGCCGCCTTCGCCGACCAGTCCGCCAGATTCAGCTGCTCTGTCACGGAACACAGATACCGCCGCATGCTCTCCAACTGCTCCTGCGTCGTCTTCCCCGCAATGGATGGATATGCAAGCGTTAAACTTCCCATATCCTCTGCACCTCCTTCCGTACGTTGTAGGGGCCGATGCCCACACCGGCCCACTGGGAACCTTCAATTTCGCCGCAGCGTTTTTCGTTTCGGACGTGCATTCTGCCGGGCCGATGTGGGCATCGGCCCCTACAGAACGCGTTATACATCGCTTCCGCCTTCCAGCACCCGCGCCAGGCTGAACAGCTTCATCTCGCCCTTTCCCGTCAGCCGGAATTTCAGATGGTCACACCTTGCGGGCCGGACCGGCAGCAGGAAGGTACGCAGCCCCCGGCCCTCGATATGTCCGCAGTGCCGCCACACGCCGTCCGAATCATACTGCACCCAGAAATCCGCAGAGGAGCCCCTCAGCAGCTGCATCCGCAGATTGATGCGCGAGACATACTTTTTCCCGACGAGCCCATACGTCATGATCCCCGTCTCCGCCATCCACTCGACCGCTCCTTCCAGCGTTCCGACGCTGCCGTACACAGTTTTGAGCGTTCCGTTTTCGAGGAAATAAAGTTCATCGTCCACCCGCGCGAAGTCCTCCGCGTGGGCGCTGTCTTCCTTGTGCCACAGCCCCTTTCGCGTGTCGTAGACGAACAATGTCCAGTGATGCGCCTCATCCTCCATGCTGATGAAGTACTTCCCACGCACGCCGCCCGCGACGGCGTTGTAGTAAAGCCCCGTGCCGAAGCAGCTTCCGATCTCCTGCGGCAGACTTCCGTCATACACGCACACGCCCATGCGCGACTTGTAATACAGCCGGTCGTCCACTACAACGAGGCTCTTGCTTGACCCGTTCTGCACACCCGCGCATTTCTGCACGACCACCTGATGCGCCCCCGTCGCCGACGGATACACCCGGTGGAAGCAGTCCTCCTTAAAAAACACCGGACTGTCGGCCAGCGTCGCCGCGCCCGTCCATTTCCCGTCCGTACCGCAGCTTGCCCGCCACGAATCCGTCGCCACGCCCTGATAGCACGCCCAGTTTTTAAAATCGCCCAGTTTGCAGCAGTAGATCTCATTCACCGTCTCGCCGTCCGCCACGCCGTACTTGCAGCCCCAGAGCCGGTTGCCGCATTCTGTGATGAAGTCCATGCTCGGCACGCGCCGGGCCGTCTTCACCGTCCCGCTCGTGACCTTCGCCGTCTCATCAACAAGCCCCACGATCACGATATAACTTTCGTCCACAGCGTAAAGGATCTGACTGCCGTTCAGCTTCTCGATCTGTTCGTTTCCAGCAAGACCCGACAGCTGGATACCGTCATACTGCTTGAATCCCCTGCCGATGCCGTTTGCCGACAGCTTCAGATATACCGTCGGCACGGATACCCACTGCCCCGACGCCTCCGCCCACTGCTTAAGTGTGTGGAGTTTGCCGGATGTGTCCAGCCAGTACTGTCCGTTTGACGGGCTCTCCGGCTGCGCGGCCTGTGCATAACTCACCGTCAGTGCCGACCCGTCAGCAAGGCAAAGGGAGATTTCCACGTTCTCGCTCTCCGCGTCGATCACATTCTCCTGCCCCATATAGCCGTTGTCGGAATACTTCTCGGTATTGAAATAGATCCCGTCCGGAAAGATGCACAAATATGCGCCCATGGAAACAAGCTGCTTTTCTCCCGCCTTGATGTTCACCGACGGCATGTAGGCCTCCATGGAAGCGCCATTGATGTACAAGACCTGATTCTGCACCCAGCACAGCGCATCCCGCGCGCAGATTGCCTGCACTCCGGAAAGCGCCTGCACCGTCCCCCGCCGCGCCCGCGGCGCAAGCAGCGGATAGCTGTCCGACGTCAGATTCTCCATGTCATAAAATTCCCCGTCCGAAAGCTTCAGATTGTGATCATAGCCGAGGAACGCTTCGGTGGTCAGCGTCTGCTGCCGCTGCTCCGTCAGCTTCGGATAAAACACCCCGCATCCCCCCTACAGTCTGAAATACGCCGCTTTGCTCTTCGGCAGATGCGCCCGGTTGCATGCATTCTGGTATGCCTGATAGTACATGTTGTACTTGGCGGCGGAATTGTTGTACTTCGTCATCTCCCCGTTGGCATCATCGATCTTCATCTCCAGATACCACCGGTAAATTTCGTCATACGGCCACGCGATCAGCAGTACCGTTCCGTCCAGATCCGCTTCCGGCGTGTAGCCCGCGAACGCCGGGACGTCCATTTCATGCTGCGTCAGGATCTCGCGGTATACCGCTCCGTCCAGTTCCGACAACCAGCGCAGCTTGTCTGCGCTGCCATATTGATTGGGTTTCAGCCGATCAACCGTCTCAAGCGCCTCGCGGATGGTCATGTGCCCCGCCTCCTTTCGTCCTGCCGCCTTTAGCCTGCGGCCAGTTCATCTTCGATCTTCCGTGCCGCCTCCAGCTGCCGCCTGGCATTCTCCAGCACCTCATACACCGGCTCCGGCACCTCGACGGCCTTGCCGCGCGGCACCTGAAACGTGCGTCCGTTGACGCAGACAAACACCGACTGCTGCTCCGTGCCGCCCGCGCGCGGCAGTGTGATGGTCTTCATACCTGCAAATGCGTTTTCCATGACAATTCTCCCTTCCTGTCCTGTCTTCTCCGGAGACCGGCTTGCGCCGGTCTCCATCTTGCTTCCTCAGTTTGCTTCGTCCTCGGCAGAATACGCGCCGCAGCTTTCCACGCGCACCATACGGTCCTCATACAGGATCTTCGCCGCACTGGAGAACTTATAGCCCAGCGTCGAGAACTGGTTGAGCGGTCCGCCGACCTGCCCCTTGTCCTTGATGATCATCTCCAGATTGCCGCCCTCGGGATCGATCATGCCATAGGCATCCTTGCCGAGAAACAGCGTTGCATAGACGCTGTAATACACCGCAGGCGTACCCTTGGATTCGTCCGCCTCCGTCTTGACCGGGCAGCCCTCGCCGTTGAAGATTTTGGCCTCGGTCGTCTCGATGAAGCGCACGCCGTGCAGTTCGCCGATCTCACCGGTAAACAGTTCCGTCAGACCCGCGTACTTGTGCGCCTCGATCCACGCCTCGGACGAACGCAGATCGTATGCAACGGACGGGTGAATGATGGCAATGTACTTGCCGTCAATTTTCGGGGCCTTGAGTTTTTTCAGCAGCGTCACCGCCTTGTTGACCTCGTCCGGCGTCAGCTTTGCGGTGGTGTCCAGCCCCGCGCGGCTGGTTACGGCGGTATGCGCGCCGTTCGTGCCGACCTTGTCGCAGTACTGCACGTTCGTGCCTGCTGCGGCAACATTGCGCACCAGCTTATCCTGCGTCGTACCGGCAGACGCGCCCAATTCCTCCGCCGCGCCCAAAATCACATCGTCAATGGCGTGCAGTTCCAGCTGATCGGACACGGACACATAGGTGCCGTACTGGGTGATCGCCTGCGTCACAGCGCTCTGGCCGAACTTCTGACCCGTCGGGATCACACCCTCGGTCAGCGCGCCCGCGTCCTCAAGCGTGTTCCACTTGCGCCATTCCACGGTCTTGCCGCGGCCGGCAGGCAGCGCCTGCTTGCGGGCAAACTGCGTATGAATGAGTTCTGGCCGTGCGTTTTCCAGCAGTTCCGTGTCGTAAAACGTCTTCATGGATGCCGTCATGCCGCCTCCTTCCGGGAAGGCATTTGTCTCGCCGGAATACGCGTTCACATAATTGCCGCTGGCATTCACCAGCGTACCCGCGTCAGCAAACAGCTGCAAATTCAGTTCCTGTTTCAGATTCATAAAAACTTCTCCTTTCCTCATGTAACCGATGATGCAATCGGCAAGCGCTATCAGCGGTTACTTAGAGCCGGACGGTCTCGCCCCGTCTGGCACGCGCCTTCAGTTCCTCTCTCGTCTGTCTGGACCAATGCTCCGGACTCTCGGCAAATGCGCCGAAAGCCGCCGGGGCCATGCCGCTCTCGCGCGGGCGGAGGTAACCCGCCTGCATGGCCGCCGTCAATTCCTCGCGTGCGCGTCTTGCGCCGTATGCCATCGCACCTGCACGAAGTTCCTGCAAGTGTGTCAACTCGTAGGCGCTTCTGGCATCCACACCGCGCATAACCAGGCGCATGAACATGGGACTTTCCAGTTCCTCATGCAGCTGCGCGCCAGGATACGCCTCGCGCACTGCCGCAAACTGCTCGCGGAGCGCTTCATACCCCTGCCGCATCGCTTCCTCGCGCTGCTCCGGCGTTGCCGGAACTCTGCCCTCCGGCGAGCAAGCAGCCAGCCGCTCCGCCTGCTCCGGCGTAAGCTGCGCCGCGTCCACGCCGAAGGTCTTCTGCAGCGCCGGGCTCAGCGATTTAAGCACCTGCTCGCTTCTCGCGCAATTTTTCAGCCGCTCGCGCACGATCGTCTGCACCTGTCTGTCATAGTCCTTCTTGTACGGTCCCTGGATGAGCGCCCGGAACGCCTCTGCGCGCTCCTGCACATCCTCCGGCGCGGCGTCCGCCGATACGCCCGGTTCCGGCTGCTCCTGCTGCTCTGCTGCAAACGCCTGCAGCCAATCAAACTTCTCCATTCCGTTCCTCCTTCTGCCCTTCAAGCGGGCGACACTCGGGTCTTTCCAACTTATTTTCAGGGTCACGTTCACCCAAAACCCGCACATAGTCCGGATACCGCGCTGAGAGCAGCCGGTATCCTGCGCGAACCGTCTCAAACATGCCGTCCAGCCGCGCCTGCTCCCGTTTGTCCGCAGACACTTCCAGCCGGAAGCCTCCGCAGCCCGATTCGATCACCGGCGGGGTTTTCAGCCCCGCCGCCTGCACCGCCTCCGCCAGCGCGAACGCCAGCATTGACGCCGCCGCGCAGACGATATCGCTGCCATACCGCGAAAACCCTGCGTGCCCGCGCACCGTCAGCGCAGTCCCGGAAAGCTGTACCGTGATCATTCCGGCTGCGCCGCCTCTGCGGCGCGTTTTCTCGCCTGCCGGACCTGCGCAGGGGCCTTCTCACCCTCCAGCCGCACGTCCGCGCGCATGCCCTGCGCAGAATCTGTCAGCGAGGCGAACAGCTCCGGCTCATACCGCTGCGCGAGCGTCAGCGCCATCCGCTGCCAGAGCGCGTCCTGCGTCCCGCCCCGGATCTTCTGCAGCACCTGCTCCTTGCCGTCAAAATCCATCATGTCGAGGCACGCGAGCGCCTGCTGCTCCATCTCCGGCCGGAAAAAGCCCAGCTGGAAAAACTGCAGCGCCAGTTCGTTCTGCGCCAGCTTCGTATAGGCCGTGTGCTTCTGCGCCGCAACACTGACGTCGAACACCGGCATCCGCATGAGCGCCTCCGGCCCCATGCTCTGCGCCTTCAGCCGCGCGTTGCAGTAGGACACAAACTCCTCTGCCCCGCCTGCGCCCACAATGCGGAACCTGCGCGGCAGATCGTAAAACTGCCGGATGCGTTCGATCACCATGCGGATCAGCCGCGCATACGCCCGGTATGCCGACTGCGTCGATGCGCGTGAGCTGCGCCCGGATGCCTCCTGCAAAGCCGCGATGGCCGAGGCCGCCGTCACACCGGACGAAACCTGTCCGTTCGTCACATCCGTATTGCCCGTCGTCCATTTGAGTTCCTCGATCTTGTTGTTCAAAACCTGCACGCAGATCCCCGGCAGCATATTGACCTGCACCTGCTGTAAGGAGTCCTGTCCCAGATTCCCGTCCACATGCACAAACGGCTTCGTCCAATCCGCGTATTCCTGCTCATTAACTGACCCGTCCGAGCGGCGGAACCATCTTGGCGTCGCCGCCATGATCGTGTTCTTCACAATAGCCTGATCCATTCGGTCAATCTGCTCCTGCGCGCCCTTGCCGATATCAATGTATCCGTACCCGCAGATCGAGCCTTCGATGGGAAACAGCCGGTCAAAGATGAACGGATAATCCCCGTCGTCATACAGTCCCCGCTCACACGTCGGCGCACGCACCGGCGTCTGCACCAAAACCGCCTCGCCCGTCTCCGGGTCGCGTGCCTCGCGCGTGACCGACGGGACAAACGTGTCGTTCTCCGTCGCGTACAAGACTGTCTCGCCCACATACTTGCAGTAGTGCAGCACCGTCCTTCCGCCCACGCGCTTCTTGTAATACCAATCTACCACCAGCGTCTTTTCCGAAAGATCTACCGCATCGTCCGTCCGGTAACGGGAAAGCACCACGCTGCTCCCACCGAGTTTTCCCGCCAGCTGCGGATACGCCGCCAGCAGCGCCTCATTGTCCTCCAGTTCCAGATAAAACACATTCTGCGACTTCTGGATATCCGTTACGCCCGGCTCCCAAAACAGGTTCAGCACATTCACGGGCCGAATCGAAATATCTCCCAGTCCGCCAAGCTTCTCCTGGTCCCAGTACACGCCCCACACGCCTGTACCCTGCTTCATCTTCTGCCAGCAGGTATCGGAGTAGACCTCTTCAAAATCGTTCTGCTCCAAAATGCACGGAATGATTGACGAGAGCATCTGCGCCTCCTGCCGGTCGTCCGGTTCCCGCGGGCGGATGACCGGCCCCGGATAGGCCGCGACCGCGTCCGCATGCTTGCCCATGATGACGTTGAACAGCCACCCGGACGCGGGCCGGTCATCGTTCGGGTTGCCCTTGTCCGAAAACTGCCGCCACTGCCGCAGCTTCCACCAGTCCTCGTCGGCGATGATGCGCCGTTCCAGATTCTGCTTGCCCTGCTTGTAGCGGCGCAGAATGTCCGCCGCCCTCCGCAGTTCCCGCTCCCCGATCACGGGGACACCTGTTGTCCGTACCTCCATTGCTTCCTCCTTATTTCAGTTGGTTCAGCGGGTCTGACCAGACCGCCGCCGTCTGCGCCTGCATCATTGGCTTCACCGGACGCGACATACAGAAATACCGCCATTCGTCGCACACATGATCCTCCATCGCCGTGTCCAGATCCTCCGGCCGCGTCTGCGAATACAGCATCAGCGGCACCGTCCGGATAAACGCCCTGCAATTTTTGAACACATACATGCGCGGGTACCCGTTTTCGTCGAATTGCAGCCGGTAATGGCACTGCATCCAGCCCGCGATGCGCTCGTTATCGCCCGGCGTAAAATACACGCCGTACCGCGCCGCCGTTTGCGCCACGCTTTCCCCGCGTGAAGCGTCCCAGATCGCCGGGTCCGCCACGCCTGTAATCTCCCGGCCCTTGAGCCACGGATGCTCCGTCTCGATCCGCCGGATCTCGGCAAACTGCCGGTCCGGCGTCCACTTGACGCCCTCGTTCGGCGTCCTCGTACACCCGTAAAGCTCCAGAATGCGGTAAATGACCCCGGCGTAATCGACCGCCCACCACGCGCAGGAAAACGGCTTTCCATAGCCAAAGTCATAGCTCCGGCAGACCGTCCATCCCTTGTCCGGCGCAAACGGCTCGATCACGTGTGTCCACTGCCGGTCCTGATAATGCTCCGGCGCATCGCGGAAGTCCTCAAAGAACTGTCCCTCATACACATCCCATGACCCGTACAGCCACGCCTCGCGCAGTTTCGGCGGCAGTGTCTCCAGCTGCTTCAGATACTCCGGCTGCTGCCGCATTAAAGCCCGGTTGTCCGTCACCAGCGCCTGCACAAAGCTGTAATTCTCCGGCTCCTCGCCCGTCTCGAACCGGCGGTCAATGAACAGCCGCTTAAAATACCCATGCCCCGGCCCGCCGGGGTTCAGCGTGTAATACGTCCGCTTCGGCAGCCCGTTCGTCCCGCGCACGCAGGCGTTGATTGCGTCGATCCACGCCTTTTGCAGCTGCCCGGCCTCGTCGAGAAACACCACGTCGTATTCTGCGCCCTGGTACTGTCCCATATCGCCGTTGCACGCGCAGTAGCCGAACGTGATCGTCGATCCATTTGGAAATTCAAACCGCTTGTCAGACGCCTTATACTTCGCAATCCCCGCCAAATCCTGCCGCAGCGGGTCAATGTGATTGTTCTGCAATTCCCGCAGTGTCCTTCGCACGATCAGCAGCTTGATTCCCGCGTACCGCAGCGCCAGCAGCTTCGCCTTCGTACGCACCGCCCAGCTTTTCCCGCCGCCTCTTGCCCCGCCGTAAGCGATGTGCCGGTGCCGGTCCAGCAAAAAGCGCCTCTGCTTCTCGTTCGGCACGCCGATGCGCAGTTCCGTCATCCTGAAAATTCCTCCGCTTCCCGCTCAAATACCACACGGACGCCCGTTTCCTGTCCGCCGCGTTCCTCCTGCAGCTCCTGCCGGATCTCGACCGCCTGCTTCATCACCTTCGCCAATTCCCCCAACTCCTTGCTCGGCGTTTCGCCGTCCTTGATCTGATCCAGCAGCCGCTTCGAGATCGTTTCCAGCGCCTTTTCCAGATTTCCAGACGCCTTTTCAATGGGATCCCGGCGTGCCTTTCCGGCCTTTTCCTCAGTCATCCGCATACCTCGCATTGATGGCGGTATAGAGTTCGCATTTTCCGCAGTTTTTCGTCCTGCAGAAAATCTCCATCTGCTGCCGCTTCGCCCGGCCTGAAGCGAACGTCAGCCGCAGAAAGCTTTCGTCCGTGATTCCTTCGCAGTAAATGCTCCTGCCGCTGTCCTCCCGGTAAAACGGGCACCATACCGGCTCAAAGCCCTTCTCCCCGTTCTGCATCCATCTCCACCTCCCGTCTGTGTTCATACCCCGCTCGCGCCGCCAGCGCCTCCACCCCCACCGTTTCCAGCAGGAACTCCTCCATGCACGCCGCATGTACCGCCGTGCCGTCCATCGCCTCATACCGCTCGTCCGCCTCCGTAACGGCCTCGCCGCACCACCGGCAGACGCAGCTGCGCATCATCCTCCTGCACCTCCCCAAGCAACCGCAGATGACTCTTGTCGATTGAATCATTGGTCACCAAAATCATATTTTTATGCGATACGCAGTTGACAAAACGCGCCGCGCCGGATACAATAAAGTTGTTTGAATCTCCGGCTGCGGCGCCGCTCTTTTTCATGTCTGGCAGACCCAGTTTCTCCCGGCCCGCCGCGTTCTCCGCAGCTGCCCTCTGAATATATCGCATTAATATACGATTGTCAAGGGGAGTGTGTCGCACTTTTGTTTGATTCTCTATTTTGCACAACTGCGAGGTGGCTGTTTTGTTTATTTATAGCAGATTTGAATCGCTGATCCATGAGACAGGCGTGACCAAAGCATCCATCGCCCGCCGCATTGGCCGCACGCCAACCGTATGCCAGGACTGGAAGGCCGGCAAATCCGAGCCCAGCGCCGACCAGCTTCAGATCGTCGCCGCCGCGCTTGGCACGACGCCCGCCTACCTCACCGGTGCAACGGATGAAAAAAAACTCCCCGCCGGCGCGCCGTCCGACGAGGAGGATCCGCTCGACACGAGACTCAGGGAACTTCTTTCTCATGCTGACGATGATCTGAAGCAGGCCATGATCGCGTTTTTAGAGCGCTTTCAAAAAAAGTAAGAAACTGCTGTTTTTCTTCCCGGCTCAGCGCCGCAAACATCCGGACGATCTGCTCGTCCGCCGTTTCCTGTTTGTCTGGTCTGTCTGCTCGGTGTTTCGTCATCCTGCATCCACTCCTAAATTCCGTTCCGTTCTTCCAGCTGCTGATGTTTGAGGCAGTGTTTTTATATTAAAACATTTGTTCTAGTTTTTCAAGATGGCAGAACGCCCAAAGAATCGATAAAATTTTCTACTGTCGCCTGTCTGGTCTTGTCCCAAAAACAGGACATTTATCGTTTTCTCCTTCCCCCGCCCGTTTCTGTTCTTGACGCACCCGCTTTTCAGTGCTAAAATATTCCCATCTGCCGGTGTGGTGGAATGGCAGACACAAGGGACTTAAAATCCCTCGGCGTAACAACCGTGCGGGTTCGAGCCCCGCCTTCGGCACCAATCGATGCGGCGCTGTTTGGGCGTTGACGGAAGGGGATTCGCCAGCTGCGGAGTCCCCTTTTCCTTTTTATGGATGAATTACCTGGCATGGAGGCGATAAAGATGGCGGAGTCTGTATTGGAACTGGGCAAAAAAGCGCGTGCCGCGGCTCTAGAGATGGCCGTATGCGGCATCGAAGAACGAAACAATGCACTTCTGGCGATGGCCGATGCGCTGATTGCACACAAGGCGCAGATCCTTGCGGCCAATGAACGCGACATTAAGGCTGCAAAGGAAAAGGGCTTGAAGGCCGCCTTTGTTGAAAGATTGACGCTGAACGACAAGCGGGTAGAGGGCATGGCGCAGGGACTGCGCGATGTTGCCCTGTTGCCAGATCCTGTCGGCACGGCGGATAAGATGTGGACGCGCCCCAACGGACTGCGCATTTTGCAAAAGCGCGTACCGCTGGGCGTTGTCGGTATTATCTTTGAATCCCGGCCTAACGTCACCAGCGATGCGGCGGCCATTTGCATCAAAAGCGGCAACGCCTGCATCCTGCGCTGCGGCAAGGAGGCCTGGCGCAGTGCCAACGCCATCGTCACCGTTCTGCGGCAGGGCCTGAAAAAGGCCGGTCTGCCCGAGACTTCGGTCTGCCTGATCGAGGACACCACCCATGCCTCTGCCAACGCTCTGATGACCGCTGTAGGCTATGTGGATCTGCTGATCCCTCGCGGCGGTGCAGGGCTCATCCGTGCCTGCGTGCGGAATGCCACCGTGCCTTGCATCGAGACCGGCACCGGCATCTGCCATGTCTATGTGGATGAATTTGCCGACC
>ENA-ORSK01001503-ORSK01001503.1-human-gut-metagenome-genome-assembly--contig:-NODE-1503-length-18012-cov-2.640753_pt1 | contig 18012 bp, 8 predicted proteins | sample MGYA00242192_ERZ509159 | MGnify/ENA primary metagenome ERZ509159 (study PRJEB26280, sample SAMEA2338663) | human gut metagenome | biome: human gut; feature: human-associated habitat; material: faeces...
ACCTTCAGCCGGTACGCTTCCGGAGAATCAGCCTCCAGCCCCAGGCGGAGCACGATGCCCTCTTCCCCGTCACCTTCCGCCACCTTCAGCGCGATGCCGGTCTGTTCCTTGATAAAAGCCGCCAGGAACTCGGCGTTCTTCTTCATCTTTTCATTCCCTGCCGTATAGCAGATAGTTTCCCCGCTCTTCAGCAGGAACGAACCCTGCGATGCTGCCGTAATCTCCAGCGGCATGGGCACCACCTGATAGTCGGCCACCGCCGTCGGACTGTCCGTACACGAGGCCATCAGCATTCCGGCAAATGCCAGCCCCATACAATTCATTTTTGAAAATGGTCTCATAATCAATACATATAAAAGATTAGTAATTAGATTTTATTTCATCACATCGGCCAGCTGGTGAATCACCACGGAAATATCTTCTAGCGGAGAACAGTCGGCCGAAGACACCGTAATCCGCTTTGTCTCGCCCGGCAGCAGGTCGAAGAAATTGTCGGAGAAACGCGCCCCCTGCAAGGGCACTTCCACGAACACGTCGCGCGCCAACACACGCGACTTCAGGGTCAGTTCCACCATCCCGCCCTTCTTCACCTTGCGGCAGGAAATTTCAGCCTTTGGCAGACGCTGCTCCTTGGGATATACCGGATAAAACACCTCGTCCGAGAGCACCTTCTTTCCGTCCGCAGCCTTGAGCGTCATACGGATGAATGAGGCCGTAGTGTCGCAGCCCTCGAAAGCCTTCTGCCAGTCCTGTTCAAAGAACACCTCCGAAGCATTTACCGGCAGCATCCCTTCCACCCGATGGCGGCGGATCACCTTTCCCTGAAAATCCGTCAGCGCCAGGTGCAGCGTCACCTTCTCCGTCTGCAGGCGGTCGGACAGCACATAGAAGCGCAGCTTGTCGCCCTGGCGGATGGCATCCACCAGCACAGGCGCAAAGGCACGGCGCGTGTGATACTGCATGGCCTTCCAGTTGCCGTAATAATCGATGGCCGACCACGACACCACGGGCCAGCTGTCGTTCAGCTGCCAGGGCAGGCTGCCCATGCAGTACGGACGGTTGCGGCGGTGTGCCACCATGCCCCGGCGCATGCCGTGACCCTGCAGCACCAGCCCCACGTACACCAGGTCTTCAAACTTCTGCGGCACCCGATAATACAGGCTCATGATTTTCTTAATCAGGGCATTCCCTATCGTGCTCTTCTGATGTGCATTCATCACGGGCGACTCCAGCTCATAATCCTCGGGGGAAGCAAAGGTACGGATGGTCTTCATCTCCGGAAAGGCCTGAAAGCCGTATTCGCTCATGAAGCGCGGTATCTCGTGGTCTAAACTCTCGAAAGGCTTCTGCCCGTACCACGTGCCCCAGTTATGACTGTCGCCCACCTTCCAGCTCTCCGGCCTGCCCCAGTTGGCCTCCAACGGCGAGCCTTCCAAGTAGAAGCGACCCGGGTCAAATTCTTTCACCTTCTGCGGCAAAAGCTGACGAAACAGCACGTCGTATCCCTCCTGCATCTGCTGATAGACTTCGGGCGAATATTTCTCCTTCCATCCCCAGTAACGTATACCCTCATAAATTTCATTATTGCCGCACCACATAGCCAGCGAGGCATGATTGCGCAGGCAACGGATGTTATATTCCGCTTCCGCTTCTACACGACGCAGAAAGGCCGGGTCATGGGGATAAGTGGTACAAGCAAACATGAAGTCCTGCCACACCAGGATGCCACGTCTGTCGGCTTCCTCAAAGAACGCATCGTCCTCATAGATACCGCCACCCCACACACGCACCATATTCATATTGGACGACTGCACATCCTCCAACAAACGGCTGTAGCGCTGGCGCGTAACACGTGGCAGCAACGCATCCGACGGAATCAGGTTTGTACCTTTGGCAAACATCGGTACCCCGTTCACTTCGAAGTAGAAACTCTGGCCGTCCTTGTCTTCCTCCTGCACTACACGTATCGAACGCAGGCCAATCTGGTGACTCTTCTGTGACACCACTTGCCCATCGACCGACACTGAAGCCTCAAACATATACAACGCAGGCTCTCCCCAACCGTTAGGCATCCACAAATGTGGCTGCTCCACTGTTACAGGAAGAGAAATATGATTAAGCCCCGGCTGCAATTCCACTACCTTTTCTATGCTTTTATCTGACTCACCCGCATAACTGTACGTCACACGTACCACAGCCTGCTGTGTATGATTGCTAATATTGTTTATTTCTAAACGATTGTCTACCTCTGCCCGTTCGGCGCTGACTGACTGCTGATGCACGAAATAATCTTCCACTACCGCCCGGTCCGCAAACTGCAGATACACCGGCCGCCAAATGCCACAAGTCACCATACGAATCCCCCAGTCCCATCCATAGGAATAAGGTGCCTTACGAGTAAAAATACTTAGTTTTTGTGGATAATGATCATTATCGGCCGGATAATCAAACCCGTTACTCTCCCATTGTGGCATCGCTTCCCGAATGGGCGAACGGAAACGTATTACAAGCTTGTTTTCTCCTTTTCTTAAAACAGACTTGACAGGAACCCGATACCCCACAAACATATTATCTGCTTTCAGCAGCAAAGAACCGTTTAAGAAAACATCTGCATAGGTATCAAGCCCTTCAAAAACCAGATACACTCCTTCATGATGCAGCTGTTCTTCTGTCAGTACAAATGAAGTACGATATAGCCAGTCTTCCTTTTCCACCCATTGTATTTTCTGCTCATTCATGCCATAAAAAGGATCAGGCAATTTATCATGAGCTATCAAGTCCTGATGCACCGTACCCGGCACCTGTGCAGACAACCATTCATTAGTACCGTACATTGAAAATTCCCATCCAGTATGCAGCTGATGGATTTGAGATAAACTACTGCCCGACGCATGATTTCCATAAGTCAGTAAAAAGGCCAGTAACATCATCAGAGTGACTTTTGACATATTTTTCACGTTATAGATTCAAGTATCGTAATATCAGATACAAAATAAAATAAGTTTTTCCGATAAGCCAAATTAATCGAAAAAACTTATTTTATTTTAGTTTTTTAAGGGAAAAGTTTATTTTACTTTAAGCTTATCAAAGCCTTCACCATATACTCCAACTACATTGCTTTGTGAAATGAAGGCATTCGGATCAATATCCTTTACTAACCGGAAGATATCGAGTGATTCCCGTTTTTTAGCCAAAACCACTACTACCTTTATTTCCTGTTTGCTGTACCATCCTTTTCCATCAAGTAAAGTCACCCCACGATCAATCTTTGTCGCAATCCCTTCAGCTATTTCCTCATATTTGCGTGAGAATATCAGGAACTGCACAGACTGACGCGTACTGTTAATCACATAGTCAATGACGATACTCATCACAAACAAGACACAAAAACCAAACAACACCCTGCGCCAGTCATGAAAAATAAAATAACAAGATGAAATGATTACGATGTCACAATACATCATCATCCGCCCCAGCGTAACATCCTTATATTTATTAATAATCCAGGCAATAATATCCGTACCTCCTGTACTTCCGTTATGACAGAATACAATTCCTATACCAAATCCAAGCAACCCTGCTCCTATCACACATGCCATAAAATCCTGACCCGGACCGAGCAAAAGCGGAAGCTTTCCGTCATCTCCTTCAAACAGACGCTGGAAAAACCACAGAAGGAAAGTAAGCATAAAAATAGCAAAGACAGTCTTGATACTGAACTTGGGTCCAAGTATCTTGAGAGCAAACCCTAAGAATACTGCATTGATAATAAAGTATGATATCTGGATTTCAATGCCTGTAGCATAATATATGATGGCAGCTATACCTGTAACACCACCTGTAGCTATCTGGTAAGGCAGCAAAAATGCTGCCCAACCTATAGAATAGCAGATAAGACCAAATGTAATTGCAAGATAGTCTGTAGACTCCCTGCCAAATTTTCTTATCAATAAAGATTTCATACAGCTCCGATTTTTATTACAGAACTACATTCACAATCTTCTTTGGAACGATAATCACCTTCTTAGGTGTCTTTCCTTCAATCCATTTCTGTGCCTGTTCGTCAGACAATACTGCTTTTTGGATTGTATCGTTGTCTGCATCAGCAGCAAATTCCATTGTGAAACGAGCCTTACCGTTGAAAGATATAGTGTATTTAATTGTATCTTCCTTCAGATAATCTTCGTTGAATGCCGGCCACTGTGCATCACATACCGATGTAGTATTTCCAAGAGCAGCCCAAAGTTCTTCTGCCAGATGTGGAGCAAAAGGAGCGATTACAACCACCAGATTGCCAAGTACTTCCTTATTGCGGCACTTAAGTGAAGTAAGCTCATTGACACAAATCATAAATGCACTGATAGAAGTATTGTATGAGAATGTCTCAATATCACCTGTTACCTTCTTTATCAACTTGTGAACGGCCTTTAGCTCTTCTTTTGTAGCATCGCCTTCCTGTGGGAGGAATTCGCCGTTACGGCTGTAGAACAGGCTCCACAACTTCTTGATAAAGCGGTGAACACCATCAATACCGTTTGTATCCCAAGGCTTTGACTGTTCGATAGGACCAAGGAACATTTCATACATACGCAATGTATCGGCACCGTAACGTTCAACAATCATATCCGGGTTTACAACGTTATACATAGACTTACTCATCTTCTCAACTGCCCATCCGCAAACATACTTGCCGTCTTCGAGGATAAATTCTGCATTATTGTATTCCGGACGCCAGTTCTTAAATGCTTCTACATCAAGGATATCGTTTGAAACGATGTTTACATCCACATGAAGAGGAGTTACGTCGTACTGGTCTTTCAGGCCAAGTGAAACAAATGTATTTGTATCTTTTATACGGTAAACAAAATTGCTTCGTCCCTGAATCATACCCTGGTTGACCAACTTCTGGAATGGTTCTTCCTTAACGCTTACACCAAGGTCGAACAAGAACTTGTTCCAGAAACGAGAGTAGATAAGATGACCTGTAGCATGCTCTGTACCACCCACATACAAGTCAACGTTCTGCCAGTATCTGTCGGCTTTTTCCGAAACAAGGGCCTCATTGTTATGTGGGTCCATATAGCGCAGATAATACGCACTTGAACCGGCAAAGCCAGGCATTGTATTAAGTTCGAGAGGGAAGACGTTTACATTATCTATCTTAGAATTTTCCACCACTTCACCGGCATTCACATCCCAAGCCCACTTAGTGGCATGTCCCAATGGAGGTTCGCCCGATTCGGTAGGAAGGAACTTGGCAACTTCAGGGAGTTCAAGCGGCAACTTGCTTTCATCAATCATATAAGGCATACCATCCTTATAATAAACAGGGAACGGTTCACCCCAATAACGCTGACGAGAGAAGATAGCATCACGCAAGCGGAAGTTAACCTTTACACGGCCCAAGTTATGCTCTTTCACATATTTCTTTGTTGTAGCGATAGCTTCCTTGATAGTCAGACCGTTAAGATTCAAGTCGCAATATGGAGTCACACCAGCCTTAGGTGAGTTGCAAACTATACCTTCCTTAGCATCGAAACTTTCCTCGCTTACATCACAACCTTCAACAAGCGGAACGATAGGGAGGTTGAAATGTTTTGCAAATGCATAGTCACGGCTATCATGAGCAGGCACAGCCATAATGGCACCTGTACCATATCCTGCCAATACATAGTCACTGATCCATACAGGAACAGACTCGCCTGTAAACGGATTAACAGCATACGAACCACTGAACACACCTGTTACACGGCGGTCGGAAATACGTTCACGTTCTGTACGCTTCTTGGTACGGTCGAGATAAGCCTCAACTTCAGCTTTCTGTTCTTCTGTAGTAAGTTGTGCCACAAGTTCACTTTCAGGAGCAAGAACCATGAATGTAACACCAAACATAGTATCCGCACGTGTAGTAAAGATAGTAAATTCCATATCTCTATCCTTAACCTTAAATCTAACCTCAGCACCTTCTGAACGGCCAATCCAGTTGCGCTGTGTCTCTTTAAGAGAATCAGTCCAGTCAACTGTATCAAGTCCGTCGAGTAGTCTCTGAGCATATGCAGACACTCTAAGGCACCACTGGCGCATCTTTTTCTGAACTACAGGATGACCGCCACGTTCAGAAACACCGTCAACAACTTCATCATTGGCAAGTACTGTTCCAAGAGCAGGACACCAGTTCACCATAGTCTCACCAAGATAAGCAATACGGTAATTCATAAGAATTTCCTGCTGTTCTTTTTCCGATTTAGCCTTCCATTCATCTGCTGTAAATGAAAGTTCCTCGCTACAAGCCACATCAAGACCTTCAGTACCATTCTTTTCGAAAGCCTCAACAAGTTTCTCTATTGGCTGAGCCTTTGCACATGAGTTGCAGTAGAAACTGTTGAACATCTTCTGGAAAGCCCACTGAGTCCAATGATAATAATTTGGTTCACAAGTACGTACCTCACGGTCCCAGTCGAAGCAGAAGCCTATTTTATCAAGCTGCTCGCGATAACGTGCAATATTTGCGGCAGTAGTAACAGCCGGATGCTGACCAGTCTGAATAGCATACTGTTCGGCCGGCAAACCATAAGCATCATATCCCATAGGGTTAAGGACATTGAAACCCTGCAAGCGCTTATAGCGTGCATATATATCGCTGGCAATGTAGCCCAGCGGGTGACCTACGTGCAGTCCCGCACCAGAAGGATAGGGGAACATGTTCAACACATAGAACTTCTTCTTAGATTCGTCTTCGGCTACTTTATAGGTTTTATCATCAACCCATTTCTGTTGCCATTTTTTTTCAATCTCTCTGAAATTATATTCCATAGTGATGCTTATTTATTTTATTGATTATGATATATATTACGTTACTATACACATTTGTGTGCAAAGATACAATAAAAAAAGAAAGTTTGAAAAATATGAGCATGGCAAAAACACAAAAACAAAGTATTATGAACTGTAACAAAATTGAAACATCATAAAGATAGAATATTTTTATATTGTAAAAATTACACCTAAAAGAAAATCATGTAACATTCATGTAAACATTTTGTAACACCACAAATCTAATTTCGCACCAGATTACTTTAAAACAACAAAAAGAAAAATGCAAAAAGTACAATTCAACTGCAGAGAAATGCTGAACAGAGTGGCGCTCATATCAGCATTATTATTCATTAGTACATACGCATTTGCACAATCACTTGTAACTGGCGTAGTTACAGATAAGTCAGGCGAACCTCTGATTGGTGTGAATGTATTGGAAAAAGGTACTACAAACGGGAATATTACCGACATCGACGGTAAATATTCAATTAATGTAGAAAAGGGCAAAACCCTTATTTTCTCTTATATCGGTTTCGTGAGTCAGGAAATCGTAGTAAACTCCAACATTATTAATGTAAAGATGTCTGACGATACTCAGGCACTCGAAGAGGTTGTAGTAATAGGTTACGGAAGCATGACAAAGAAAGATGTAACAAGCTCTATTACCACAGTAAAAGCCGAAGATTTGAACGTAGGAGTATACACAAGTCCGGCACAGTTGCTTCAGGGAAAAGTTCCGGGGCTTACCATAGCAAATACAAGTGACCCGAACGGTAGTGCTTCAATCTCACTTCGTGGTGCATCGTCGCTTAGAGCAGGCGAAGCAATGGAACCATATTATGTAATAGACGGTGTTCCTGGTGTAAGCCTTTCTCTTGTTGCCCCAGAAGATATTGAAAGTATTGATGTTCTCCGTGACGCCTCAGCAACAGCCATTTATGGTTCGAAAGCAGCAAACGGTGTTATAATAGTAACCACCAAGAAAGGTAATAAGGAAGGCAAGACAAATGTAAGCTACAGTGGATATGTAGCAATAGACAACACCATGAATACATTAGACATGATGGATGCCAGTGAAATGCTTGCTTATACCAAAGCCAACAATATTGACATTTCTGCATTCTACGACGTAAATAACCCTGCCAATACCAACTGGCAGGATGAGGTTCTGAGAACCGGTTTCAGCCATAATCACAATGTTTCAATAAATGGTGGAAATGAAAAGACCAACTATAGTGCTTCTGTAAATCTGATTAACCGCGAAGGCGTACTTAAAGGCTCAAGCATGAACCGTATGTCGGCACGTTCCTTCCTTCAGACTAAAGCCTTGAATAACAGACTCGACCTTTCGTTCAGCGTAAATGCCAGTGTATCCGACAGCGACAAAGGTCCTTCCGACTCTCAGGGACAGAGTATTCTTGATGCAATGTATTATTACAGTCCGCTGGTTCCGGTAAAGAATGAAGACGGATCATGGTATAAAAACACTTCAATATCACAGAATTACAATCCTCTTTCAATGGTATATGAAGATACATACAATACAAACCAGAAACTGCTTCAGGGTATAGCAAAGGCTACACTGCATATCATAGAAGGACTCGACTGGAATATTAATCTTTCATACCAGAACGAGCAGTATATATACAACAACTACAACAGTACCCAGTCGCAGCTTCCTAATACTTCTTCACGTCATGGACAGGCCTCAAGAAGTACTGTCGAGAACAAGAAAAAACAGCTTGAAACTTATCTCAACTGGAATCATACATTCAACAATGCACATAAGGTAGGACTTATGGCCGGTTATTCATGGGAACAGAGCGACAATAACGATGGTTTCGGACTCACCGTATATAACTTCTATAACGATGCCCTGAAATATCATAACCTCGGTATGGCCAACAATATGGATATAGATGGAATAATCAGCAACCAGTTGTCTACACTAAGAATGATATCTTTCTACGGCCGTTTCAACTATAGTTACAACAGCAAATACCTGTTCCAGGCTACTGTACGCCGCGACGGTTCTTCTGCTTTCGGTAAAAACAACCGCTGGGGTACTTTCCCTTCGGCATCTTTGGCATGGCGAATTACAGAAGAAGACTTTATGAAAGGTCAGGATGTGTTCGATGACCTGAAGTTAAGGGTAGGATATGGTGTAAGTGGTAACTCACTTGGATTCGATGCATATACAGCACAACAGACATACGGAGCCACAGGATGGTTTACAGCATCAAACGGTGGTGATTACCGTATCCTCGGTGCTACAAGAAATGCTAATCCCGACTTAAAATGGGAACGTACAGGTATGTTGAACGTAGGTATTGACTTCGGATTCTTCAATAACCGCCTTTCAGGTACTATTGAATATTACGACAAGCGTACCAGTGATTTGATTTTCGACTATGCAGTATCTACCACAATCTATCCTTACGGAACAATGACTGCCAATGTTGGTAAAATCAGCAATAAAGGTATAGAGCTTACTCTAAATGCCGTTCCTGTACAGACAAAAGACTTCTCATGGAATACTACATTAAATATTTCGCACAACCAGAATAGGGTAGAGTCACTCTCTAACGCAAAATATTCTGTCGACTATCAGAACAGAGGTAATGCTGATATAGGAGGATACTCTTCTACTACAGTACAAAGACTTATGGAAGGTTGCCCGATAGGACAGTTCTACTTGTGGGAATGGGCCGGATACGATGAAAACGGCGGCTCTGTTTTCAATGATTATGATGAAAACGGAAACCTTATAGGAACAACAGACGCGCCAGACGAAACTGACAGACGTAAGGCAGGCTCGGCACAGCCAAAGGTTACATTCGGATGGAACAATACACTCAACTATAAAAAATGGTCGCTGACAGCTTTCTTCCAGGGTATAGCCGGAAATAAGATTTTCAATGCCACACGTGCTTATTACAACAATATCTCACTTCTGAGCAACGGTAAGAATGTATTGAGCGAAGTTGCAACAATTCAAAAGCCAACCGATTCACGTGCCCAGGCACCTTCAGACAGATATCTGGAAAACGGTTCTTATCTGAGACTCTCTACCTTGTCACTTGGATATGATTTCGGAAAACTTGGCAACTGGGTAAATAATCTGCGTATCTATGCTACATGCAACAATGTATTCACAATTACAGGATACAAGGGAATAGACCCTGAAATCAGCCTTGGAGGACTTGAACCGGGTATTGACTGGCGTAACACTACTTACCCTCGTACACGCACTTACATGTTTGGAGTGAACGTGAATTTCTAATTCATATAAAACATTATAACAGAGTATACATTTATTCTAAAAACAATGAAGAAAATAAATATATTATCAGGTGCACTGATAGCACTGGCATCTGTAAGTTGTACAAATCTGGATGTAGATATAAATTCCGTATATACAGAATATCCTATCGACTCTGATGTTGCACTCGAAGCAAGAATCAACAATGCTTATTATGCTTTCAGAGGAGCCTTGGGAAGAAGATACGATGAACTTGTATCATGCAACTCGGATGAATATACAGCAATAAGTTTCGATGGAGACTATCTCAACGGTAGAGACATGGCAAATATCTCGTTACATAATGTCGACCAGGATGCTTCTGCAAGCCAGCTGAATGTATATAATGACATACAGGCCGGTATAGTAAACTGCAACCAGCTTCTCAGAGACCTTGGAGAAGAAAATCCTGAGATAGCGGCTCCGGTAAGAGCTGCAAGAGCTTTCTATACTTTTATCCTTATGGACAACTGGGGTGATACTCCTATCATTGACTATACATTGTTTGAAGACAATAAGGCAATAGACCGTTCACCACGTGCTGAGGTTGCAAAATGGATAGAAAAGGAACTGCTCGAAATAAGAGACCAGTGCCCTGAAGAAGTATCGGAAGCTACATACGGCACTCCAACATGCTGGATGGTAGATGCCTTGCTTGCAAAGCTTTACATCAACTGGAATGTATATACTAAAGACGTAACAGACCCAAGCTGGTCGGCCGATGCCGCAAACGAAAAAATCAATGACTGTGTAAAGGCATGCGACAGGGTTATCGCTTCGGGACTGTTCAACCTAAGTGACGACTATAAGGCCAAGTTCATGTATAACAACGGACCGCATATCAAAGACTTCATTTACGTAATGCCGTTCGATGCTGTTACACAGCAAGGTCTTACATACGCACGTTTCCGCACTTGGAGAAGAGGGCAGAACGACAATGGTTTCTATACTATGGAAATGACAAACTCTGTAGGTGGAAACATGACACTTACACCCGAATTTGTAGAATTGTTCAATCTGCCAGGCGACAGACGTAACGATGTAATAGCAGGAGATGCCAATGCTGCCACATACGATGTATACCAGTATGATGTAACCACAGGCGAAAAGACTGATATAAGAAATACATACAAGGATGAACCTGCTGTATTCTATAAATCTATAACACTCAAGACTCAGGATGGCGACCTTAACACCGGTGCCGATATGTTCGGATGGTGCCAGGGATACCGTTCAATAAAGTTTTTCCCAAATATAGAAGAATACAATACATTCAGCAGAAACCAAAGCAATGATGTGCCAATCTTCAGATATGCAGACATCCTGCTTATGAAATGCGAAGCTATTACAAGAGGAGCAAGCGCAACAAACGGTGATACTCCTAAGAGTCTGTTCAATCAGATTCGTTCATACGTTAATGCACCTGAAATAACATCAGATCCAAGTCTTCAGGACATTCTGGATGAACGCGGACGCGAGTTCCTTGACGAGCACTGGAGACGCAACGACCTGATAAGGTTCGGTAAGTTTGAAGAAGCATGGGGATTCAAGCATCTTAACCCAAATGCAAATAATCTCACTAACCGTATCTTACCTCTCAGTAGAGACGTTCTTAATGCCAATACAAACTGGAGTCAGAATGAAGGCTATTAATTATTAATTATACTGAAAATTGTTGTGAAAAACAGTAATTAATAAAACAGACTCTCTGTACCATTTATATTACACCATATATTGGCACAGAAAGTCTGTTTTATTATTCTCCTGAATTATTTTCCAGTTTCCAGAATTATCTTCTCAAAAATATTTTCTCAAATAACATAGAAACAATATAAATACAAATATACTGTAACAAGAACAAAGAATAAAAATTAACTTGAATATGAGAATAAGACATATCAAACTGGCTGTTTTTTCCCTGTTAATAGGATATAACGCAGCACTGGCTGACTCAGAACCGGCATCAAGCCATACAGCAGAAAGTAAATGGTCGTACAGATTATGTGATTTTCACCAGCATACCGCATTCAGCGACGGACGTCAAAGCCTTTACTTCGATTTTGAGAAATGCGACAGTACAGGTCTTGCATGGTGGGCCAACAGCGAGCATGGAGGTCCTTCAGGCTTCAACGGTCTTATATCGGGCGACGACCTGAATAAATGGATAAAATGGACAAAAGAAGAGCTGAAAGGGGATATGGACCCTCAGGACCCTGATACCATAGTTATGTGGAGATGGCAGACCTTAAAAGATTACACATTCCCCGAAATTATAAAACTGAGAAAAAAATATCCCGAAAGAACATTACTTCAGGGTCTGGAATGGAATGTACCAGGACATGAACATGCAAGCATGAGCATTCTTACAGGCCAGTTTGACGGCACACCACACTGCAACCCTCTTTCTGAATTTGAGTATAAATTCGACAGCAGGGACCGTGACATAAAGGGCGGGGAGCTACAAGGATGGAAGAAATCCTCAAAAGAAGGACATGAAAAGGCCCTGGAAGCCATTATGTGGCTAAAAGAGAACTACCCATATTCCAGTTGGGTTATACCTGCACATCCCGACAGAAAGAACAGATGGACGATAGCCGATTTCAGAGACATGAATAATATAGCCCCGGAAATCTGTTTCGGATTCGAAGTAATTCCAGGACATCAGGCTTCGCCCGACAGAGGTGAATATGCACCAAGAAACAACACATACGGAACATACACTTACGGAGGTGCCGGACTTATGGTTGCCAAGGTAGGAGGTTTATGGGATGCATTATTGTCGGAAGGCCGAAAATGGTGGATATTCAACTGTTCCGACTTCCACAATCTGTCGCATGATTTTCTTCCGGGTGTCTATAACAAGACTTACCTGTATATGCCTGAGAAAATACAGCCTGATGATATTGTAGACTACCTGAGGTCGGGAAATTGCTTTATTGTTGGCGGTGACTTCGTAAATAATCTAAAATTCGAAATAGAAGGAAAGAAAATGGGAGAGACCTGTTATTCTTATAATGATAAAATAGAAATTACAATTGAAGTATCGCAACCTTCAGACACAAAACTGAAATTAGACCATATAGATTTAATTGAAGGTGTAGTAAGCGGATTCTGCCAGCCAAATACAGAAAGCTACAATACAGACTCTGTATCTACAACAAAAGTTGTAAGAAGGTTCGATAATCTCAAAGCCGACAAAAATGGGGTTTATAGCATAAGAGCTATGATAAGTCCATCGTCTGCAAACACATACTACAGATTAAGAGGTACCCATCACCCAGTAAACACTCCAGGAGAAACAGATGCCGATGGAAACCCTTTACCAGACAGCGGAACAAACACAAGAGAAAAAGCATTAAACGACCAGTGGTTCTATTCCAATCCTATATTTGTGAAGGTGGTAAGATAATAAAAAAATAACGCCGTATTTTAATTAAAATGCCGAGACAAACTACTCAAGATGTCCCGGCATTTTTTTATTTTGTCTACGCTATATAAAATAAGATAAATAGGCGCCAATCACTTATAATACAGACAATAACATAAATCTATAATATAAATCCATTACTTCTTATTTCACATTAATCTTAATCTTTCCGGCCTTTATTCCCTTTGCCGAAGCCTGAAGCTCAATCTCACCAGATTCCTCACCCGACTGAACTATGACTGTAAGCATGCCGCTGAATGCGTGCATACGGGGCAGATGGAAAAGATCAAGACAGGTAGGGTCTCCATTGGCAGAAGCACGGTATTTTCCGGCACCCTTTACCTTAAAGTTGACAAGACGGCCATCAGTAGGGCAGAGGTTGCCATCCTTATCCACTATCCTGAGTGTAACGTATGCAAGATCCTTGCCGTCGGCCTTAAGGGTAGGATAGTCTGTAGTAAGTTCTATATGATGAGGCTTGCCGGCTGTACGGACTGTCTTCTCGGCTACAGCCTTTCCGTCGACATCATAGGCTACTACCTTTACCTCACCGGGCTCATAAACAGCATCATGCCACATAAGACGGTAACGGTTCTCTACATCACCATTCTTGTGCTTGGTCTGACGGCCATAACTCTTGCCGTTGATAAACAGTTCAGCACTCGGATAATTGGTATATACAAAAACAGGAACTTTCTGTCCTTCACGGCCTTCCCAGTTCCAGTGAGGAAGTATGTGAAGAGTCTCGGCATCCTTGTTCCATACACTGCGGTAAAGATAATATCTGTCCTTTGGTATAGAAGCAAGATCTATGATTCCAAACATGGAACTGTGGTTAGGCCATGCATTTGTATCATACGGACTTGGTTCGCCAAGATAGTCGAAACCGGTCCACACAAACTGGCCTATTGTCCATTCATGGTCGTCTGCACGGGCAAAGTCTATATCTGGTATATTAGACCATGAGCAATATTCAAGGTCGTATGAAGAAGACTGGTGGTCATCGTACATGGCTCCGGCCTTGCGTTCGGCAGGGAACTTATACACACCGCGGGAACTTACTGTTGATGATGTTTCAGAACCGAGTACGATATTCTGAGGAAGACGCTCGTAGGCCTCATCGTACATATGCGCACGGTAGTTGAAACCGGGAATATCAAGCATGGCAGCAAAACCGTTACCCAATACACTCTGTACCTGGTCCATTCCGCAGGTAACAGGACGGGTAGGGTCCTCACGGTGACAGATATCCTGGAGGAACTTGGCTACCTTATAACCGTCGGCACTCCACTGGGTAGGTACCTCATTACCGATACTCCACATTACAACGCAAGGATTATTGCGGTACTGGTGAAGCATGTTTACCATATCCTTCTCAGCCCATTCGCCGAAATAACGGTGATAACCGTTGTCGCACTTAGCGATATCCCACTCGTCGAAAGGCTCAAGCATCATCATAAAGCCCATCTCGTCGCAAAGTGAGACAAGCTCAGGTGCAGGCATATTATGTGCGGTACGGATTGCATCACAACCCATATCCTTAAGCAGTCTGAGCTGGTGACGGAGAGCGGAAACATTGATGGCGGCACCAAGAGGACCAAGGTCGTGGTGGTTGCATACTCCCTGGAACTTGCGGTGCTTACCGTTGAGGTAGAAACCTTTGTCGGCTACATACTCTATGGTACGGATTCCGAAACGTGTGGTATAAGTATCAAGAAGGGTATCGGATGAATATATCTTTGAAACCGCTTTGTATAAAACTGGAGATTCGGGAGACCAAAGCTTAGGACTGTTTACCGTAAAGTTCTGGGTAAAAGGCTGGCCGTGGTTGATATATCCCTTGTTGGTCTTTGAGGCAACAACATTTCCTTCTGAGTCGATGATATCGGTTGCTACGGTAAGAAGAGTCTTTCCCGAGTTAAGGATTGTTGTACGAAGGCATACCGAAGCATAATCGTCCTTGACATGAGGAGTTGTTATCTGTGTACCCCACACAGGTACATGAATCTTTTCTGTACTTACCACACGCACATGACGGTAAATACCTGCACCGGGATACCAGCGGGAAGACTGAGGACGGTTCTCAAGGCGGACTGCAAGAACATTGTTCTTGCCATCAGGATTAACCAGACCGGTTACATCACAATGGAATGAATTGTAACCGCACGGCCAGAAGCAAGCCTCCTTTCCGTTTACATAAACACGGGCCTCACTCATGGCACCGTCGAACACAAGTGTGGTATTCTTGCCAGGCTCAGACTCAAAGGTAGTACGGTACCAGCCAACACCAACGTATGGCAAGCCTCCTGTACGACCGGTCTTAAGACTCGCCTGAGTCTCAAAATTCTGGGTAACGGCAACATTCTGAAGGTCGTTGTTGACATCAAAAGGACCGTATATTGCCCAGTCGTGAGGTACTGTAACACTTTCCCAACGGGAATCATTGAAGTCGGGCTGTTCTGCTCCCGACACTTCGCCTTTAGTAAATTTCCAGCCCTTTTCCAAAGACTGTTCGCTACGCTGTGCAAAAAGACTTAACGCAGCGATAAGCCCCAAAGCTGTAAGGTAAAGTTTTCTCATTGTTAATTGTGATTTATTTTGTTCGTAAAAAAAGGCAGGATTTTCATCCCGCCTTAAACTATATTTTCAGAAAAAGTCTATTCAAAAAAATATATATTCAGATTGACAAGGATTTACTGACACAGAAATGACAGACCAGAGACTTATTTCTGGAATTCTGCCCAGTCGGTCAATCTCATGTCACCCTTTGTAGTAAACACCTGATGCATACCAAGAGCAGCCGACAGACTATGACTGGTATGTCCCTTTGTAGAAATCTTGAGATAATCCCACAATAGCTGCTTGTAATCAGGATGAGCACAATTCTCGATAATTGTCTGGGCACGCTCCATAGGACTCTTTCCGCGAAGATCGGCTATACCCTGTTCTGTAATAATAACATTTACAGAATGTTCGCTATGATCCTGATGAGAAACCATAGGAACAATAGAACTGATACATCCACCCTTGGCTGTAGAAGGACAAGAGAAGATGGAAATATAAGCACCGCGTGTAAAGTCACCCGAGCCACCGATACCGTTCATCATCTTGGTACCGCATATATGAGTAGAGTTGACATTTCCGTAGATATCAGCCTCAATGGCAGTATTCATTGAAATAACTCCCAGACGGCGTACCACTTCCGGACAGTTAGATATTTCCGAAGGACGGAGAATAAGTTTGTCGCGGAAGAAATCTATATTGTCGTAAATATCCTGCAAGCAGTCGTTGGTAACACTTAGAGAACATGTACTTCCGAATTTCACACGGCCAGCCTTGATAAGGTCGATAACAGAATTCTGGATAACCTCTGTATACATTTCGAATGCAGGAACTGCTGGATTCTTTCCAAGAGCACTCAATACCGCATTTGCAATATTACCAACACCCGACTGAAGCGGAAGGAATGTAGAAGGTATTTTTCCGTTCTTAAGATCGCTTACTAAAAAGTCGGCCACATTCTGTCCAATTTTGTCGGTAATAGGATCCGGTTCATGAAATCCTCGTGCTTCATCAGGAATATTAACCTCCACTACGGCAGCAATCTTAGCAGGATCTACCTGAATATAAGGAAGGCCAATACGGTCACTAGGATGTTCAATCATAATAGGACGGCGATATGGAGGACGTTCCATCTCATAGATATCGTGCATACCAATAAGACTCGACTTATTATGTGCCGAGTTCAATTCCACGATAATGATATCAGCAAGACGGGCAATAGTAGGAGAAATACCAACACCCGAAGTCAGGTATATACGTCCGTCTGACGAAAGTTCACATGCTTCAATAATGGCAACATTCACTTTTCCGAAGAAATTGGAACGTATACGCTGAGCCATCTGAGAAAGATGTATATCTGAATATCTCACCAAGCCATTGTTTACAGCCTTACGGAAATCAGCATTGGTGGTATAAGGAGCTCTAAAATCAATTGCATTCGCACGGGTAAGCACACCATCACAGGAGTCTCCTGTTGATGCACCGGTAAGAAGACTAACCTTAAACGCCTCACCCTGTGCATGTTTTTCTTCTGCTATTTTGGCCAGTTCGGCAGGAACTACCTTCGGGCTACCGGCCGGAGTAAATCCACTGAGACCTACAATATCTCCATTTTTAATTAAATGTGCAGCCTCGGCTGCTGTCATAAATTTATAGCTCATGGTTTAGATAGTTTAAATTAATTGTTAATAAATCGCTCAAAGTTAACAATAAAAATTATATAAAACCATAATTTTGCGGTAGTTAACTAAGAATCTAATATCTTTGCAGAAATTATTAATTCACATAATAAAAAACAAACAAACAAATGACAAAAGAAACTACAGGAGCAGACTTTAAATCTGCAACTGAACAAGAAAGTAAAAAATTGTTCATCGAAACTTACGGCTGCCAGATGAATGTAGCC
>ENA-ORSK01001508-ORSK01001508.1-human-gut-metagenome-genome-assembly--contig:-NODE-1508-length-17948-cov-4.644666_pt1 | contig 17948 bp, 16 predicted proteins | sample MGYA00242192_ERZ509159 | MGnify/ENA primary metagenome ERZ509159 (study PRJEB26280, sample SAMEA2338663) | human gut metagenome | biome: human gut; feature: human-associated habitat; material: faeces...
TGCAGCGGCGGCGGCTACATGGGCCTTCCGATTATATGCTGCCTGTGACCTTGGCACCATAAAATAATGAATTTGCAAAAGTGTTGAAATTTCAACACTTTTTTCTTTTTGCCGGAAATAGAACGGTGCAAACTGCTGTTTTCAAATAAATTGCTTGAAAATCGGCCAATTTACACAAAAGAGTATTTACAAATGAAAGAAAATATGTTAAAATATGGGAAATATAAACCGAGAACATCAGCCGCCAACACGCAGACCACTGTAAAGGAGCAAGTGCAAATGGGATTCATAGACATTGTAAAGCAGAACCGTGAACATGACAAAAAGACTTTAGAAAAAGTAAAAAAGATGCCTTATCCGAGGATAAAAGGTACCCTTAAACTTCGAGAAAAGGGAAATTCCAAGCAAATTTACATGAAACTCCAGGGAGAATCCAAATATACATATGTATCCAAAACAGATGACAGCAATAGGGAAAAGGTGAATCGGCTGCGACAGAAAAGTTTTATCGATATCAGCCGCAGGATTTTGGAAGCCAACATTGCACTGCAGGAGTATTTCATAGAAAACTATATTCCATATACCGCGGAAAACATCTGCAAGCATCAGCCGCATGCGTATAGGCAGGACGAACCCAAAGCAAATTTCAAGCAGGCAGATCGGCAGTCGCAGAACCCGTACAAAAGGGAGCAGCTAATACATGGCACACTTGCCGGAATCAAGGTTCGCAGCAAAGGTGAGCTTCTGATTGCAGACGCATTGACGCAGATAGGAGTGGATTACTATTACGAAAAGGAACTTCGCCTTACCGACGAAGACGGCATGCAGCATACCCTCTATCCCGACTTCACGATTCCTCTCAAAAATGCGGAAGCCTTTTATTGGGAGCACGAAGGCTTGTACGGCGACCCGGAATATTGCAAGCGAAGCAACGATAAAAAGAAGCTATATTTCGCAAATTGCATTTACGCACCCAAAAATCTAATCATAACAATGGACGGCCCGGACGGCAGCATTGATTCAGAAGATTTTGATATTATCGACCGTGACCATTATGAGAAAAAAGAAGGAGGGATTCTTTTGGCTTCAAATAAGAAAACAGTACCTTTTTATGGTACAGAAGAGCAGAAGAAAAAATATGTAACACCACTTGCAAAAGGTGAAAAACTTGGTGCTTTCGGTTTAACAGAGCCGGGTGCTGGTACAGATGCACAGGGTCAGCAGACAAAGGCTGTATTTGATGAAGCAACAAATGAATGGGTATTAAACGGTTCTAAGTGCTTCATTACAAACGGTAAAGAAGCTGATGTTTATGTAATCATCGCTGTAACAGGTAAGATCGAGAAACGTGGTCGTGTTCAGAAAGAGATTTCTGCATTCCTCGTAGAAAAAGGAACACCAGGATTTACATTCGGTACAAAAGAAAACAAGATGGGTATCTGTGCTTCTTCCACATACGAGCTGATCTTCACAGACTGCCGTATCCCGGCAGATGCTATCTTAGGCGCTAAGGGCAAAGGCTTTGGTATCGCAATGCATACACTGGATGGTGGACGTATCGGTATCGCTGCTCAGGCTCTTGGTCTTGCAGAAGGTGCTCTTGAAACAACAATCAACTATGTAAAGGAAAGAAAGCAGTTCGGTCGTTCCATTGCACAGTTCCAGAATACACAGTTCCAGTTAGCAGATATGGCTACTAAGGTAGAGGCTGCTAAGTTATTAGTATACAAGGCTGCTATGAAGAAAGCGCAGTATCAGCAGGATCACAAGACTTCTTATTCTGTAGAAGCTGCTATGGCTAAGTTATGTGCAGCAGAAGTTGCTATGGAAGTAACAACAAAATGTGTTCAGTTACATGGTGGTTACGGTTACATCAAGGAGTACGATGTAGAGCGTATGATGCGTGATGCTAAGATTACCGAGATCTACGAAGGAACTTCAGAAGTTCAGCGTATGGTAATTTCAGCTAATCTTTTGAAATAAGGAGGAACATACTGTGAAAATCGTTGTTTGTATTAAACAGGTACCTGATACAAAGGGTGGCGTACAGTTCAACCCGGACGGTACATTAAATAGAGCTGCAATGCTCACAATCATGAATCCGGATGATAAGGCAGGTCTTGAGGCTGCTCTTAGAATCAAGGATCAGACAGGCGCAGAAGTTACTGTTGTAACAATGGGTCTTCCAAAGGCTGCTGACGTTCTTCGTGAAGCAATGGCTATGGGAGCTGACAAAGGCGTCCTGATCACAGATAGAGTATTAGGTGGTGCTGACACATGGGCAACATCTACAACTATCGCAGGTGCACTTAGAGGAATGGAATATGATCTGATCATCACAGGTCGTCAGGCTATCGATGGTGATACAGCTCAGGTTGGTCCACAGATCGCAGAGCACTTAAATCTTCCGATCATCTCTTATGCAGAAGATATCAAGGTTGAAGGCGACAGCGTTGTCGTAAAACGTCAGTATGAAGACGGATTCCATATGCTGAAAGCTAAAATGCCATGTCTGATCACAGCTCTTTCTGAGTTAAATGAAGCTCGTTACATGACTCCGGGCGGAATCTTCGATGCTTGTGATGCAGAAATTACAACACTCGGCAGAGCAGATCTGATTGACGTTGATGATTCTAACATCGGTCTGATGGGATCTCCAACAAAGATCGCAAGAGCTTCAGATAAGGTACGTAAGGGTGCTGGTGAGAAATTTACTCCGGACACAGCTGATGAAGCAGCTAAGATTATTGTAGTCGCATTAAAAACAAAGCACATTATCTAATTTAAGAGGTGAATAAAATGGGCGCAATGAACGCAGAAGAATTAGCAAAGTACAAAGGCGTATTCGTCTTTGCACAGCAGGTAGACAATAAATTAAGCGGTATCGCATTCGAACTTGTCGGTGAAGGTTCAAGACTTGCAGAAAAGTTAGGAACAGAAGTAACTGCAGTTTTACTTGGATCAGGAGTTGCCGGTCTTGCAGATGAGCTTGCTGAGTACGGTGCTGACAAGGTTATCGTTGTTGACGATCCTGAATTAAAGGATTACAGAACAGAGCCATATGCACATGCACTTGCATCTGTTATCAATGAGTACAAGCCGGAGATCATGTTAGTTGGTGCAACAGCTATCGGTCGTGACCTTGGCCCTACAGTTTCAGCAAGAGTTAAGACAGGTCTTACTGCTGACTGTACATTACTTGAAATCGGTGATTTCCCTGTTAATCCGATTCCTGGAAAAGAACAGAAACACAACCAGTTATTAATGACTCGTCCTGCATTCGGTGGTAACACGATCGCTACTATCGCATGTCCTGACAACCGTCCGCAGATGGCTACAGTTCGTCCGGGTGTTATGCAGAAGCTTGACAGAGTAGCTGGAAAGAAAGCAGAAGTGATCAACTACAATCCTGGATTTACTCCAAATAACAGATATGTAGAAATTCTTGAGATTTCCAAAGCTGTTTCAAACATCAAAGATATCATGGATGCTAAGATCTTAGTATCCGGTGGTCGTGGTGTTGGATCTGCAGAAAACTTCAAGATTCTGGAAGATCTTGCAGAAGTACTTGGTGGACAGATTTCCTGCTCACGTGCTGCTGTTGAAAGCTATGGAATGGCTCCGGAGTTACAGGTTGGACAGACAGGTAAGACAGTTCGTCCTAACGTATACTTCGCAATCGGTATTTCAGGTGCTATCCAGCACGTAGCCGGTATGGAAGAATCAGACATCATCATCGCAATCAACAAAGATGAAGATGCTCCAATCTTCGATGTAGCTGACTACGGTATCGTAGGAGATCTGAATAAGATCGTTCCACTGCTTACAGAGCAGATCAAAGCAGAGCTTGCTAACAAATAATAGTAGGCGATCTGTGAAAAGATGAAATAAAAGGCGGGAGATCGAAAGATCTCCCGTTTTAACGCTGATAGTTGATAGGGGTATATGATAGATGAATCCTGCAGTATTGATGAAACTGATGAGCGCGAAGGCGCAGTTTGAACAAAGTCATCCAAAGGTAATTTCCTTTTTAAAGACCGTGTTTTCACGTCCGATCGAGGAAGGAACTATTTTGGAGCTGACTGTAACACGTCCGGGAGAAGAACCGGTCACAACAAATTTGAAAGTAAAAGATTCAGATCTGGCTTTGATGGAAAGTCTGAAGGATCTTATGAAAAATAAATAAGCAGATGAGTAACAGAAAGAAAACAATACAATATGCGTTTCAAAAATCAATTCCGATCATGACAGGGTATATTGTACTTGGTATGGGATTTGGTATTCTGCTGCAAAAGCAGGGCTATGGACTTCTATGGGCGTTCCTTATGAGTCTTTGTATTTACGCAGGTTCCATGCAGTATGTGACGATCGATCTGCTGGGAAGCGGCGCCTCTCTGGTTGCTACGGCGCTCATGACGCTGATGGTAAATATCCGTCATGTATTTTATGGTATTACGATGCTGACAAAATATCAGAAAGCAGGCAGGAAAAAGCCATATCTGATCTTTGCTCTCACAGATGAAACCTTTTCGGTTGTCTGCGATGTGGATCTGCCGGAGGGGGTAGAGGAGAATGCATATTATTTTTGGATCTCTCTGCTGGATCAGATTTACTGGGTATTGGGCAGTCTGCTTGGCAGTATCATAGGCAGCACCCTTCCGTTTAACTCAGCAGGTGTGGAATTTTCCATGACAGCATTGTTTGTAGTCATTTTCGTAGAACAGTGGGAAAAGACAAAGCAGCATTTTCCGGCGCTTTGCGGCGTTTTGCTCTCACTGCTCAGTCTCTTTATATTCGGAGCGGATGATTTCCTGATCCCCGCCATGATCGGCATTACGATCGCATTATTGATCGGGGAAAAATGGATGGAGAAGGGAGAGACAAAGGCATGACATATTTAGGATGTATGGCCGGCGGTACGATCAGCCAGGGACATGCAGCCGGCATTGTGGCAGTTGCAGCACTTGTTACAATGGCGATCCGGTTCTCTCCGTTTGTGATATTTAAAAAACATACGCCGGCGATCGTTTTGTATCTGGGAGAGGTGCTTCCCTTTGCAATTATGGGTATGCTGGTTGTATACTGTCTGAAAGGTGTGACGCCGCTTTCCGACAATCACGGGATTCCAGAGTTTGCAGCAGTTCTTCTGACAGTTGGTTTACATAAGTGGAAACACAATACTTTGCTGTCCATATTGGGCGGAACGATCTGCTATATGATCTTTATTCAATGTATTTTCTGACACAAGGAGAGAAAGCAGACGACAAAAATTTTTGAAAAGCAGGAAATTTGCGTAAATAAGAAGAGGTGAAGCGAAAAATGAATACATTTTATTATATCGTAGACAGCATTGATGGCGATTATGCGCATCTTGTCCGAACAACAGAAGTGGGAGAGCGTATCGAAGGGGAAGAAACAAAGCTGGTAGCACGCGCACTTCTGCCGGATACGATCATGGAAGGAACACATCTGATCTACGAGTGGATGCAGTACAAAGTATTATAAGAAAGAAGGTAATCATATGGCAAAGAAAGAAGTGAAAACAAATGCCATGAGAATACTCGACAGGATGAAGATCCCGTATACGCATCAGGCATATGAATGTGACGAGTTTGTAGATGGCATTCAGACAGCAGATAATCTGGGGCTGCCTCACGAAAAGGTGTATAAGACACTTGTTACGCAGGGAAACGACAAACAATATTATGTATTTGTTCTGCCGATCGAAGCAGAGCTGGATCTCAAAAAGGCAGCAAAAGCAGCAGGCGTAAAGTCTGTTTCCATGCTTCATGTGAAGGATATCACGCAGGTAACGGGATATGTGCGCGGCGGCTGCACAGCGATCGGTATGAAGAAGCAGTACAAAACATTTATCAGTGACAGTGCAAAGGAGCTGTCAGATGTATATGTCAGTGGTGGCAGAATCGGCTGTCAGATGAATCTTGCACCGGATGATCTGTGCAAAGCAAGCGGCGGAAGCTATGCGGATATATTAGTATAATATGATACCAGGGGCAAAAGGTCTAAACCTATGTGAGCTTGCTCGTAGGTGGGTGAAAGACCTTGGGATCTGTCCCGATATGAGCATCGAATTCGGGGCTTTTGACCCCGACATCATTATTATATCAATAAAGAAGAAAGGGCAATCAGAATGAATTATGTAATCGTAGGAGCCGGTGGCTGTGGCGGAAGCATTGCTGCATATCTGGCAAGAGCAGGAAAAGATGTGACGGTGATCGCAAGAGGAAAGCATTTAGAGAAGATGCAGAAGGACGGCATTAAAATGGAAACACCGCATCTGGGTAATTTCACTGTTCCGGTGCATGCCATGGCGGCAGATGACTATGAAGGCATTGCAGATGTGATCTTTGTCTGCGTCAAAGGCTATTCTGTTATGGATATTGTGCCATTTCTGCAGGCACACAGTGATGCCCATACAGTGATCATTCCTATTTTGAATATCTACGGAACAGGCAGTAAGCTGCAGGCACTTTTACCGGAGCCGACAGTGCTCGATGGCTGTATCTACATTGCAGCAGAGATCAAAGAGCCGGGTGTGATCCTGCAAAAGGGCAGCATCTTCCGCATTGTATACGGCGCAAGAAAAGAGCAGGAGCCGAATAAGGAAATGTTTGATATTGCAAAGGATCTACGTCAGGCAGGAATTGAAGCGGTCATTTCCGATAATATTGCAAGAGATGCATTCCAGAAATATGCGTATGTGGCACCGATGGCAGCCTGCGGACTCTATTATGATGCCAAGGCTGACGTATTCCAGCAGGCTGGTGAAGAACGGGAGCTTTTCGTAAAATGCATGCAGGAAATGGATGCGCTTGCGACAGCGATGGAGATCCCATTCCTCGTGGATATCGTAAAGACCAATCTGGATATTCTGGATACCCTGTCCCCGGAGGCTTCCACTTCCATGCAGCGCGATATCTGGGCAGGCAAGGATTCTGAACTGGAAGGCCTTGTATTTGAGCCGGTTCGCATGGGACGCAGGGCAGGCGTTGCAATGCCGAATTATGAGATGATTGCAAAGAAGTTTGGACTGGAGTAATAGCGGCTACACAGCAGTAGGTGCTTGACAATGTCCGATATCTAATCTATAATACGCTTAACAAGAGAACCGAAAGCTAGATGCACCTAGCTGCCGGTAAAATAGTTTGCTACAAAAAGTAACGCCTTATCTTATCAGGACGAGGGCGTTACTTTTTGCGTTGTGTGACAGTAACAAGAGTAATAACAGCGCAAAGCATAATTACAAACGTGAATAAATCTGCATATGTAACCATTGGCACCAGCTCCCTTCATTAGTATCCGGTAACTGCGCATCGCCCCTTCGGTTCCCTGGGTAAGCATATTATGAGATTGTCAAGGTGGGTAAATAGCGATTAAGAAAAATAATTGTTACAGAGTTGAATTAGAATAACGCTTATTGACGATATGATGTGACAATAATAGTAGATATGTATAAAAATGTCAATGGGACTTTCGACATGGAGGAGGGTTAAAAGCCCTCCTCCTTCAAGCTTTCCACAAGCTGTATGTAACATTCTAACACATCAAATCCTTTGATATCTTCTCTTTTCAGATCAATCATATCGCCATGCGAAATGCCGCGCTTTCTGCTTTGCAGCGTCCCCTGAAACTGTCCCCATTTGGCAGAACTTTCTGTCACAAGACCATCGTTTGGCTCGTGGGAAAGCAGCTTCATAAAGAAGTAAGGCACTGACAAAAGCGCGTCACTGAAGCAGTTTTTCATGACAGAAGCATAGCTTTGATAATAGACCTGCGGGCTGTCAGGTGTTGTCTCATTAAACCGGCAGCAGAATGCAGGATCAAGCTGTTTGCTGGAATGGTAGCAGTCCGGATGTTCGTCGCCAAGCTGAGCGGAAGAACGATCCAGAAGACCGGCGATCCATCGATAGATGCCATCCGGCAGTTTGTTTAAAAAAGGGATCAGCTCGGAACCGCGGTGCGGCGTTGACATTGTTGTCAGGCTGGCGATCTTATCTGCGTAACCAAGGTGGCTGATCAGATAACGGCTGTCCAGCCCTCCCTTTGAATGGGCAATGATATTGACCTTATCTGCACCGGTCTCCTGCAGTGCTTTGTCAATCGTCTGTGCGATGGCAGCGGCATTTTCTTCTATGGTTCCCCAGGCTTTCTGATGTCCATAATAGACGCAGGCGCCATTCATCTGCAAAATTCGCGGAATACGGCCCCAGTAATTAAAATATTTCAGATCTCGGAATCCGATACCATGCACCATGATAAGCGGATATTTTGTCTTGCAGGCATTGGAAGAGGGACGCAGCTCTGCGTTTTGTCGTCTGGTGACTGCAATGGCATATTCATCTTTGACAGCCCTGCACATAGCATGGGCAAGAAACAGATTGACCACGGGGATCCAGAGGTTGAGACAGATCAGAACCCGCTTTACAATGCCGAGCCGCCTGCAGGTGCAGATCACACGGATGCCACCATTCAGCAGAAACAGTAGAATAAATACGCATGTGTAAATAATATCAAACGTAAAGAACAGTGCAGTTGCAAAGCTGATGCCATAGTCAAGCCTGTCGAACAAAGACGGTAGAAAGAACTGGCTTGTCAGATATAGGATAAGATACAGTAAGATTTGCAGAAAAATGCCGAGAATACCAGCCTTTAACAGAAGCATGCCACCGTATTCGATGCGGATCCGTGTATTGCCGGATTCATCCCTGCGGAAGGGTACAAAATGCATTCGGATCGTGGAATACAGATGAAATGCTGCCAGACCAAGGGCAAGGAATATCAAAGGAATCAAGGAAAGATCCGAGATCAGACAGCAGTAAAAAATAAATGGAAAATGCGGTACGATCAGAAAATACAGAAACCGCATCAGACCGGTCAGCAGGTCGATCTTTTTGACAGCATCCAAATATAGCAATAACATTAAAATACAAAAAAATAAAATTGCCATTTGTTTTCTCCTTTCTCAAATTATAGCAGAGAATATCCAAGGCGTATAGGTATAAAAAAAGATACAAAATTGTATATAACTATGCTATAGTAGATTTGTATGGTCGATAGAAAATCAAACTACAATCATTTTAGGAGGATTTATAGCATGCAGATGAAGTCGATTGAAAAACAGTTGCAGCAAAATGCATATCCGGGCAGAGGTATTATCATTGGTAAGAGCGCAAACGGTAAGTATGCGGTAACAGCATATTTTATCATGGGCAGAAGTGAAAACAGCCGTAACCGTGTCTTTGTAGAGGACGGAGAGGGTATCCGCACACAGGCATTTGATCCGGGTAAATTGAGTGATCCGAGTCTGATCATCTATGCACCGGTACGGGTGCTGGGCAATAAAACGATCGTGACAAACGGCGATCAGACAGATACGATCTATGAACTGATGGACAAGCAGCAGACATTTGAACAGGCACTGCGCACCAGAGAGTTTGAACCGGATGCACCAAACTACACACCTCGTATTTCAGGTATCATGCATCTTGAAAACGGTGGCTTCAATTATGCAATGTCTATTTTAAAGAGCAATAATGGCAATCCGGCAGCCTGCAACCGTTACACATTTGCCTATGAAAATCCGGTAGCAGGCGAAGGACGTTTCATCCATACTTACATGGGCGATGGCAATCCGCTTCCGAGCTTTGAAGGAGAACCGGAGCTGATCTCTATTCCGGATGATATGGATGCATTCACAGAGCTTCTGTGGAATAGCTTAAACGCAGATAACAAAGTATCTTTATTTGTCAGATACATTGAGATCGAGACAGGTAAGTATACTTCTAAGATTGTGAATAAGAACCAGTAAAATAAAATCAAACAAAAAGGGAGAATACAAATGAACGAATTAGAACTGAAATACGGTTGTAACCCAAATCAGAAGCCTTCCCGCATTTATATGGAAGATGGCAGTGATCTGCCGGTCACAGTACTGAACGGTAAGCCTGGCTATATCAATTTCCTGGATGCTTTTAATGGCTGGCAGCTTGTAAAGGAACTGAAAGCAGCAACAGGACTTCCTGCTGCAACTTCTTTTAAACACGTATCGCCTGCAGGTGCGGCTGTCGGACTTCCGCTGAGTGAAGTAGAGAGCAAGATCTACTGGGTAGATGATCTCGGCGAGCTTTCTCCGCTGGCTTGTGCATATGCAAGAGCAAGAGGTGCAGACAGAATGTCTTCTTTCGGTGATTTTATTTCACTTTCCGATGTCTGTGATGAATCCACAGCAAGGATCATCAAAAGAGAAGTTTCCGATGGTGTCATTGCACCGGGCTATACAGACGAGGCACTTGCGATCTTAAAGGCAAAGAAAAACGGAAATTATAATGTGATCCAGATCGATCCTGATTATGTACCGGCTCCGATCGAGCACAAGCAGGTATTTGGTATTACATTTGAACAGGGCAGAAATGAGCTCAAGATCGATGATGAGCTGCTTTCCAATGTAGTCACAGACAACAAAGAAATTCCGGAATCTGCAAAGATCGACCTTGCGATCGCACTGATCACACTGAAATATACACAGTCCAATTCAGTCTGCTTCGCAAAGGGCGGACAGGCAATCGGTATTGGAGCAGGACAGCAGTCACGTATCCACTGTACAAGACTGGCAGGCTCTAAGGCTGATAACTGGTTCCTGCGTCAGTCACCACAGGTTATGAACCTTCCGTTTGTAGATAATATCCGCAGAGCAGACCGTGATAACACGATCGACCTCTATATCGGAGAAGATTACATGGATGTTCTGGCTGAAGGCGAATGGCAGAAGTTCTTCAAGGAAAAACCACCTGTATTCACCCGTGAGGAAAAGAGAGCATGGCTGGATCAGAATACAGATGTGGCACTTGGCTCCGATGCATTCTTCCCATTCGGAGATAACATCGAAAGAGCGGTGTGAAATATGTGGCACAGCCGGGTGGTTCTATCCGCGATGACCATGTCATCGAGACCTGCAACAAGTACAATATGGCAATGTGCTTCACAGGAATCCGCCTGTTCCATCATTAATTATCGAAAAAACAATAGCTCCTGCATTATAGTTTATGCACACTACGCATGCTTTTCTACTAAGGCACGTACTAACATGAATATGGCACGCGAACATTCGACATCCATGTCTCAGGTTCGCTGCCACGACGTCCTTGTCGTGGCACCATATCCATTGTCAGTACTTAGCCAAGTAGAAAGACGCATTTGTAGCTATCGCATAGCAATATAATGCCGGAGCTATTGTTATTTGTAGAAATATAGAAGAAGAAAACCATATGCCGGACAATCGATAGCGCGGACGACCGAGATTTGCGAAGCACTTGCCGCAGCGGAGAGACCGCAACGCTTTTTTGCAAAATGTAACGGATTTACTATGTGAATCCGTTATGTAGCCTCTGTGCATCGGCAAAGCCGATTTTACATGCACAGAGGTTCTAGCGGCCGGAGCGCGGCAATATGTGCTCATAGCAAATCGCAGGGTAGTCAAGCGTGATTGACTGGTATATGGTTTTCTTTGTATTATTACATATATAATTATTCTGGTCTTACAGGGGGCAAGCAGGCTGTCTCTTAGTACTGCATAGCCTCTTCTTCTCCATTCACAACGCGAAGTCCGCCCTGTGCAAGTGCAAGGAGCTCATCTTCGCCCGGATATACAGTAAATGGAGCGATCCATTCGCAGCGGGCTTTCAGACCGTCTACAACACCCTTATCATATGCAATACCACCTGTTACGATGATCTGGTCAACCTTGCCTTCGAGGACAGTAGCCATAGCGCCGATGTTTTTGGACATCTGCTGGATGAATGCATCACGTACCTCAGCAGCCTTTGTATCGCCTGCGTCAACCATCTTCTCTACATCACGCATATCGTTTGTGCCAAGATAAGCATTGAAACCGCCGTTACCGACTAATTTCTTGTAAACCTCAGCTTCTGTATATTTGCCGGAGAAGCACATCTTAACGAGTGCACCAACAGGAACTGCGCCTGCACGCTCCGGAGAGAATGCGCCGTCACCGTCAAGAGCGTTGAAGATATCAATGACCTTGCCCTGCTTGTGAGGACCTACGGAAACACCGCCGCCCATATGGACAACGATCAGATTTAGGGAATCATAAGACTTGCCGACTTCCTTTGCATATCTCTTTGCAACAGCCTTCTGGTTCAGTGCATGGAAGACAGAAGTTCTTGGAAGCTCCGGAACACCTGAATAACGGGATGTTGGGATCAGCTCGTCTACAACGACCGGATCAACGATGAAAGAAGGAACACCGATGGAATCACCGATCTCTCTTGCAAGGATACCGCCGAGGTTGGAAGCATGCTGTCCCTGTTTGCCGATCTTTAAGTCATTTAAAAGATCATCTGTTACTGCATAAGTACCGCCCGGGATCGGTTTTAACATACCGCCGCGACCGACAACGAAATCAAGGGAGTTGATATCGAAATCTTTTTCCTTTAACAGATTTACGATAATTTCTTTACGGAAGTCTTTCTGATCGAAAATGGTAGCATATTTAGCGATCTCTTCTGTAGAGTGACGCAGCGTTTCTTCGAATAATAATGTTTCATCTTCAAAAACACCGATTTTTGTAGAAGTAGAACCTGGATTGATAATTAAACTCTTTTTAGACATAACTGTTTCCTTTCTTTAATATGAATACACTATTTCATCATCTTTTCTGCCATAACGGCTGCAAGTGCAATGGAATTTACCTTTGTCTCGCATGTATCGGAACGGGATGTCAGGATGACCGGTGCCTGTGTACCGGTTAAGATATTACCGTTCTTGACCGGAACCATATGTACGATTGCTTTGTATACAAGGTTTCCTGCATGGATGTCAGGGAACAGAAGGATATCTGCATCGCCTACGATCTTACGGTCGAGCGCACCTTTTTCTGCAGCGGCTTCTTTGTAAAGCGCAATATCAAGAGAGAGAGGACCGTCAACGATACAGCCTGTGATCTCGCCGCGTTCATTCATTTCTGTCAGCTGCTGTGCATCCACTGTAACAGGCATCTTCGGATTGACGATTTCAACTGCTGCAAGAGGAGCAACCTTCGGATTCTCAACGCCGCAGGCATTTGCTACTTCTACTGTATAGTTGATGATGTTGACTTTATCTTCCAGTGTAGGATATGGGATGAATGCTACGTCAGTAAAGAATAACAGACGGTCAATTCCCGGGATTTCAAATACACAGACGTGAGATAATGGTTTGCCTGTACGAAGACCACATTCTTTGTTCAGAACACTCTTCAAGAATGTCTTTGTGTCAAGAAGACCCTTCAGATACATATCGGCTTTCTTGTCATGTACCAGCTTGACTGCTGCAAGAGAAGCTTCAACAGTGTCTTCTACATTGATGATTTCATAATCGGATAAATCCATATCAATCGTAACTGCGATCTCTTTGATTTTTGCTTCGTCGCCGACAAGAATGGAATCAGCAATGCCACGTTCCTTAGCAGCCTTGACAGCTTCCAGAACAGCCTTGTCCTGTGCGCAGGCTACAGATAATTTCTTCTTTGAACAAGAAGATACCTTTGACAATAATTCATCAAAATTTTTTGCCATTTTTTTACACCTCATTTGTCATATTCTTTCTGGGGAAACCCCATTTGTTAAAATTCTAACACTAAAAGAGCGAAAAAGCAATGATTCCGCGCCTTTCTATTCATAAAAATTTAACTTTCTTAACCATCCTTTCAGGTTGAATCATCTATGTAAATCTGTTACAATGTACATTAGGTTTTATCCGGAATAACTCTGTTTTATGCAGAGAACAGTAGGAGTTAAGGCAAATTATGAAAATGATAGAAAAGGTATTCGGAACCCACAGCGAGCGGGAACTGAAGCGTATCGAGCCAATCGTAGACAAGATCGAATCTTATCGCGATACGATGCGTGCACTGTCAGATGAAGAGTTAAGAGGCAAAACAAAAGAGTATAAAAAGCGTCTTGCGGAAGGTGAGACACTTGATGATCTTCTGCCGGAGGCATTTGCTACAGTCCGTGAGGCAGGTAAACGTGTTCTGAATATGGAGCATTACAGGGTACAGCTCATTGGTGGTATTATCCTGCACCAGGGACGTATCGCTGAAATGCGTACCGGTGAAGGTAAGACACTTGTTTCCACACTGCCGGCTTATCTGAATGCGCTGGAAGGAAAGGGCGTACATATCGTTACGGTCAATGATTATCTGGCAAAGCGTGATGCGGAGTGGATGGGACAGATCCATGAATTTTTAGGACTGACGGTCGGTGTTGTACTGAATGACTTAAAGCCGGAGGAAAGACGGGCAGCATACAACTGCGATATTACTTACGTTACGAATAATGAACTCGGATTCGATTATCTGCGTGACAACATGGTTATCTATAAGGAACAGCTTGTACTCCGTGATCTGCATTATGCGATCATCGATGAGGTTGACTCTGTTCTGATCGATGAGGCACGTACTCCACTGATCATTTCCGGACAGAGCGGCAAGTCCACAAAGCTGTACGAGGCATGCGATATTCTGGCACGCCAGCTCAAGCGTGGTAAAGATCAGGAAGAGCAGTCCAAGCTGGATATCATGATGGGTATCGAGCAGGAAGAAGACGGTGATTTCATCGTCAATGAAAAGGATAAGCTGGTCAATCTGACTGCGGAAGGCGTGGAGAAAGTTGAGAAGTTCTTCCAGATCGAAAATCTGGCAGATCCGGAAAATCTGGAGATTCAGCATAATATTATTCTGGCACTGCGCGCCCACAATCTGATGTTCCGCGACCAGGATTACGTTGTAAAAGACGATCAGGTCTTCATCGTAGATGAATTTACCGGACGTATTATGCCGGGACGCCGTTTCTCAGATGGTCTGCATCAGGCGATCGAGGCAAAGGAACATGTAAAGATCAAGAGAGAAAGCAAGACACTGGCAACCATCACTTTCCAGAATTTCTTCAATAAGTTCGAAAAGAAGTCAGGTATGACAGGTACTGCTTTAACAGAAGAAAAGGAATTCCGTGATATTTACGGAATGGATGTTATTGAGATCCCTACAAACCGTCCTGTTATCCGTAAGGACTGGGAGGATGCAGTCTATAAGACAAAGAAAGAAAAGCTGCATGCGGTTGTGGAAGCTGTCAAGGAAGCACATGACAGAAATCAGCCGGTTTTAGTCGGTACGATCACGATCGAAGCATCCGAAGAGATCAGTAAACTCTTAAAGAGAGAGGGCATCCAGCATAAGGTATTAAATGCCAAATTCCATGAGCTGGAGGCAGAGATCGTTGCAGATGCAGGTATTCACGGTTCCGTTACGATCGCTACTAACATGGCAGGTCGTGGTACGGATATCAAGCTGGATGATGAATCAAAAGAAGCAGGCGGTCTGCGTATCATCGGTACGGAACGTCACGAGTCAAGACGTATTGATAACCAGCTCCGCGGTCGTGCGGGTCGTCAGGGAGATCCGGGTGAATCTCGTTTCTATATTTCTCTTGAGGATGACCTGATGCGTCTGTTCGGTTCAGATCGTATGATGACGATGTTCAATGCGCTCGGTATCGAGGAAGGACAGCAGATCGAGCATAAGATGCTGACAAAGGCGATCGAGACAGCCCAGAAGAAGATCGAAAGCAATAACTACGGTATCAGAAAGACACTTCTGGAATACGATCAGGTTATGAATGAGCAGAGAGAGATCATCTACGCAGAGCGTCTCCGTGTACTGAACGGAGAAAGCATGCGTGATGTGATCTATAAGATGATCACAGATATTGTGGAAAATGCGGTAGATTCCAGCATTTCCGATGACAGAAGCAGTGATGACTGGGATCTGGCAGAGCTGAATCAGCTTCTTCTGCCGATCATTCCGCTCCGGCCGGTGATCCATCCGGATATCAAGGGTATGAAGAAGAACGAACTGAAGCATTCCCTGAAGGAAGAAGCAGTCAAGCTGTATGAAAGCAAGGAAACGGAATTCCCGCAGCCTGAAGCGATCCGTGAAGTAGAGCGTGTGATCCTCCTGAAGGTGATCGACCAGAAATGGATGTCCCATATCGATGATATGGAGCAGCTGCGTCAGGGCGTTGGTCTGCAGGCTTACGGTCAGAGAGATCCGCTTGTGGAATACAAGCTGGCGGGATATGACATGTTCGATGCCATGACAGCGGCAATTCAGGAAGATACGGTCAGACTGCTGTTCAATGTCAGGATTGAGCAGAAGGTAGAGCGTGAGCAGGTTGCAAAGGTAACAGGAACAAACAAGGATGATTCTGCACCGAAGGGACCTGTCAGAAGAGAAAGCGAAAAGATCTATCCAAACGATCCATGTCCGTGCGGAAGCGGAAAGAAATATAAGAACTGCTGTGGAAGAAATGCTTAATATCAAGGGTTACAAGAAATTATACAAATTGACATAAATGCAAGAAATATGCTTTTGTCGCCAATTTGTCGCCAAACAAAATAAAATTGTCGCCAAAAATCCTCAAAAGTACTTATTTATTAATGGATATAGACTTGGCGACAAATCTAAAATATTGAAATTAGTTTAATATTGACTGACATTGTAAAAGATGCCAGTCTTTTTTCGTTCAATCGTTATTTTCAGATTGGAGGTAATAATAAAATGGTAAATGTAAGAAAGAGAGGAAATGTTTATGAGTACAATTTTGATGTTGCTAAAATTGAGGGTAAAAGAAAAAGAATCAGCAAGTCTGGTTTTAAAACAAAAGCAGAAGCACTAAAACAAGGAACAATAGCTTATAATGAATACTTACATACTGGTAGGAAATTTGTATCTAACGAAATGAGCTATTCAGACTTCTTAGATTATTGGTTAGAAAATCACTGTAAAATAAATTTAAAATACCATACTATAGAAGCATATAGCAATATAGTTAAAACTCATTTAAAACCTAATTTAGGCTTTTATAAACTATCTCAAATAACAAAGCCAACGCTTCAAGATTTTTTAAATAAGATATATGTAGAAAAAGCATATAGTAAGAACTTTTTGAACAATATTAGGAAAGTATTAAAATGTTCATTTAATTATGCAGTAGATAATGAATATATAAAAGTAAATCCAGCTGCAAATTTAATATTACCTAAATATGATGAGCCACCAAAAGATGTAGCACATATTTTTACAACAGAAGAAATAAATAAGATATTAGATAGATTTAAGAATAATCATTGTGTATATTATGCATTTTTAACAGCATATTGTACAGGATTAAGAGTTGCAGAAGTATTTGCACTAACTTGGGATGATATAGATTTTAAAAATAAAACAATTAGCGTAAATAAAAATATACTAAAGAAAAATCAAGCAGGTGGAACAAAAGGCAGACATTTAAGTGGTAATTCAACTACTGTATGGTACTTTGGAACTTGTAAGACACAAACAAGTTATAGAACTGTTCCTATTGGAGATACATTACTTAATGCATTAAAAGAATATAAAGAAGAACAAGAAATGCATAAGCAAAATTATGGAGATACATATATGAAACATTATAAGAAAAATGTTATAAATCCATATAATAACAAACCTGAAATAAAAATAGTAAATGCTTATGCTGAAATAGATGTAGCATTACCTAAAGTTGATTTTGTATTTGTAAAAAATAATGGAGTATATGAAGGAACAGATAGTACAAAATATCCATTTAAAGTAATTCATTATGAATTAGGTATTCCTTGCAGATTTCACGATTTTAGAGATACACATGCTACTAAATTAATTGAATCTGGAGCAGATATAAAAGCTGTTTCAAAAAGATTAGGACACAGAAATATTGATATAACTTATAATATTTATGTAAGAGTAACACAAAAAATGGAAAATGAAACTGCAAATAAATTTGAAGAAATATGTAAATGTTTGTAATGGAGGAAAAATAGATGGATAAAGTAAATAATGTGATTGATATAATAAA
>ENA-ORSK01001519-ORSK01001519.1-human-gut-metagenome-genome-assembly--contig:-NODE-1519-length-17865-cov-3.428804_pt1 | contig 17865 bp, 17 predicted proteins | sample MGYA00242192_ERZ509159 | MGnify/ENA primary metagenome ERZ509159 (study PRJEB26280, sample SAMEA2338663) | human gut metagenome | biome: human gut; feature: human-associated habitat; material: faeces...
GATATACGCGCGAATCTCGCGGGCCACGTCAGCCAACTTTTCCACGGGAAGTTTTCTTAAGTCCGCCGGGCTGTCAATCGTTTGTAAAAGAGGTGTCTCTGTCATTTCGTCCGCCCGATCATGGTATGCGCAAGATCTGCTAAGTGTAGGACTGTTAAAGTCTCGAAAAGCCCTGTTTTTTCAATTTCATTAAGGGCTGCAAGAGCCTCATCAAGGGTGCTTGCGGCAAGTTTGCGCGACGCATCAAGCCCCAAAAGCGATACATAGGTCGGCTTGTGGCAAAGTGCGTCCTTGCCGGCCGATTTTCCGAGCGTTTGTGTATCGCTTGTCACATCAAGAATATCATCGACGACCTGAAACCCTAAGCCGATTGCTCCGCTAAAGTCGGCTAAAAGTCCTTGAACGGCCTCGTAACGCTTCATGTCGCCGCACAAGGCTCCCATATCGACGCAAGCCTTGATAAGAGCCCCGGTTTTAAGTCGATGCATTTGACGCAAAAGTTCGAGCGACATGGGTTTTGCAACGTGCTCCAGATCGATGGCCTGACCGGCACACATGCCCTCACGGCCGCACGAGAGTGCAAATCGGTCGATGATTGCCAGGCGCGCACGTTCACTCACGTTGACTTTCGTTAAAAGAGAAAAGGCCTCGGGCTGCAAAGCATCACCCGCCAGCATGGCCTCGGCCTCGCCGAACTTAACGTGGCACGTGGGTTTTCCGCGACGCAACGTGTCGTTATCCATGCACGGCAAATCGTCGTGCACCAGGGAGTATGCATGCACGAATTCAACAGCCGTTGCAACGTCGGTGAGAACCGAATCATGAGCACCGGTCAGCTCTCCGGCGGCATACACCAAAAGCGCCCGAATTCGCTTGCCGCCTCCGGTGACGGCATAGGCCATCGCCTCAACGAGGGTAGCTTGATTCGCGTCATACGGGGTTAGGCGGGCTTTCGCGTTTTTTTCGACGGCATCGCGACGCGGCGAGGCCCAGGCCTCGAATGCGGTTCGATCAAACACGTGGTTTTTCATCAATGACATATGAGAAACGCGCTTTAGAAGGGAACGTCATCCGTGCTGTCTTGCGCGGCAAGCGTTCCGTCAGGCTTTAAAACCTGTAACTTCTTTCGGGCCGATTCCAAGGCTTCTTGACAAATCCCCGCGAGCTCTTGCCCGCGTTGGTACTTTTCGACGCACTCATCGAGCGTTAAATTACCCTCTTCCATCGCTTGCACGATGGTTTCAAGTTCGTTAATCGCTTGCTCAAAGGTTGTTTTTTTAGGCGATTTTCCCATCTGTTCTAATCTAAAGTCACAAAGGTTTCAACGATTCCGAGTTCGAGGGATTTTACCGCAAAGGCATCGGATTTATCAGGAAAAGTTCAAATATTTCTCCCGAGAGAAAAGGACATGAATTGCACAGATTGCCTCGATTGCAGAACCGGGAAAACGCCGATGGATGCATGGAAATCCGAAAGAACCTTTGCGGGGCAAAACGTAAACGACTAACGCCTATTGACGAACAAACAAACGAAGGGAGAAAAAAGAGATTTTGGAGCGGGAGACGAGTCTCGAACTCGCGACCTCAACCTTGGCAAGGTTGCGCTCTACCAACTGAGCTACTCCCGCAGCGAGAATCCGCATTTTACACAGTCGCCCCGTATTGTCAAGTTGCATTTCTCGCGTTCGGCGCGATGTTTCGGGCCGCTTTACGGTTGCCTTGTCGGTATTAAAAAATCGCTCCGTTTTTTTAAAATGCCATCCTGGATAACCCTTTATGAACCTGACGACGCATCGTGTTACCCTCAGTTTTACCATTTCGACAGACACCCTACCGAGGTCGCTTTGCCCCGAGCCCCACAGGAAAACTCCACCTCGGGAGTCTGGCGTGCGCCATGGCAAGTTTTCTCGATGCTCGTGCGCACGACGGAACCTGGCTCATCCGCATTGAAGATGTTGATCAGGAGCGATGTCGGGATGCTTACACCCGAAGTATTTTGAAGACACTAAGTGAGTTCAATCTCGTGAGCGACGAGCCGGTTATTCGACAATCCGATCGTGACGAGCTTTACGAAAAAGCCTTTGAAACGCTCAAAGAGGCGAATCTTATCTACGGCTGTGCCTGCACACGAAAAGAGATTGAGGAAGAAGAAAAGCGACTGGCACTCCCTAACGGGGTTTACCCGGGCACCTGTCGCAACGGCACCCACGGCAAACCGATTCGTTCCTGGCGTTTTCGCGCCCAAAGCGGGGCCGTTTCCTTTGTCGATCGACTGTGCGGCCCTTTGACTCAGGACGTTTCGCAAAGCACAGGCGACTTTATCGTACGTCGAGCCGACGGTCTTTGGGCCTATCAATTGGCCGTGGTCCTTGATGATGCCGCGCAAAAAATCACCGACATCGTGCGCGGCCAGGACCTTTTGGATAGCACCCCGCGCCAAATCCTTTTGCAACAGGCGCTCAATGTCCCGACGCCGCGCTACATGCATATTGCGCTTGTGCGCGACGGGGACGGCCGGAAACTGTCCAAACAAAACCGAGCACAACCGGTTATAGCCGACAATCCCGTTTGCCTCCTGGATAGCTTGCTCGGGCATTTCGGATTGCCTAAAACCGGCGAAAAGACCCTTGAGGCTTTTTGGAAAAGCGCCGTTAAGATTTGGCAGGAAGCCATGCCCGAGTAAGAGTTCTACTCGGCTTTCCAAGGAATCGGCTGTGGGAAAAGACGGTCAACTAACGTGCGAATCGTATCAATCGCTTCGAGCGTGTTGACGTTAGCTAGCCCTGCGGGCACATCCGCGGATGACGACACGCGAACAATCTGCGTCTTGTCCCTTTCGGTCTGTGTCAACTCCAAAGAGGCCCTTGTCAGCGACGCATTCGACCAACCCCCGAAGGCGCAGTCAAATCGCACACAATCGACGCAATCGGTTGCGGACATTTCATTGACCTCACGGACCTTAAAACCCTTTTCTTCCAGAGCTTTTTTCACTTCATAGGTCATCGCGACAGAACTGTCGTTTCGGGCAATCAGGCACAGCGTCGGAGAGCGATCGGAATCGAATTGGTACCTGTACGGATTCATTGCATACGGCAAACCCGAGCACCCGACAAGCGTTGCCAGGGAGCCGATGCAACAGGCCTCCGAAATCAATCGAGTCAATATCTTCAAGGGCGTTTCTCCTACATGACGTGCAACCTTATTGTACAAGGGTTCCGACGTGCGCAAGTACGGAGCGAGCCAGGGCCTTTTTGTTATACCCGCCCTCCATGATGCTCACGAGGCGATCGGAACACAAATCATGTGCCGCACGCATCACAAGGCGCGTTAAATACGCGTAGTCAAATTCGGAAAACTTCAGCAGTGTTTGCGTATCCTCGTAGTGGGTATCGAATCCGAACGAAAGCACAATCAAATCCGGTGCGAAATCGTAAAGGCGCGGTAGCCACTCCGCTTCCATGCGGGCCAAGACCTCTCGCCCGAGCGCGCCGTCTTCAAGCGGCATATCGATAACATTGGCTGGCGTTGCCGGAGCCGCACCGTACGGAAAGGCCGTAGACTGGTAACTGTCAAAGAGTAAGACGGACGCATCACCTGCAAAAATATCTTCGCTTCCGTCGGCTCGATGGGCATCGACATCCATCAGGGCCACACGGCGGCACCCGAGGACTCGTGTTGCCGCACGCACTGCACAAGCAGCCGAATTAATCAGACAAAACCCGCCTCCGAATTGGCGCCCGGCATGGTGTCCCGGTGGTCTGACGCAGACAAAGGCGTTTTTCAGCGTTCCGTCAAGAACCGCGCGGACAGCCTCAACGGCAGCACCGGCGCTAAGAAAGGCACCCTCAAGGAGTTCCGGAGTGACAAGTGTTTCTGCTGTCAGGGCAGCTCCTTTTTGCGCAAGGTCGCGGAGTTTTTCGAGATACTCGGGGCTGTGAACGTGAAGGATATCGGCTTTACTCGCCGAGTTCGCTTGGTAAACCCGAACACGGCGCGCTAAGGCGCTTGCCTGCATGAGCGTATGAATCTGCTCGATACGCTCGGGACGGTCTAAACTCGTGCTCCCCTCGTCCTCAGACAAGCACCGATTGTGCGTAAAGAACCCCGTGGCCATACGAAAAATTCCTCGAAAGTGGCTATGAGGGCGAGAATAGGCTATTTTGACGGCATTGGCAACGTACATAAACTTCGGGAAACCGTAATGGCTGACGCATCCGAAGGAGCAAGAACCGTGATAAAAAAACCCGATTTCATGAGGCGGCAGGTCCTGATGCTTGTCGCGGGGTCTTTTTTTACGCTTCGAATTCCTTGCGCCTATGCCTTCACGGACAATCAAGCCCGCTATGAAATGCGACCGGACGTTATCGACTGGGCAGGCAAAGTTTCCGCTCGCTACGGCTTAAAAGAGCGCGCAATCCTTGCCGTCCTTTCCAAAGCACGCCACGTGAAAACTTCCAAGCGCCTCATGGAAAAAGGCACCGCTGACATTGCTCCGGTGCGCGACTGGCGTCTTTATCGACGCCGGTTTCTGACGGACGAACGCATCAAAAAAGGCACAAAATTCATGCGCCGCAATGCCGAGTGGCTAACCTATTCGGAAGACCGATGGGGAATTCCCGCCTCAATCCTGACGGCCCTTTTAGGCATTGAAACGCTCTACGGGCAATCACTCGGACGCTTTCGGGTTTTAGATGTTCTGACCACGCTTTCCTTTGATCACGAACGGCGAAGCGCGTTTTTCCGCGAGGAGCTTGCCGCCTACCTCGTGCTTTGCGAGAAAGGACACTTTAACCCGGTCACCCAACGCGGAAGCTACGCCGGAGCCGTCGGTATGCCGCAATTTATGCCGACCAACATTCTCAAGTACGGCGTGGACTTAGATGGTGACGGCAAAATCGATTTACTGCACTCGGCGCCCGATGCAATTGCCTCGACGGCAAACCTCGTGCACCACTACGGTTGGAACAAAGACGTGCCGCTGGAGTGGTCCTGCACGTGTTCGGTCTCCCACGCTTTTGATTTGGACGCAGGCGGAATCGTGGCCAACACAACGCTTCAAAATCTCCTGGATGCCGGAGTCGAGCCGCTTGAAGCCATCGACGCACCCGCGACCACCAAGGTTCTTCTCATTGATCTGCCGCAAACCGATGAAACGGGGGCACGGGACGTTCAGTGGTTCATCGGAAGTGAAAACTTTGTCTCGCTTCTTAAATACAATCGTTCGTACTTTTATGCACAATGCGTTGCGGAACTGGCCGAGGCCATTGAGACAGAACTGACTGAAGAGTCCGAGCGCCTGTTCTTTTAGTTAAAAAGTTGCCCGGCAAGAACCTTCTTTTCCAGTGGCGGGAACGTGGCTTCAAAGCGCTCGAAGTCTTTCTCAAATCGTTGAGCCGCAAAATACACGGTCGGGTCGGCATACGTGCCGCTGATGCCGGTTAAAAATCCGGGGTGTAAAGCCAAAGCGTCGGTAAAAGGCGACGTCCCCGGTAATACAGAGAGCCCCGACGCCGAGCACCTTCGCGCGTTTGATTGCCTCACGCAAAAGGAGCGACCCGAGCCCGCGCTTTTGAAAAGCCGGCGCGACGGAAACGGGTCCGAACGTCATCACGGGAAGGTGCCTGCCCTTGCCGCAGTCAATGCTCGAGCGGACAAAGACAATCCGGGCCGCCAAAAGTCCGTCAAGCGTTAACACCAAATCGAGGTCCTGAACAAAGGCCGGGTCAGATCTTAAACAATGCAATACGAAGTGTTCCGTGCACCCGGGTCAATACACATTCCAAAATGCTGCGCGCACGAGTTCCTCGGTTTTCCGAAACTCCTCCGGTCTTTCCGGACGAATCTCAATATCGCCTGAAATCGAACAGCACCCTGTCATCCCTATGAAATCTCCTCAAATTCGGAAGCGGGAGCACGGCAAAGCGGACACGTGAAATCCGCAGGAAGGCTTTCTGCCTCGTGGACATACCCGCAGATCTTGCAGCGAAAGCGATGCTTGAGAGCAGATTTCTCCGGACTCGGAGAGCGGGTTAAGTCTGAGTTCTTGTTCGCCTCCCCGAGGTCGGCGGACCGATCGACGTACTCGGTATGGAGCATGGCCTTTGCAAAGTCACTTCCCGGAGCCCCGTAAAACTCTTCATAGGCGGCGACGATCTCGGGATTTTCAAAACTCGAGCGAAGCGTTAAAGCCTCATCGCGCGCATACAAAGCGGCAATCCGCGCACGCCGCCCCTCGTCTTCGGTTCCGTACGCAAGTTTCGGTTGTCCTCCGCCTCCGATGCATCCGCCCGGGCACGTCATCACCTCCATAAAGTCATAATGTCGACGACCGGCTGAAATGTCATTGAGAACAGCATCGGCCTCTTTGGTGCCGTAAACCACAGCCGCCCGAATGGTCGTTTGGCCGAAGGTCACCGTGGCCTCGCGCACCGAGCCGTAACCTCGAACGGCATCAAGCTTAACGGCATCGTGCGTTAAGGTCTTACCCGTGAGAAAGTGATAGGTCGTGCGAAGGGCCGCTTCCATCACCCCTCCCGTGTTCCCGAAAATCACACCGGCTCCCGAGGCCGTTCCGAGGGGACTATCGAAAGCACTTTCGGGCAACGCCGAAAAATCAATCTTTTCTTCTTTAGCCCAACGCGCTAGCTCACGTGCTGTGATCACGTAGTCGGTATCGCGAATCTCGGGCTTCCCGATGCGCCGGCCTGCTGCATTCATTTCGGGACGACGAATTTCAAATTTTTTTGCCGTACAGGGCGTCACGGCCACGTTCACGATGGCCGCAGGGTCAATTCCCGTAATCTTGGCAAAGTACGATTTAATCGTCGCGCCCTGCATCGCAATCGGACTTTTCGCTTGCGAAAGATTGCCGAGTATCTCGGGGTGGAAGATTTCACAAAACTTAACCCATGCCGGGCAACAACTTGTGAACTGCGGCAGGGGCCCCGAGCCGTTTCGGATGCGATCGGCAAGCTCTCGAGCCTCTTCCATAATCGTCAAGTCCGCCCCGAAATCGGTATCAAAGACATAATTGGCCCCGAGACGGCGCAATAAGGCGACCATCTTTCCTTGAACAAAAGAGCCCGGAGCCGCTCCGAACGCCTCTCCGAGTGAAACGCGAACCGCCGGGGATGCTGTAAAGACAACCACCTTCGTCGTATCGGCAAGCGCTTTTTGAACCGACTCGACCTCGCTTTTTTCGACAATCGAAGCCGTCGGACAAACATTGGCGCACTGTCCGCAGTGAATGCAAACGGCCTTATCTCCCGTTTCCTGTAATTCGTACTTACCAAGCACCCCGATCGGGTCACGGCATACTTTAGTACACAGCCCGCATTTGACGCATAAAGACTCAATGCGTTCGATGCTCGGATTGTCCGGCTCGATGGGAACACGGATACGCACACTCATATGTTGACTCATGGGTAACCTCGCAAAAAGGATTCGGATAATTCGTTTTCAAACGAAGTCAGTTCGGAAAAAACACTCGCGATTTCGTCGGGTCAAGCATACAGGAAGAAAAACGAAAACGTCCCCCAAAAAATGCATGCCGGCGATAGAAACGGGCTATTAAGGGCACGCCGATACGCGTAGCACCGATATAAAAAGGCAAAAAAAAGAAATCCCGGAGGAGCCGGGACAAGTAAAAAACCAATGGTACGAGAGATCGGAGTCGAACCGACACGCCTTTTACGGCGACAGGACCTAAACCTGTTGCGTCTACCAATTTCGCCACTCTCGCCTAAATTTGTTCGGGCAAACCCCGAACAAGTCTTCATTTAACGGTGATGCCCGCAACACCCCTTGTCGTGCTCATGGTGCTCGCACCCGCACTCGTCGTCGTGATGGTGGTGATGGCATCCGCAGCTGCATTGATCATCACGGTCATGGTGGTGATGGGATCCGCAGCCGCACTCCTCATCATGATCTTCGTGGTGATGACCGCATCCGCAATCACACTGATTATCGTGATCGTGATGATGGCACCCGCACTCGCCGTCATGATGATGGTGTCCGCAACAGCAGCAAGATTCCTCCTCTTGCGGCTCAGGAAGGGCTTCGGGAATAAACGGAGCAACGACGGACTCGGTTTTCAAGCCGACACTTGTGAGCATTGTCCGGAATTGCTCATTTTCAATCATGGCAAAGCCGTCCTCGGTTTTGGCATACCGCACGCCGCGCGAGGAAAACGCGTAAGCCGCTTCCTGAAGCATCCGGGCGTCGCCTGTCACACGCATCAAGCGGTCGGAAGCCGCCTGAACCACATAAAACCCGCCTTTTTCATCGATTAACACGTCACCGATTTCCAGAGGACGCACCGGTCCGAGCGCATTTTCGAGCTCGGCGTCGCCGCACGAGAAAGCCTTTGGAGGCGTGACTCGCTCGGCATACGTCAATGTTACCGTCTTGGCGCGCGATAAAAGCGCCTTAGCCGGTTTCGCATTTAAAGCCAAGAGTTTGGTAATTTTCATAACTACGTCCGAAACAAGAGAACTCACGAAAAGAGGCGCTATTGTATCAAACTCAAAGTCGAGGGCGACTGAGAAAAACTAACTTGCCCCCAGCTTATTACAAATAGTCGGGCAGATCACCGAACGAACCTGTATCTTCGTGGGACGCATACAAGAGAAACGCTAAAAGTTGTCGTGTTTCGTTTCGAATTCGACGCTGATCGGCCGGAAGACAAATTCGGATGTCTTGCTGATTCCACGGTTCGTCAAGTTCCACGGTCGTCATATCGATTTCACGTGTAATCGACGAATCGGCCGGCACGAGCATTGCGCCGTTTAAAGCCCGGAGGGTATCCAATCCGGCCTGTAGATTCGGAAAACGAGCCCGAACATTTAACCGCACACCTTCTTGCCTGGCATGCTCTTCTAAGTAAAGCTGCAACGACGTGTCCTTCGGAAGCGCCACAAGCGGAAAGTCGCCCAATTGACGAATGCTGATATGCCGTCCGATGTGCTGTTCGCGAACCGTCTTACTTTGAAAAAGAACGGCAAACTTACAGGTAAAGTACGGCACAAAGTGCAGACTCTCGAGGTCTTTACCCGCATGTCCGAAGACACCGATATCGGCCGTCCCCTCTAAAAGCGCTTCGATAATATCCTGGGAACGCATAATCGTAAAGTCGATTTTCACTTCCGGATAGCGCAGTAAGAATTGCGCAATATCCGACTTCAGGCGCCCGGTAATCGCCGAGTACGATGTAAAAAGCCGTACCGTATTGTCCTGCCGCCCGGAAAAACGTTGCATGTGGTTTTCCAGGTTATCGGTTTGATCTAAAACCGTCTGGGCATCTTTGAGAAACCGTTCACCGGCTTCCGTTAGTTCCACGTCCCGCGGATGACGGATTAAAAGTTGCGTCTTAAAGGACTCTTCGAGTTTACGAATTCGAACGCTTGCGGCGGAAACCGTCATGAACATCCGCTCGGCAGCAAGCCGAAAACTGCGCAAGCGTGCAACCAAAACAAACAGTCGTAGGTCTTTTAAATCGTACTGAATCATTGAAACAGATTTAACGAGGAAAAGAGAGTACGTTCGTCGGAAACCTTTTCAAATATACCGCAAAGCTTGCATAAAACGGAAACTTTCCGAGTCCTTAAGGAAAAACGGGCGTTAAAATTCCTTTAACGCTTGACCGGCCCCCTTTTGACCGACGTCAAAACGGTAAACTTCCGGCGATTTGCGTTACCGACTCTCCCTTTTTCAGAAAGAAAACCATGTCAACTCAAGAAAACAAAACAATCTGGACCGAAGAGCAAAACAACAGTGCTGCCGATTTTTTTCGCACGCACGCCGAGAAACTCGCTGAGTTTTTTGTCAGCCAAGGCATCGATAAAAAGACCCTTCGCGATGCTTTAGAAGAAAAAAAGGCGTCCGATTACGTCAAGCAGGCGCTCGATGCCATGGACGTCAAAGAGGAAATCACGGAAAAGAAAGACGAGAAGCGCACCTTAGACCATATGGCGCGCCTGTCGCGGGCTCTCCGTGTGGCTGCTCGCGAACGCGGCGCCTTAGGCGACTTTAAAGACGTTTTCGCACAAGATAAGTAGCCTCGGTTTTTTGGGCGGAATCAATCCGCCCGACTCTCCCTGAGTTTCCGGTGCTTTTCCTCCTTACGAGCTTTAAACGCTCTTCTCAGAAACTCATCTTCGGCGCTTTCCCAACGCCTTCTTCGGTTTTCTCTTATCGCTTAAACGAGAATCTTCTGAGTTCTTACAACTTGAAACAATTCCGCGAAACACCGAGAAAAACTGAAAGTTGTCTTTATTTTCAGTGCGTAACGGAACATTAAATATTGCTTAACACACGATTGAACAAAATTCCATGGACTTGCCGGCCCCCGACGCGCACACTTTGTACCGAGATGAAACCCCTCCAATTTCAGCTCAACTGAAGTCGGGCAATCTGCGAAAGCGTTTTTCTTCCCCTTTGAGTTTTCACAGATTTACGGCACGCGAGCGGGCTTTGCGTGAGGAGAGTGTCCTTGCAAAGCCCCTCGCTTTTTTCTCTTCCGATTTGACGAAAACACCGCTTGCGGACTTACTGTCCGTCGCTCACCCATGTCCGTTTGTCGGCGTCGTCTGAAAAAAAAGCAACAAACCCGCTACGACACCACGCGTATCTGTCCCTAAAAATGCTCGCCTCCCAACCCGAGTCACTTTCGAGGACTTTAACTTCGGTCGAAGTAACAAAGAAGTCAAGGTGCTTACCGGGACTCACTGTGACTCCTTTGCCCGGATGAACCGGGACGACACGTCGCAAGTCAAATCTAGAGCACTTGATTCACATCGGCAAGAAAACAACTTAACTCCCGTCCTTTTAGTGAGATACGCAGTCCGTGATTTTCTCGACGGTGCGAGCCTCGCACGATCGCGTCAGGCGAGGTTTCCATTGATGACTCCCGAAATGAAACCGTAACGGAAGGCTCTTTCCGATGTTCGGACTCAGTAAAGAGGCCGTCTGCTTTACGATCTTACAAATTGCAACACTTTCGGTGTACGTCAATCAGACGAGACAATTTCCTTACTTTTCAAGATGCGGCATGTCGTTAAAGGAAATAAAACGAGGAATTAAACAAAAATCTATGGACATTGAATGACCTTAAAGTGCAAACTTACCTTCGAAATAAAAGCCCTTCGGGATTCATACCGAAAATGAAGTACGTCGGTCTACAAAATTATTTTTCCGCTTTGCAACGTTCGCAGACCCGCAAACTTCAGAGGGAGCTTTTCCAAAAGAAGGTTTACACTTGAAAAGTCCTCACTGTTTTTAGGAGCACCCGCTATGACAAGAGAAGAATACTTAGTTCCTACACCATGGAACGAAAACGAAGATAAGAGTGTTGCAGATTTCTTTCAGAGTCACGCCGCAGAACTTGCCGGTTTTTTCGCCAGTGAAGGCATTGATAAGAAGGCGCTGATTGAAGCCCTGCGGGAACACAAGGCTTCCGAACACCTCTTAGATTTGGTTCGTAAAATGGAAATCGAAGAAGACAAGGCACAGGAAAATGCCAAAAAGCGCTCTCTCGATCAGATGGCGACCTTATCACGCGCTCTTCGCGTTGCCGCTCGCGAACGCGGCGCCCTAAGCGACTTTAAGAGCGTTTTTTCCGCTCAAAAATAAGTTTCCCACTTTTGCAATCCCCTGCCGAGCTCAACCTAACGAAGCATCGGCACGGGATTGTGAAACCCCTTCGTTAAAAAGCCTAAATAGACCAGTCCCACTGCAGCCCACGTCAGCCCCAAGACCATCGCCGTTGTCTCAAGATGAATCCACAACACTCCGACGCTTGCGCATCCGCATAGCGGAAGCAGGAGGTAGTGAAAGACATCCGCGTAGTTACGGCGTCTGCCCTGACGCACGAAAAACTCGGCAATCACGCAAACATTGACGAAGGTAAAAGCCACAAGAGCTCCGAAATTAATGAGGGCCGTTGCAAGAACCAGATCCATCTTGATGGCAAATAAGCACAGGGCCCCGGCTAAAAGAATGTTAAAAACGGGCGTATGCCAAGTCGGATGAAGCCGAGCAAAAAAGCGTTTGGGAAGAACCCCGTCGCGTCCCATCACATACATGAGGCGCGACACGCCGGCGTGCGCGGCCATGCCAGAAGCTAAAACCGTGAGACTGGAAAAGACCAAAATTACGAACTGGAAAACGGGACCTGCGACGTAGAGCATGATTTCAGGTTGCGAGGCTTCCGGGTCTTTGAAGCGACTGATATCGGGAAAATACCGCTGCAAAAAATAGCTTGCAACGATAAAGACAATGCCCCCCAAAAGAGCGGTGAGGAAAATTGCCTTGGGCATTGTTTTTTGAGCATCGACGGTCTCTTCCGTCAGTTGTGAGAGTCCGTCAAAGCCCAAAAACGAAAAGCACAGAATCGCTGCCCCGGCCATCATCGGAACCACGGCGGCGTTTTGATCCCAAAAGGGCTTCATGCTCCAAAGAGACGGTGTTCCGCCCTGCTCGATCAGAGCATAAGAAATCAGACCGATAATCACGGCCACAACGCCCATTTGAATGCAAACAATCGTTCCGTTGAAACCGGCGACAAGCTTCAGGCTCCTTAAGTTGCATGCAATCATAAAAAGCGTCAGCAGGACAACGAAAATCCAACTCGGAATCGACGGGACAATCGCCTCGAAGTAAATCTTGGCAAGCAGAATGTTAATCATCGGCATAAAAAGGTAATCTAAAAGCGATGACCACCCGACCATAAAGCCGATTGTCGGCGACAAGGTCCTTTGGGCATAGGTATAGGCCGATCCGGCAGAAGGAAACCGGACGACAAGCTTTCCGTAACTAAAGGCCGTAAAAAGAATCCCGAGCAGCGCCAGCGCATAGGCGCTCGGAACATGGCCGCTTGTGATTTGAGAGACAATCCCGAAGGTATCAAACAGAGTCATCGGCTGGATATACGCCAAACCGATCATGACAATCGGCATGAGCGTGAGAGTTTTAACCAATCCGACTGAGTGTTCTACTGTGCGTTGTGTCCCCTGCATGGTTCCGAAAAAAACCGACCTATCTAAAAGTGAAAAGAAAAACCCCATAGAGCTACGACTGATCCGAAGCAAAGGGGCATCTTACAGAAACGGACAGGTTTTCCCAGAAAAGAAGGCAAAAGAATGCCCTAACGGCCCGAATCTGTCCCATTTGGGTCTAAGACGGCAAAAATAGAGAGTGAAGCGCTCTTTTTGAAACCGCGCCGTTAAATGACGTCGATCGCATCGCCGAGGCGATCGACGGCAATGACCGTAAGACCCTCCGGGGGCGTCCTCGGGGCATTGGCCTTCGGAATAATCGCTCGAGAAAAACCGAGCTTAGCGGCCTCCTTTAATCGCTCTTGTCCGCGCGGCGCCGGTCGGATTTCACCGGCCAATCCCACTTCCCCGAAAACAACCGTCCCGCGAGAAAGCGCTTTGTCGGTGACGGAACTGACGACGGCAAGAATCACAGCAAGGTCGCTGGCAGGTTCTGCGATTTTCACACCGCCGACGGCATTAACAAAGACATCTTGATCAAAGCACGAAATGCCGGCGTGACGGTGTAAGACCGCAAGGAGCATCGAAAGACGCTGCCCGTCAAGTCCCACGCAAAGGCGTTTAGGGGTCGGCAAATGCGTCGGATCGACCAGCGCCTGCACTTCCACAAGAAGCGGTCGCGTTCCCTCTTGCGTGACCATGACAACGCTCCCGGCGACGCCCTCCTTGTGTTCGGCCAGAAAAATTGCCGACGGATTGGAAATGCCGCGTAAGCCCTTATCGGTCATGGCAAAGACCCCGAGTTCGTTCACGGCACCGAACCGGTTCTTAAAGGCGCGAACAAGCCGGAAACTCGAATGCGTATCGCCTTCAAAATACAGGACCGTATCAACGATGTGTTCGAGAATCCGAGGGCCAGCTAAAGACCCGTCTTTCGTGACGTGTCCGACGAAAACGAGAGTGATATCGGCTGTTTTGGCCAAGCGCGTTAATCGTGCCGAACACTCGCGAACTTGTGTTACGCTTCCCGGAGCACTTTCCAAGGCCGCCGAGAAAAGCGTTTGAATCGAATCGATGACAACAAATGCGGGCTTAAGGCTTAAAAGGGCGGCTTCGATTTTCTCAACTTCGATTTCACTCATGAGCGTGATACCCGCCGGATCAATCCCCAAGCGCTTGGCGCGTAAGGCTACTTGCGAAGCCGATTCTTCCCCCGTGACATACAAACACCGTATCCCGTAGGAAACAAGCTTACTCGTTACTTGCAACAGGAGCGTTGACTTTCCGATTCCCGGATCGCCGCCGATCAGTGTCACACCTCCCGAAACAAGGCCTCCTCCCGTGACGCGGTCAAACTCTTCGATCCCGACAAGCGTTCTCGGGACCTCAAGCGCCTGAACGTGTGACAAATCCACGGCCTCAGTCACTTGATTAAGGGGGAGCGCCTTATGAACATTGCTCCCGAAACGCGCAGCAGTTTTGTCGGGAATCCGAAACTCTTTCATCGTATTCCACTCGCCGCAATGCGGACAGCGTCCCTGCCACTTAACGGTGGTTCCGCCGCAAGATTCGCAGACATATTCGACACGGGGTTTGGCCATAGGAGTCCTTCTCAATAAAAAAGGTCAACGATTCGTTACCGCACACAGCGCTTTGTAAGCCCTAATGCTACACTCCGAATGCTTTCCTTCAGAGGTTTTATGATGCATCGTCTCGCGCCCGTACTCGGTGCGCAATTTTTTTCGAGCCTCGCTGATAATGCCCTGCTCATTGCCGCCATTGCCCTCCTAACGAGCCTAAATGCGCCCGATTGGATGACGCCGCTTTTACGTCTGGTCTTCGTTTTAAGTTACATTCTTCTTGCCTCCTGGGTCGGTGTCCTTGCGGACATGTGGCCCAAAGGGCGCGTGATGTTTGTCACGAACCTCATTAAGATCGGCGGATGCTTGCTCCTTCTTTTCGGCTCGCACCCGCTTTTAGCCTACGGGGTGGTCGGAGCGGGCGCCGCGGCGTATTCACCCGCCAAATACGGCATTCTCGCTGAAATGCTTCCGCCCCAAAAACTTGTCGCTGCCAACGGTTGGATGGAAGGTCTTACCGTGATTTCCATTATTCTCGGAATTGTTTTGGGCGGCATTCTTGTCGACCCGGCGGTCGGGAAGACTCTCATCGGGTTCATGCATATGACCGTCACCGGTCAAACGACCTTAGCCGATGCCGCCATTGCCGTCGTGACGCTCGTTTACGGCGTCGCCGCCTTAATTAATCTGAAAATCTGCAACACGGGTGCTAAATATCCGAACGCACGCTTTAACGCTCTCGGTAACGTGATTACGTTTGCCAAAACTTGCAAAACCATCTTCACCGATACTTTTTGTGTCTCCTCGCTTTTGGTGACAACGCTTTTTTGGGGTACCGGTGCCGTCTTGCAATTTTTGGTTTTGCGCTGGGCCGACGAACGTTTGGGTCTGCCGCTCTCGCAAGCCTCGATGCTTCAGGCCGTTGTCTCGGTCGGTATTGCCTTCGGTGCCGTTCTTGCGGCACGCCTCGTCCCGATTCACCTGGCGTTTCACGTGCTCTGGACAGGGGTTGCCATGGGACTGTCCGTAGCGGCTATGAGTTTTTATTCGTCGTCCCTTGTGCCCGGATCCGTGACAATTTTGCACGAGACCGTACGCACAAGTGTCCTTGTCGCGTGCCTTATGATGATTGTTGTCGGAACACTCGCCGGGCTCTTTCTCGTGCCGATGAATGCGGTCTTTCAACGACGCGGGCAACTCCTTTTAAGTTCGGGTCAGGCCGTTGCCGTCCAAAACCTTTCGGAAAACACGATGATTTTGACGATGCTCGGAATCTATGCGCTCCTTGTGAAAGTTCAGCTCTCCGTTCAAACGACGATGCTCGCGTTCGGTTTCTTTCTGACAGCCGCGATGACCGCCATCCTTTACCATCGTTTTTATTTAAAACCGGAGGAGTCGCTTGAGAAAGCCCTTTAACCGAAACCCTCTGCGCAATTTGTGCAGGTTCTTACCGGAAGATTGTTAACCGTAACAAGGGAGATTCTCTACTGCGAGCAGCGTGCGCCGGGTTCAGGTGAGTTTTTAAACGCCTTCTTGGGTGCGATGCACGGCTCGAAGAACGTAGCGTCGGAGTGCGTGCAGAAACGAACGCACCCCATGTCCATGCCGACACTGTCGGCGGCATGCTCGGGAGGCGCCATTTCGTACTCGGTTTGAACGGAGACGTACCGTTCGTCGCCCTGTCGGAAAATCGTCACGTGCTAGTCGGAACCTCGCGGCTTATATCTTTGACCTGAAGAGCGGAGCTTTACGCCGCAATTGGGTAAAATTCGCGCAATTCTTCTTGCGAGCGGATTCCAATGAAACGCGGCTTTTATACAATCATGTGCGCACAGTTTTTGTCGAGCTTAGCCGACAATGCGCTTTTGATTGCAGCCATTGCACTCTTGACGAGTATCCAAGCGCCCGGGTGGATGACGCCGCTTTTAAAGCTCTTCTTTGTCATCAGCTATGTGGTCCTTGCAAGTTGGGTCGGCATCTTTGCCGATCTCATGCCCAAGGGACGCGTGATGTTTATCACCAATGCCGTCAAGGTCTCCGGGTGCCTGATGATGCTTTTCGGCTCACATCCCCTTCTTTCTTACGCCGTTGTCGGCATCGGGGCGGCAGCGTATTCGCCGGCTAAATACGGAATTCTCACCGAACTTCTGCCGCCTGAAAAACTTGTGATTGCCAACGGATGGATCGAGGGGCTGACGGTCGTTTCAATTATTCTCGGTGTCGTGCTCGGAGGAATCCTTGTCGAACCCGATGTCGGAGCTGCGATTCTCGCGTTCTTTCATATGCCGCTCGTGGGTCTGCATACCGTAGCGGAGGCCGCCATTGCGGTGATTGTGTTTGTGTATGCCGCCGCCGCTGCTGTCAATCTTGCCATTCCCGATACGGGAGCCCGCTACAGCAAAAACTCCTTTGAACCGGTCGCGAGCATTCGTAATTTTGCCTACTCGTGCTACCTACTTTGGACCGACCGGCTCGGACAAATTTCGCTTTCGGTCACAACGCTTTTTTGGGGGGCCGGTGCCGTCTTACAGTTTCTTGTTTTAAAGTGGGCGGAAGCCGCTCTCGGGATGAATCTGACGCAAGGCGCTATCTTGCAAGCGGTCGTTTCGGTCGGCATCGCGCTCGGCGCCGTGACGGCCGCCGCCTTCGTTCCGCTTAAAAAATCCGTCAGCGTTTTGCCGGTCGGCATCGCGATGGGATTGCTGGTAGCGGCCATGAGCGGATTTCATGAATCGCTCATTCCGGGATCTCTTACGCTTTTCGGCTACTCGATTCGGTATGCAGCCCTATTTGCCGGCCTCATGATGATTGTCGTCGGTGCGTTTGCCGGCTTTTTCGTCGTTCCGATGAATGCCCTCTTGCAGCATCGCGGACACGTTTTGATGAGTGCGGGGCGCTCGATTGCCGTGCAAAACTTCAATGAGAACACCTCGATTCTTCTCATGCTGGCCGTATACTCAATCCTCATTAAATGCGATGTGTCCGTACAGGCGACGATGGCCGGGTTCGGCCTGGCCGTGGCCATCAGTATGTGCGGCGTGATTCTCAAACACCGTCGCAACCAATGCGAGTTCGACAGCCTGCACTTAATCGGTGAGCAAGCTCGCTCGGACAATCACTGAGGTTTCGGAAGATCAAGGAGCTCTGTGACACAGTTTAGGTCCGCGGGCAACTCAGGCTGATGCCCGAGCATGGGTCTTACGGTACCGAGGCGATGAAAGTCCGACCCCGTTGAGGCATGAACACACCCCCGTTTAGTAGACCAGTATCTACTAGATGGGGGAATTTTTTATG
>ENA-ORSK01001520-ORSK01001520.1-human-gut-metagenome-genome-assembly--contig:-NODE-1520-length-17862-cov-3.151008_pt1 | contig 17862 bp, 12 predicted proteins | sample MGYA00242192_ERZ509159 | MGnify/ENA primary metagenome ERZ509159 (study PRJEB26280, sample SAMEA2338663) | human gut metagenome | biome: human gut; feature: human-associated habitat; material: faeces...
TCAATTCTTTAGCCAAAGCGATACCTTCTTGCAGGTTCTTGTTCATTTTCCAGTTACCTGCTACAATGTTTTTTCTCATTTTGTTTAAATTTTAAAGGGTTAGTTATAATGTTTCTTTTTTATTCTCTTCCTCTTTTTTCTTTTTGCGGCTTTTTATGCGCAACCATATCAGGTCGACCACGGTCAGCAGCAGCAAAGGCCCCAGGAACCAGCCAGTCACTTCTACCACCTTGTGCACATTGGTTTTCGGATTCCATGTACTGAATGGAAGTTTCTCCAGCGGTGCATTCAACTGGTATTCATCTGGCAGATTGGAAACACTCCATTTACGCAGCACGACTCCTTTTTTCAGCAGCATCAATCCCGGATTGGAACGAATCATCGTTTTCAGCGTAATCTCATCCATCAACGCAAACGGATATTCCGCTCCTGTATTCTCTTGCCAGTCTATGATATCCTGCTCCGAAGAAGCTGTCAGACAAAGGAAACGATACCCGTGTTCCACGCTGTAATCATACACCTCATTGATCAAATCCATGCCACTATCGTCCGCCTGCTTCAGCCATGGTGCCACCAGTAAGAACGTATACTGGTCACTATGAAGTATGTCATCGGTCAAATCCTCTCCCGTTTCCAGTGAAGTAATCGAGAAGTCGTGAATAGGAGGTTCATAGCCCTTCTCCTTCACCCGCGTCTTCGAATCGACAAAAGTCCACGTGGAATCTGTCGGGAAATTATCAATCGTAAATTCCTGTTCTTTACCGTCTTTCGAATAAATAAAAATCGTTTCATACTCGGTAGGCTTCTCACCTTCAGGAATTGTCATACCTTTTATGATGTCTGCTCCCACATGATAAGGACGAAAATCGAACACAGGCAGGTAGCGCAGGCAGAACAACATGAAGAAGATGATGAACAGAATACTGTAAAGCGAAATCAGCCAGTCCACTTTCGTGGTGACCAGATTAAAGATATGCCGACGCCATTTAAACACGGAAATAGCCGCAATAAGCAACACGATGTTTTTGAAGAAAGTCTCCCAGTTGGTCAGCACAACCGCATCACCAAAACATCCACAATCGGAAATCGGATTGGCTATGGCCAGCCATAATGTCAACGGTGTCATAAACGCCATCATCAACAAAGCCAGCAAAGGAGCTACCCTCCGACGAATACCGAAGAACAGATAAATGCCAAGAATAAACTCAAACAAGGCACAGAGCATAGCTGCCAGATAAGGCACATATCCTGCGCTCATGCTCTGCAGCCCCCATGCTTCCAGGTAATCCTGTACCTTATAGACCGTTCCCAAAGGGTCATTGGCCTTTACAAATCCGGAGAACAGAAAAACGACAGCCAGTAAAAAACGGCAGAAGTTACTCCAGATTACAATTGCTTTATGTAGAAACTTATTCTCCAAATTCCAGCTTAATCAATCCGAAAACGGCATAATTAATCATATCCATATAATTGGCGTCTACACCTTCTGAAACCAAGGTATCTCCTTTCAAAGATTCGATTTGCTTGGTCCGATAAATCTTCATCAAAATCAAATCTGTATAGGAGGTGATGCGCATGCTACGCCAAGCCTCATCATAGTCATGATTCTTCGCCAGCATCAGTTTCAGCGCCTTGTCGGCATAGGTATCATATAATTCCAGCGCACGCTCTTCAGTTATATCTTCCTTCTCGGCATAGCCCAGTTCCAGCTGAATAAGCCCGATAATACCATAATTGACAATTGCAATAAACTCCGGACGAATGCCTTCATCTATCAAGGACACGCCCTTTACTTCGATGCTGCGAATACGGTTTGCCTTAATATAAATCTGGTCTGTCACGGAAGACGGACGCATGATGCGCCAGGCAACTCCGTAATCATGCAACTTCTTAGCAAACAAATCACGGCATACTGCAATTACATGTTCAAATTGTTTCTTGGTTTCTTCCATCTTTTATGCTCGAATATGTGGCAAAGTTACTGTTTTTTCAGAGAGCACACAAAAATAACGGAAATAAAAATGCCATTTCATACAGTCCCGACAGAACTGTATGAAATGGCATCTCCTTTTATTTCAATAAATTTGTTTTCCAGACTAAGAACATCTCAAGACTTGTCCGATACGCAACGTTGTAGTACGTTTTATACCATTAATCTGACACAAGCGGTCGATGGATACGTGATACAAACGAGAGATACGTCCCAATGTATCACCCTTACGGATTTTATGATAGCGGATAGCTGATTTTTCCGCCTCTGCCGCACCGGATTTTCCTGATTTTACAGCAGCCAATGCGCGAGTACGCTGATATGCATAACGGTTGGCACCACGCACAAACAAATAGCTGTCTGAAACGATATCCTGGTTCGGGAAATCAAACATAAATTCCGGATTTATCACCTCGCCTAAGAAACGAGTTTCAAAATGAAGGTGAGAACCGGTAGAACGTCCGGTATTTCCTCCCAAGCCAATCGGATCACCCGCCTTTACATATTCATCTTCAGCTACAATCTGCTTAGACAAGTGTCCGTAAATGGTTTCCAAACCATTGTCATGACGGATTACTACATATTTGCCATAACCTCTACGTTCATATTTCACCATGCGCACACGCCCGTCGAAAGCAGCACGGATGGTATCGCCGATATAGACCTTAATGTCCAATCCGTTGTGCATACGCCGCCAGCGCGGACCGCATTTAGAAGTGATGACTGTATGAGTTGTCGGCATGCAGAAGCCTGTCAAATCGATTCGGAAACTATCTGGAACCTGTACATTACCACCGTAAGCATGAACGCGATCATTGTTCCAGTTTGGATAAAGACTGTAAGCGGGATATACTGCCTGTTCTGCTTTAATCTGGCGAATCAGGGCTAATGAATCCACTGCTTTTAATTTTCTGTCAATCGGCGCCTGACGAGCCAGAAGATCCTGTCCTGAAACATTGATACTGACCATGGCCAGAGCCGCCATTGCTACTGTTCTAATACACTTTAAAATCATTATACCTTATATTTTTCAGCTAGTATCCGTCGGATGGCCTTTTTCCAGCCCGACCCTTATTCAGAATACCATTACTGGTTTAAAACAAATCACTTTCAGAGTGCACTTCTGCCTTCATTTCATGCAGATATGCTTGACTGCTTTACAAATAGCGTTCCAAAGATAAAAAAAATTCGGTATATCCGGCTGGGAGATTAACGATTTTTCATGTATTTTTATACGCAAAACATAGAATAAATGTTTTACAACATAACATTCAGCAATACAAAGAATTAAACAAAATCACTTTAACGAAGGATTCAAATCTTCCCGAGCCACAAATTTTCCCTCTTTCCACTCCAGACAAACGGGCTGCGATTTCAAATAAGGCTTTAAATCTTTTGCGGTTTCCTTGTCCAGATAGTCGGGCGTAGTATAAGTAAACTTGAGCACCGGTTTGTCAGACGACAATTCAGCCTTCCACAAGTACATGTCGGCATAGGCACGAAGGTTCTTCAAGGAGTCAGCCTGGGCTGTCGAAGCCGGAGTCAAATAAAATTCATCTTCTTGTGGAAGCAGTAAAAAATCGGAAAGCGGCAATTCATGCCAATTCGTATCATAAAAAGTAATCTGACTGTCAGCTGCCGGAGCCGAATAGGTTGAAACGGCACAAATCACTTTCACGGAGTCATTCAGCGGAAGCAGCTTCAGTTCCAAAGTGCTGGCCGAAGTCGTTTTCAGGAACAAGTAATCTGAAGTCAGTTTAGTCATTTCCGACATATTTCCAAAACGGTTCTTCACCTCTGCCTTCATCCCACTTTCCAGAAAATCACCGAAGTCGGCCCGGTTTACCTCCGTCAAAAGCGGTGACAAGGAATCTGGCAATGCTACAAAAAGCGTTTTCAAATCCTGCGCACGCCCTGCAACACCACATACATACAACACGAATATCAATATCAAAATACGTTTCATAACCAGCTATTCAAAAAAGTGCCCAAATATACAACTATTTCTGTTAGTAAGAAAGAATCTCTCCCCCTTCTCAATTTTTCCCATCCCGCCTTTTCAGGAATTCACTGGGGCTTTCTCCAAAATAGTCTTTATAACACCGGGTGAAGTAAGATGGAGAACTGAATCCCACTTCGTAGGTGATTTCGGCCACCGTCTTTTCAGAGGATGCCAGCAAAGAGGCTGCCTTTTTCAACCGGGCAATGCGCAACAATTCATTCGGAGCATATCCGGTCAAAGATTTCGTTTTACGATATAGCTGCACGCGCCCCAATCCCAATTCAGCACCCAAATCTTCTACACTCAAATCAGAATTACTCATTTTTTCCTCAATCAAGGCCTTCAGCTTTTCCACAAATCCCTTGTCCACTTCACCCAACGACTGTTTTCCGCTTACCACCGTGGCATCTTCTGTAAACGATTTCAACCGTTTCCGGTTATCTATCAGGTTGCGGATTCGTGCCAGCAGAAGTTTGGCATTGAAAGGTTTCGTCAGATACGAGTCCGCCCCCGAATCATACCCCTGAATCCGCTGTTCATCCATAGCGTATGCCGTCAGCATCAGTACCGGAATATGAGACGTCTGCAACTCGCTTTTCAAACGTTTACAGCATTCTATACCATCCATTACAGGCATCATGACATCGCACACCACTACGTCTGGCACATACTTCATGGCCTGTCTTATACCTTCCTGTCCGTTTACCGCTTCAATCACGGTATATTTATCTTGCAGCAACATTTTCACGTAGTCACGTACATCCTGATTGTCGTCAATGACCAGCACCACTTCCTTGTCTGCCGTTCCGTCCACTTCCACGTTTTCAACCCACTGATGCAAGGTTTCTTGTCCGGCATCCAGCACAGCCCCTTCCTGCAGGTTTTTCAAGGATTCATTTTTCTCTATCACTTCCTTCACCTCTCCTTCCTGCTTCATTGGAAGTATAACCCGGAAACATGTACCTTTTCCTTTTTCACTTTCCACCTGTACCGTACCCTTATGCAACTGCGCAAAAGCCTCTACCAGAGCCAGTCCCAGACCTGAACCAGTATGCTGCACATCTATTTGATAAAAACGTTCAAACACGTGATGTATATGTTCTTCGGACATGCCAATACCTGTATCGCTGACTTCCATACACAAGCATGGTTGGCCATCTTTCTCTATCCGCGAAAGCACCACCTTTATCTCCCCTTTTTCCGGAGTAAACTTAAAGGCATTGGACAATAAGTTGTAGGTAATGCGCTCTATCTTTTCCGCATCGGCCACCATCACATACTGCGCCACATCTCCTTCCGCCTTCACTTCAAACTGAATATGTTTCCGGAACGCCAAAGTATGAAATGCCTCTGTCCAATCCTTTATACATTCCAGCGCATTAAATTCAGAAAGCCGCAAAGCCAGTTTGCCATGTTCATATTTCTGGAAATCCAGAATCTGAGTAATCAATCTCAATAAGACTGCGACGTTTTTCCGCACAATCTCCAGCATATTCCGCTCCCTCTCACCTAAATGCTTTTCCTCCAGCAACTGGTTGATAGGGTCTGCAATCAAGGTCAACGGTGTACGGAAATCATGCGATACACTGGTAAAGAAGGCCAGCTTGGCATGTGTAGCCTCTTCCAACTGACGCGACAATGCAATCAGCTGGTCACGTTGTTCCTGTAACTGGTCACGCTGCTGTTCCAATTGCTGTTTCTGGGTAGACAATTCCGTATTCATCCGGTTCTTTACCCAAAAGGCACGTACCAGGAAAAAGAACAAGAATCCGGCCAGAATCAATATTACCACACAGGCATATAAGAACATTGTTTGTGCGGAGTAACGAAGGAAATAATCATCCAGCTGATGATTTAAAAGCTCAATTTTCTGGTCCAGCGTCAGAATATGCTTCATCTGCATCTGCATCACACGGGCGTTGGCACGATTTACCAACGCGGTAGAAAGTATATTTTCTCGCTGATAGGGTTCACCACGCAGTATAGCCATGGCTACCTGAATCACCTTATCACCCCCTGTAGGATAAATGAAGGTAGCATCCAGTTTGCCTTCCGCCACACTTTCCACTCCGCCAGCTACCGCATCAACTCCCACAAACGCAATCTGTCCGGCACGATTCTTCTGGCGTGCCTTCTCATACGCCCCGATAGCCATCCGGTCGTTCTGTGCAAAGACGAGATTTACTTGTGGGTGAGCATCCAGTAACGTATCCATCACCTCCCCAGCCTTCTGCCGGAACCATCCGGCTTCTGCAGATGCCACCACCTGCACCCCCGGAGCGGCCTTCAGGGCTTCCATCATCCCCCGATGACGCTCCACGGCTGGAGTAGAACCTCTCAGTCCGGTAATCTCTATTACCCGTCCCTTTCCTCCTAAACGGTCTGCTATATATTCACCTGCCTTACGGCCAATTTCATAATTGTCAGCACCTACATAGGCGGTATATTTTTTAGAATTGATTTTCCGGTCGACCAGGATGACAGGAATTCCTGCATCGTATGCCTTCTCAATTACCGGCGTAATAGCTTCGGCTTCATTAGGGGCAACAATCAGCAAATCGACTTTTCTTTCAATCAAAGATTCTATGTCCTTAATCTGATGGGTATTATCATCATGAGCCTGATAAACCTCCACATTTACCCCCGGATAAAACAGAGCTTCCCGAAGAATCTCTTTGTTCATCTGGGCACGCCAATCATCTTCACTACATTGTGATACGGCTATCGTATAGTCCGCCTCCTTTCGGGAGCAAGCTACAGACAACAGCAGCAAGCAAATCACACCTATCCAACCACAGACTAAATGTTTCATAATTTTATATCTATTTCTGCAAATGTATGAAAATCGCAGCGATTTATACAGTCTGACAGATACAAAAATCACGAAACCGACCCACAATTTTTCGCTCAACGGCTTTACTCTTTTTATGTCTCCCGAAGCGGAACCATACGTTTTCCGTGTGAGAACCCTACGTTTTCGCTTCGGAAAACGTAGGGTTTTCACGCGGAAAACATAAAACAAACAAAGCCGAAACGTCATTATCTTCAGCAGGCTTTCCAAATCTTATCAGACAAAAAAATCTCCGGAAGTACAGAAACATACTTCCGGAGATTTTTCACAAGATAAACTATATAGCTTAAATTTTTTCCTTCAAGTACAGAGGGAATTCCGGCATAGCCCCATTCTGGGTACATACAAATGCCGAAGCCTCTACAGCCAGTTCATGCGCTTCGCGTACGGTCTTTCCTTTCAAGATAGAAGCCACAAAAGTAGCAGTGAATGAATCACCTGCACCTACTGTATCGGCTACATTTACCTTCGGAGTTTCTACAAATGATACATTACCTGGAGTAAAGACATAGCTTCCATTCACGCCACAAGTCAGAATCAACATTTTCAGGTTATACTTGGCGAGCAGAATCCAGCATTTATCCTGCAAGTCAATACCCGGATAACCGAACATACGGCTTACAGTAACCAATTCCTCATCATTTATCTTCAGCACATTACATTTCTGGAAAGAATTGCAAAGCACTTCTTTCGTATAAAAGCCCTGACGAAGGTTAATGTCAAACACTTTCAATGTATCTTCCGGCATGGCATCCAAGAACTTGTTGATTGTTTCTCTGGAAACCACGCTTCGCTGTGCCAAAGAACCAAAGCAAACCGCTGTAGTCTGTTCAGCCAATCCTTCCAAAGCCGGAGTGTAAGGAATATTATCCCATGCCACACCTTCCTTTATATCGTAACAAGGAACTCCTTCTGCATCCAGTTCTACCTGAACCGTACCTGTGGGATACGGAACTTTTTCAATCATGCAATGCAAATTTTTCTCATAGAAGTTCTCTAAAATTTCTGCTCCCAGTTTGTCATCTCCTACGGCACTAACTGCACGACCGTCCAAACCAAACTGTGATACATGATACGCAAAGTTAGCCGGAGCTCCACCAATTTTCTTTCCTTCAGGCAGCACGTCCCATAGTGCTTCACCTATACCTACAACTATTGCATTTCCCATAGTCTTAATATTTAATTTTTAACGTATAAGCAAGTAAATAAATCACACCAGCCGTCATTACTGCTACGGCTCCATTCTGTCCGATAGCATCGCTGGCCACTCCCATCAGAAGAGGGAATACGGTTCCGCCAAACAAGCCCATAATCATCAGTCCAGACACTTCGTTCTTTTTGTCGGGCATGGACAGAAGAGCCTGAGAGAAGATAATGGAGAACACATTAGAGTTTCCAAAACCAATCAATGCGATGCAAATATAAATCACTGTCTGCGAGTCAAAAGCAAAAAGTCCAATCATAGCCAGCATCATGCAAATCGCACTTATCAGGAAAAAGATTTTAGATGATACAGCCCGCAGGATAAACGCCCCAGAAAAACATCCCAATGTACGGAATATAAAATACAGACTGGTAGCAAAACCGGCTTCTGTCAAAGTCATTCCAATACGCTCCATCAGAATCTTAGGAGCTGTAGTATTTGTACCCACATCGATTCCCACATGACACATGATACCAAGGAAAGACAACAGAATAAAAGGTTTTCCCAACAACTTCAAACAATCGGCAAATCCAGATGCCTTGTCCGGCTGTTCTTCTGTAATAGGAGTAGCCGAAAGCAACAGAATAGCAAACACAGCTACAATCATATAAATAGGGAACAGCACTCTCCATCCCAAGCCAAAAGTCGGAATAGCCTGCAAAGCACCCCACATAGCCAGATAAGGAGCCAGGAAAGAAGCAATGGCTTTCACAAACTGGCCAAAGGTCAGTGTGCTGGCCAGACGGTCGCCCGAAATAATATTGCTCAACAGCGGGTTCAGTGAAGTTTGCATCAAAGCATTACCTATCCCTAATAGAGAAAAGGAACAAAGCATCAGTCCATAGCTGTCACCAAACATAGGAAGTAACAAAGAAAAGAAAGTCACCACCAGACTCAGCAGTACTGTTTTCTTTCTTCCAATACGGTTCATCAGTATTCCTGTCGGTACAGAGAATATCAAAAACCAAAAGAACACTAAAGAAGGGAATATATTTGCCTCAGAGTCCGTCAAACTCAAATCTTCCTTCACATAATTTGAAGCAATTCCCACCAAATCAACGAATCCCATGGCAAAGAAGCAAAGCATCACAGGAAACAGCTTGGCATATTTTAATTTATCACTTGTCATTTTTACTTAATTTAAATTCAGTTCAAATTCAATCTTATTTCTTTTTGGTAAATTGTTTTACTCAGCAGTAAGCTCTATCACACGACTCTGAGTAGGGCGGAAACCAAAGACCTCCAAGCCGACTTTCATCAGATAGTCACCAGAAAGTAATTCTCCATCAGCTTCCAGCGTAGATTCTGTACCTGGCATCAGATTGATTTCTTTCACACGGTACATCTTGTTCGGATCCAATCCTTTCACTTTCAAAGGAAGCAGTTTTTCCTGGAAACGAGGATAAATGTCGTATGCAAATACCACCCCTTTCGAAGCATCTTGGCTGACATAGTTCACAGCCATGTGATTAGATTCATACGGAGATACCAGACGATACTGTACGCCATCCAAAATTACCGGCTGCAAGCGTTTCCAGTTGGCCACCGCAAGCTGGCAATATTCCAATTCTTCTGCGGCCATTTCTTTCAACCCTATATCAAATCCCAACTTACACATGGAAGCCATATCGGTGCGGAACTTGATAGAAGCATTCTTATTCCAGCTTGTCACGTGTGCACACATGGCCTTGGCCGGGAAGAACTGAGAGAATCCCCACTGTATATAAGCTCTTTCCACAGGGTCTGTGTTGTCACTGCACCAGAATTCCGTGAAATATTTCAACGCCTCATAGTCACAACGTGCACCACCACCAGAACAAAGCATCATCGGCACATCCGGATAGTTCTCTTTTACCCGCTTCATGACATTGTACACGCCACGTACATGGTCTATATACAAACGTCCCTGTGCACCTTTCAGATAAGAAGAATAGATATTGGTAATCGGGCTGTTGCAATCCCATTTGAAATAAGCGATACCTGGATTTTCCTTCAACAACTTATCCACAATGCCATACACATAATCCTGCACTTTCGGGTTACTCAAATCGAGTACCAGCTGGTTACGATAGTAATAGGTTTCACGGTTCGGGTAATGGATTGCCCAGTCAGGATGCTTTTCAAACAATTCACTCTTCGGATTTACCATTTCCGGTTCAATCCAGAGACCGAACTTCACTCCTTCTTTTTCAGCCGCCTGAACCAGCGCATTGATTCCATCAGGAAGTTTGTCGGCCGTTACATCCCAGTCACCCAGTCCGGCTGTATCGCTGCTGCGTTTGTATTTGTTGCCAAACCATCCGTCGTCCAGCAAGAACATGTCTACACCGAGTTCCTTCGTTTCCTTAATCAGATCGACAAGGATATTCTGGTTAAAGTCGAATCCTGTATTCTCCCAGTTATTCAACAACGTCAGACGAGTACCTTTTCCATCCTTCAACTGATAATTCCGTGCCCAGTTCTGAAAGCGACGGCTTCCTTCGCCCGTACCCTTATTACTCAATGTGAAAATAAATTCAGGAGTAGTGAACACTTCGCCCTTCTGAAGCTCATATACCGAAGCATAAGGATTAATGGCAGGTATCACACGCAGATTACCTACGTTGTCCACTTCGAAAGTAAAGCTGAAGTTACCTGTCCATCCCAATGTACCCATCAGGACTTCCCCCTGATTTTCTGCAGCAGGAGCATCCAGACCGATCATGAAAAAAGGTTGAGCATGCATGGCAGCACGACTTCCCAGCTTGGTATCTACCACTTTCTTACCGAACTCCAGCTTCTGTGTACTCATCTGCACTTCCTTCGCCCAGTCTCCACTGAATTCTGTCAAATAGTAAGCGGGACGATTGAAATACAACATTGTAGAAGCGTAACGGAATAACTGTACAGGCTTTTTCTCCTGATGTGAGATTTCACTCCAGGTCTTGATTACGTCCTCCTTCTCGTAAGCTACGTAATGCAAGGTGACATTCACCGGATATTTATCATCACGCAAATGAATATCTGTCTGTGTTCCTCCTTCCACAGCTTTTGTAGAAGAAGACACGTAATAAAGCCAGGTAGAAGCGTTACCGTCGGCATGAGTCACTCCCAAAGCCGGTTCAAAGAAATCCTCGTTACCTGAACCTGAACAGACTTCCCATCCGCGTGGAGAGACACTGGCATCTGATGCAGGATGTATCTGCCAGTCCAGTTTCTTCAAATCCGATTCATGCAACAGTTTTTCGCCCAAGTAAGTCTGATAGAGCCGTCCGTTTTCAGCCACCTGAAGCACCAGATCCGTATTATCCGTTGAAATCCGGATAATCTTTTCTTCTGCAGCTTCCGCACACTGAACCCCCCAAAACAAGCCTAAAGCCGTAATAAAAAAGTTTTTCATGGTCTGTCTGGTTTTTAATAAATTACAACCCCAATTTATGTATCTTCATATTCTCTACCTTATAATCACCACCTTCACTATACAGACGGATAGAGTTATAAGGTTTGGTAGGGAATACCAAGTTGGTCATGGCAATACGACCTCCATTAGCAAAGATTTCTACAGAGCACTTGTCTACAAAAATCTGCAAATGATAAGTATTTCCTTCACACAATGAAAGAGGAGCCCATGTGCCTAATGCAAAATCATTCTTATAGTTGATAGAAGTCGTTTTACGACGGTCATGATTTTCAATGGCATGAGGTTCTGCTTTCTCGCCAAAAGCAACCAATCCACTTTCTGTACGATCCATCACCAGTTTACCGGCTTTCATATCCAGGTAAATCTTGGTCTTTTCACCCTTGTCATTCAGCAGTTCCATTCCAGCTACAGCAGATGCGCCTGGAGTTACATCCATTTCAATTTCGAAAGCGCCCTCATTCTGCGGGAAGATTTCGTCAATCTTGCTTTCACCTTTCACCGTCTGATTGTCAATGGTACGTGTTTCTTTACGCAAGCCTGCTGTTTCCTTTACTGCATTGGCTGCCATGTAAATCTGTCCATCTTTTGTGTACAATGACAGTTCACGCGGCAAGGCATTTGCTCCACGATACTGACGGATAGGAGTAACATTTGCATATTGCCAGTTGCTCATCCAAGGTACTGCAACCACACGGTCTCCAGTATTTGAGAAACAAACAGTAGCATAGTGGTCTTTACCAAAATCCAACCATTTAGTTACTTCCGGTTTCGTGTCACATTTGAATTCTTTTCCATCAAAATCACCAACGAAATATTCTGTAGCGCTACCACCGAACATACAACCCGGGTTGATATTTACAATCATCACCCATTTCATATTGTTCTTGTCCCCATCAACCGGCAACTGGATAAAGTCAGGACATTCAAACTGATTAGGCTGTACACCATAACCTTTACCAAATCCGCTCTGATATTCCCAGTCCTTCAAGTTAGAAGAAGAGTAGAAACGCATTTCCTTGTCCGCAGAAACAATCATATACCATTTCTGAGCTGGTTCATACCAGAACACTTTCGGATCACGGAAATCTTTCAGTCCGTCAAACGGAGTCAAAATCGGATTTTTCTCGTATTTTGTATAAGTACGTCCATTGTCTTTGCTATAAGCCATACACTGAATCTGTCCGTGTTCATCGCTGGCAGATGTGTAGAAAGCAATAATGGCATCTTTTCCGTAGCCTGCGCTATTATTCTTGTCTACCACTGTACTTCCTGAGAAAATGTGACCCAATGTGTCACGTGCGATAGCAGGATTCAAATGGTCCCAATGAATCAAGTCCTTACTAACTGAATGTCCCCAGTGCATATTTCCCCACTTGGAACCGTAAGGATTATACTGGAAATACAAATGATACTCTCCATCTTTATACACCAGTCCGTTGGCATCGTTCATCCAGCCATAAAGCGGTGTGTGGTGATATACCGGACGATAATAGTCCGTATTTGCCGTATTAAAAGTATCCGACAACTGAATATGCTCCCAGCATACAGCGTTTGCAGCCACTTTTCCAATGGTAACAGTAGCTTCCTTAGCTCCTTGAGGCAATTCAAAGGGTACGTAATACTCTACGCTGTCTACTGCCAGACGTACATCCATCGGCATATCAGCCGGGCTTCCGGTTACTAATTTCACCTTTCCCTCATTAGATGATTCCTGAATAGGAAGCAAAAGATATTTAGAAGGATTCTTTATGTGTACGACAGTCAAAGTGTCTCCCTGATGCTCAAATACTAAGTTATTTTTTTGTGATTGGCATGCCCACATACCAGTCAAGAAAAACGCTCCTAATGCGAGGTTAACAAAATTCTTTTTCATGATACGTTGTTTTATGGGATTAAAAATACAAATTATTATTTAAAAAATACCTATTGAAAACTTTTTATAACCGGCACAACTCATGGATTCGTTGTGCCGGGAATTTATCGGAATAGAAAAATGAATGTCAGAACTTAAGCTGTGCAGAGAATTCTACTGTGAACGGACGGATGTAGCTTCCTGCCATTACTGTATTGGCATATTTTCCAGCTTCTTCCTTCGTTACGAGTTCTGCACCTGCGATACTTCCTTTTGCACCAGTCTGGTTCAGGAAGTTAACAACTGAACAGCCTAATGACAGCTTCTTGTTTACCTGCCAGTTCAAACCACCGAAGGTTTCCCAACGGCCATTGAAATAATAGGCATCGTTGATATTAGCGTATGTCTTGCTAAAGTAACGGAAGCTGGTCCAGATTTTCAAATCTTTTGTAATCATATAGCTCGGGTCGATTTCCACGATTACCTGCGGGATTTCTGCTACGATGTTACCAGTAGCATTAATCTGACCTACATAACCGTCTGAGAATTCTACAGAAGTTTCATATTTCTTGTATGTCGGCTTCTGGTAAGTGAAGAGGAAGTGCAAATCAAAACCTTTAAACGGACGAGCTACCACGTCAGTAGTCCAACCCAATGTCTTGATGTCATAGTTCAACGGAGCAGCCAAGATTTCGTTTACTCCATTTACGCTATGCTGCAAGTTCAATGTAGAGTTGTTGTTGGTCTTTGAGATATAAGAGAACAATGAAGTCAAACTCAACCATTCGTTGTTATAGTAGATACCGGCACGTCCCAGAGGTACTGAAATCTTATCGGTATTCGGCAATACAGCCGGAGCAAAGTTCTCAATTCTCGGATGCTGGGTAATGTAAGTAAAGTCTCCAGTAAATCCGAACTGTTTGGTCAACTTATAAGTAGCAGCTGCACTCAGTGCGTAATTAAACCAGTCATACTCCATCGGAGTCGGTTCAATCTTCGTTCCATTAGGTGTTGGTGCAGTAGCTCCCAGATAATAATCAGCAAAACGTCCTACGAAATTACCATCTGCATCTTTAACTGCTGCATTGTTTCCGCGAAGAGCCTGGTATTCCAAGCGAGCACCGTAGTAAAGGTTAAATTTGTCGGTTACATCCCAGTCGTGAGTGAAATATACAGCCAATTTGTTTTCATGACCTTTATAATATTCTGATGCATTCTTGTTGAAGTCATAGTAATATCCATTTCCTCCATACACGCGAGCTGTCGATGTAGCATAGTCCGGATTATAAAGACGAACAGGATAGCTTCCGTCAGTCGGTACAGACTGGTCATACATCGTAGTATTTGATGCATAATCAATATCATAATACCATTCGTTCAATCCCAGGCGCCATGTACCGTTAGACAATTTACGAGACAGCTCAGTAGTAAACATTACTTCATCAATGAAACCACGGTTCAAGCAAGACATACGGCTCTGTACATATTCGCCATCGTATGCTCTCATGCTACCGTCTTCTGCTTCATACATATAATTGATAGCGCTGTTTGCACGCTGTGAAAGTTCCATCGGAGTCTGGTACACACAAGAACCAGTCGCATGGTCGTATTTCATAATTACTTTCCAAGACAAACCGTTATCCCAGTTGTAATTGTTCATCAAGGTAAACTCACTACCCTTATTCTGTACGGCATCATACAAGCTTGTTTTCTTCAGCTCTCCTGTACGCATGTCGCGATATACCATTTCATTGTCTATCGGAAGATAAGAAGTCGTACCCAAAGCAAAAGCCCCCAACTCTCTTACGCTACCATCGCCTACGTAAATAAACGGAGCCGACTGAGTGGCATACATATATACCGGATGGCTGTTGCTGTAATGATACATAGCCGTAAACTCACCCCGGTTATTGTTATAACGTTTTGTCAAGGCAAACTTATAAATCTGTGTGCGATCCTGGAAAGGAGTAGATTTGATTTTGAATGTTCCCGGGTCAAAATCCTGATAGATACTTCCACTATAGAACCAATCGTCAGCAATTTCTCCATTCAGATTCAGAGAGAACTCCTGCATGCCGAAATGATTCGACTTATAATTCAATGTTCCATGAAAACCTTTTTCACCAAGCTGAGTGAAAGAATTGACTGCATATCCGATATTACCGGTTGTAATGGCAGTTTCTGAAATCTTCAACAATCCTACATGGTTCAAGCTGGCATCTGCACGCCACAAAGAGTTTACACTGTGCGGATTGGTAGCATACGTTACCGGAATTCCATTTTCAAGCACATTCACATCTGCAGAAGGAAGACCAATCTGAATTTCACGAGGTCCGTTTGCACTGGCTGCATTCAACATTACATTACGGTTACCTTCTTCTTTAGAACTACCTTCATTTGATGAATTATTTTCTTGTGCATATCCATTTACACAAGCCAAGGCGAGCAGCAGCACCGCAGCTCCCATACGATTTGAAAACTGTTTTTTTTCGGCCTTCATAGCATCGTTAATTAATATGTTAGCATGAAATTTTTATTTGTTCATCGCAAAAGTAAGTGATTGACAGCTACAAGGCCATAAAGAATGTTGCATCCTATTACAATATTGTTTCATGCAACAATATTTCTACAGGACGCAACATTTTTACTAGCGAGGAGGGGGTTACTGCAATTTATACACATTCAATGTTTTCACTGCATACCCGTTCTTATCCGCTTCAAAGCACATTTTCACATAAGGCTGTGAAGGGAACACCAAATTTGTCATCACAAATTTTCCATCCTCACCAAAAGCTTCAATACTTGACCGATCGACAAACAAGCGTAACGTCAACTCTTTGTCAACATTCACCGGAGCGACCGTAACCGCAGGGAAGTCCTTGCTAAAATCAACTGTTCCGCTCTCACTACGATCCATCACAAATTGTTTACGATTCAAGTCATAATACATAGAGACTTTCTCTCCTTTATCATTCAACAGGCAAAAAGCAATCTTTGATGCGCCTGCATTCTGAATGACTATTTCTACTTCATAGGCTCCTTGCTTTTCTTCGAACAAATTTACTATTTCATGCTTCTCGGAAACCTTAAATGAAGGTATTGAAACTTTCTTTCCACGTGCTTTTTTCACTTCCACTGAAGGGGTACTTTTTAAATACAACTCCTGTCCCTCGCGATAAAGAGTCAAATCACGAGCAAGAGTATTGGCACTACGATACTGGCGGGTAGGAACATTATTGGCATACTGCCAGTTACTCATCCATCCCAATGCGATACAACGTCCGTCTGGTGCATTGTTCCATGTTACAGTAGCGTAATTATCCTTTCCCCAGTCCATCCACTTTGTCTGAGTAGGCGACTCGTTTACAAACTTCTTTCCATCGAATGAGCCCACGAAATACTGAGCGGCACTGCCTCCAAAAGGACCTCCAGGATTCAGGTTACATATTAGTACCCATTTTTTCTCGCGAGTACCTTCTACTGGAATTTCCACTAAATCCGGACATTCCCAAACACCACCATGGGCCCCCTGCATAGCCCCAAATTCACTTTCTTTCTTCCATTCCTTCAAGTTAGCAGAAGAATAGATTTCCATGTGCTGACCTACAGCCAACATCATCACCCAATGCTTTCCCGGTGCATACCAGAATACCTTCGGGTCACGGAAGTCTCTTTCAGAAGAAGTCAGAATAGGGTTGCCTTCATATTTCGTAAAAGTTTTTCCGTTATCCAGGCTATAAGCCATACTTTGTGACTGGACATCTCCCCAAGGAGTGGCCTTGGCAGAGGTATAAAAAGCCACAACTGCTCCTTTACCAAATCCGGCTGTATTATTATGGTCTACCACACATGAACCACTAAAAATAGCTCCCCATGCATCCGGTACGATGGCACACCCTTCAAATTTCCAATGCATCAAATCTGTACTGGTAGAATGTCCCCAGTGCATATTTCCCCACACCGAACCATACGGATTATACTGGAAATACAGATGATATACCCCATCTTTATAAAACATTCCGTTCGGATCGTTCATCCAACCATATACCGGAGTATGGTGATAAACCGGACGGAACATTTCCTTGTTCGTCATGTCAAATGAATCTGACATTTTCAGTTCCTTCCAGCAAAGTGATGAAGAAGGCATTCCTGCTATATCAATTGATACCTTCTGATTCACATACGCAGACAAATCCAAAGGAACATAAGAGTCCACTCTTTCGCGAGCCAGACGTATATTCATACTCTGTGCCAATTGCCCCTCATTATTGACAACAATATTCACCTTCCCTTCTGGTGCATCGTCCTGAACGGGAAGAAGTAAAAACTTCTTCACCGAATCCAGAACAACAATATTTTGTTCATTAGCCAAATGCTTTACTACCAGATTACTTTCCATTCCTTGAACAGAAAGTGAAAATCCCAAAGCCATGGCGCACCACATTTTTTTTGAGAACAAAAAGTCTACATTCATATATTTAATATTATCGTTTAATAGTAATTTACTCTAACATTGCTCACTTCAACAGTTCCTTCGTAGCTATTAATTGACCAGCAATTCTT
>ENA-ORSK01001523-ORSK01001523.1-human-gut-metagenome-genome-assembly--contig:-NODE-1523-length-17838-cov-14.881516_pt1 | contig 17838 bp, 13 predicted proteins | sample MGYA00242192_ERZ509159 | MGnify/ENA primary metagenome ERZ509159 (study PRJEB26280, sample SAMEA2338663) | human gut metagenome | biome: human gut; feature: human-associated habitat; material: faeces...
TAGTTAATAGTTTTTTAATTCAACCCCTCGGCAGCAAGCTGCCTGCTCCCCTTGAAAGTGGAGCCAATGGGTGCGGCGTAAAAATTCAGCACCGCACTTGCGTCGCGCGAGGCACGCACGGTTTTCTCCGCAGTTCCGAACCGGGATATCGCAAAACTCAGCACCGCACTAATGTAGTGCGGCAGTTTCCCGGTTTCGTCGGCACTCACCGGTCGGGCTACCAGAGATAACCGTATCCGTAGGTGCCCTAATTCGCCTCTAAAAAAGCGGAACAGGCAAGCCTGTTCCCTACAATGTAGCACCTCAAAGAATTCCACTGCCGCACTAATGTAGTGCGGCAGTTTTACGGTTTTGTCGGTACTCACCGGTCGGGCTACCAGAGATATACGTATTGGTAGGTGCCCTAATTCGCCTCTAAAAACAAGTCTTTGTCGATTATGGCCCGGAGGGCTTGCTGGACGGCGGTCTCAAAGCCGAGCTCCTTGAGCTTGCAGACACCCTCGACGGTGGTTCCGCCGGGCGAGCATACGCGATTCATGAGCGCGATGGGGTGCTCATCGCTGTCCATAGCCAAAGCGCTGCTGCCCATGACGGTAGCCGTTGCGATCTCCTCGGCCATCGGCCGCGAAAATCCCGCGCGCACTCCGGCCTCGGCCAGCGCGTCAATGTAAAGCAGCACAAACGCACCGGAGGCTCCGCCCAGCGCGCCGAACGCCGGGAACATTTTCTCCTCAATGTGATATATCTTGCCTACCGACGAGAAAATGCCGTCGGCGATTTTTATATCGTCGGCCGTCGCGCCCTTGCCGCCGCAGATCGCGGTGACCGAGGCCTTGACCTTTGCGTTTATGTTCGGCATGCACCTTACAACGGGCACGCCCTTGGCAAGGCGCTCCTCATACCAGCCGATGCTCTTGCCGGCGGCGATGCTGATAACGGTTTTATCCTTGGTGATGCCCTTGGCTATCTCCGGCATGACCTCGGACAGCACCTGCGGCTTGACCGCGAGAATGATCACGTCGGCCTTTTCCGCGACCTCGGCCGCCGATGCGCAGGGGATCAGCCCGTGCTTTTCCTTCAGCGCAAGCGTCTTGCCCTGACTGCGATTAAAGCCGTAGAGATAGTCGTTTTTGAACTTGCCGCAGGCGGCCATGCCTGCAATGATGGCTCCGGCCATGTTGCCGAGTCCGATGAAGCCGTATTTCATAGCTCACACTCCTTGTTTTTTTGTATTTGCATTCATTTTACCATCTTGCGGCCGTTTTCGCTATACAATAATTATAAAATAGTATTGCAAAATATTATGTAACCTGATATAATAAATGACACCAATTTGTAACCGTGAATCTATCGCCCCGGAGGTTTGCCCATATGAAAAAAATTCGCAGAGTGTTGGCGCTGGTGCTTGTTGTAAGCAGCCTGCTCGCCGTCGCGTCTGTCGGCGTGCTGGCCGATGCGATCCCCGGACAAAGGCTCGCTGTTTTTGACGATATCGGCCAGATGAACAGCAGCACGTTCACCGATGTAAGCTCAAAAACATGGTGCTATTCCGGCGTCAAGACCGCCTATAACAAGGGCATCATGCTCGGCTATACGGACAAGACCTTCCGCCCGAACAACAACGTCAGCTGGGCCGAGGCCATAACGATAGCAGCGCGCATCCACGCCGCGTATAACGACAACCTGATTGCAGAGCCGAGCCAGAACGAGGCTTGGTTCATGACCTATTACAGATACTGCTCCGAGCGCGGCATGCTGCCCTCGGCAACTCCGGCGGTGGGAAAGCTCAGCCAGAGCATCAATCGCTATAACCTTGCATATCTGTTTGCCAAGACGATCGACGATCAGGACATGCCGAAGATCTGCGACTACGCCATCGGCGATCTGAGCAGCATCCCCGGCTACTACAAGGCCTCGGTCGAAAAGCTCTATGCCGCCGGCGTAATGATCGGCGTTGACTCGTCCTATCGCTTCTGCGGAACGAGCACGACCAGCCGCGGCCAGATAGCAACGGTCATCTCTCGCCTTGTTGAGCCTGCGCTGCGCCAGGGCCACGATTCCAAGGTCAACGCCGACATGGCAGCATACGAGGCAAATCTTGAAAACGACAGCATCGCCGTCCAGATCGGCAAAACTAACTACTGCCTGTATAAAGGCTACGACACCGTGGACACGGTCAGCTACAGCCTGTACGCCGTCAGCTCCGCCGGCGTCAGCACCAAGCTTTACAGCGCGGCGGTCGGCCAGTATCTTGACAACATAAGCGTGTATAACGGCAAGGTGTATTTCTGCCGCAGCACGAACGGAAGCGAAAAGGGCGCGCTCATGTGCTATGATCCGGCAAGCAGCACATTCTCTACTGTCTACGATGGCTATATCATCGAGTCCTACTGCTTCTATGACGGGCAGCTTTACGCGCTTGCGTTCACCAAATATGCCGACAAGCCCTCCGGCTACACATACGCATTCGGCAGGATCGTAAACGGCGCGTTCAACGCGATACGCTCGGATATCCCCTATTCCCAGGTGCCGAACTTCGTGCCCTACGGCTGGAACGGCAAGATCTATTTCAAGATGGCCGAGCTTATGGTTTTCAAAAACGAGCAGGGCGTGGAGTCAAGCGTAAACATCGATAAGCTCTATGCCTACGACATCGCAAGCGGCAATATATCAAAGGTCTGTGACTATAAGATCAACACAAGCTTTTTTGACGGACACGTCATGTACTTCCTCGCATATGACACCGAGGGCAACTATGACCTGAACCTGTACGCCGTCTCCGTCGAAGCTCCCGGCGCGATAACTCTCGTCGGCGAGTTCCCCAAGACGACAAACGTGCGCAACCGCTCGCTGTATAAATTCGGTGATAAGTTCTACTGCCTGTCGTCCTTCAACCGCTATGTGTACAGCATGGATAAGACCGGCAGCACCCGGCTTGCCCTTATCTGCGGCGGCGTTTATGACAGCCTGAACTTCACTGCCGACAAGCTCGTGCTCATTCCCAATACGCTCACAACGAGCAACCCGAACGAGCTGAAGGTGTATAACGCCAAGAGCCTTGCCGCCCGTGCTCTTTACGGCGACTGGCTCGGCCAGAGCGTTTACTACACCGGTGCGCGCTTCGTTCCCGAGGAGGGCAAGGGCTTCTACTCGACGACCGAGAGCGTCAGCACGGTTTCCAATCTGCCGATCACCGTTACCAAGGCATTCTCGCGCGGCAGCGATTTCATCGTGCAGACGAAGTACACAAACCAGCTTGATTCGGAGATACTCCTCCGCTCATACATCGTAAAGGTCTATCTCAACGGTCAGCTCGTCGCGTACGACCTCAACCGCATGGTGGGCATCAATATGAGAGTTAACGATATCGAGACCTTCACCTTTGTCATCGCCGGCAGCGACGTTCTGACGAACTTCGAAGTGGGCGACGGCGACCTGAGCATCGAGGTCGTTCCGACCTTCGACATTGTTCCGCCCGAGACCAAGGCGTGAGCAAAATAATTTAAGCAGCAAGCAGCCGCGGCAGAGCATTCTGCCGCGGCTGTTTTTTGCCGGAGTGCCATCGCGCCGAGCGCCGTTGACTATTGGATCTGCAAATGCTATTATCGGAACATATCACTACACACGGAGGCTTAGGCAATGAGTAACAGACGGACGTTTTTCCAATATGTCATACCGTCCGTGCTGTCGTTTGCGCTGTCCGGAGTGTATGCCATAGTTGACGGCTTTTTTGTCGGCAACTCCATCGGCGATGCCGGGCTTTCCACGATAAACATTGCCTATCCCGTAACTGCTGTCCTTCAAGCCGTTGGAACGGGGCTTGGCATGGGCGGCGCTGTTAAATATTCGATCCTGAAAGCCGAGGGAAACGCGGAGAAGGCGCGGGAATACATTGCCGCGGCGACGTGGCTGATGCTGCTTTTCAGCGTGATTTTGACCGGAGCGGTGTACCTCGCCTCAAAAAGCATTCTCGCTGCGCTCGGCGCATCGGGCGAGCTGCTCACGCTCGGCGATGAGTATATAAGGGTGATCGCGCTCGGTGCCGTTTTGCAGATATTCGGCACAGGGCTTGTTCCGTTTATGCGCAATTACGGAGGCTCGGTGTGGGCAATGATCGCCATGATCTGCGGCTTTGCCGCGAACATCGTCCTCGACTATGCCTTCGTGTGGGTTCTCAATCAGGGAATGTACGGCGCGGCTCTGGCGACGGTTATCGGGCAGGGCATCACGATGGCGATAGCTCTTGTTTACTGCGCGGCTAAAAAGAATCTCGCTTTGAAGGTCGCAGCTGCCGGCGCTCCGGAAACGGCACTTCGGATATTGAAGATCGGCCTTGCACCGTTCGGCCTTACCCTCGCGCCGAACATATCGCTTGTTATCATAAACCGCTTTTCGGTGTCCTACGGCGGACAGGAGGCGATCGCGGTCTATGCATGTATATCGTACATCATCTGCATCGTCTATCTGCTGCTGCAGGGCGTCGGCGACGGAAGCCAGCCGCTTATGAGCCGTTTTTACGGCGCAGGCAACAAAAAATCGCTCAAGCACACAAAGACGATGGCGTATGAATTTGCCATGGCTCTGGCGCTTATCGGAGGGCTGCTTATCTATCTGCTCAGGGGGAAGATCGGGCTGCTGTTCGGCTCGTCCGCCGCGGTGAACGCAGGGGTCATAGCGGTCATGCCGATCTTTCTTGTCTCGGTGCCGTTTGACGCGATAACACGAGTTTCAACGGCGGCATTTTACGCAACCGAGAAGAACGTGCTGTCCTATATCCTTACCTTCGCCGAGCCCGTGCTCATGCTTGTTCTGATGCTCGCTCTGCCGCCTCTGCTCGGCGGCCAGATAATGATCTGGTGGAGCACAGTTTTCGCAAAGATGATCACAGCACTGATAAGCATCGTCCTGACTGCCCGATACAGATAGAAAAAAGGCGTGATCGAACGGTCACGCCTTTTGTGCATTTTGTTTTTTAATCTTAAAATAGTGTACTGCCATAAGGATGATGAACACGCTGCTGCAATAGCCGAATATGGGATACACAACGCCGATGAGGTCGCCGAAGCCAAACAGGCTGCCGAGGAACATGCACAGAGCGCACAGCGCGGTGAACTTATTTTTATGCCCGGAAATGCGCGCAGATTTTGCCGCCAGCATACTAACGAAGGCGACGAGGCTCGAAAGCGCCGTGCCGAACATGGCAAGCAGAAGCAAAACGCCGTAAACATATCCCCACACGGTGCCGCGGCTCTGAGCAAGGGCGAGCATCGGAAGCTGCGCATCGGCGGTCTCGGGCGCGGCCGAGACGGAAACGAGCACACTTCCGGCTATCAGCAGCAGAACGCACGCACCTATAGCAATGCCGCCTACCGCGGCTTTTTTGCTTTTTACATACGGGCCGAGCGGCGCGATCATGGCGATGCTGCCGAACACGTTATAGCAGGCAAAGCTCACCGCCGCGACGAGCCACGAGCTCATGAGCGGATTGCTGCCGCCGCCCGACTGCGGCAGAACAAGGCCGTTTGTGCAGACGCTCATGATGCCGAAAACGAGCGTCACGACCGACAGCACCGGCACGGTCGCCGAAAACGCCGAGACCATGCCCGAAAATCCGGCAAGCGACACGACCGCGACGAGCGCCGCGAACACCGCCGAGCCGATGAACGGCGCAAGGCCGAACAGCTGCTCGAGCAGCGCGCCGACGCCGGCCGACATTATCGTGCCCACGCCGAACAGAAACAGCAGCTCCAGCACCGTCACCGCGCCGCGCAGCAGAGGCCAGTCACGGCGCACAACTATCTTGTCGATCTCGCTGAGCTTCGTGAGCCTGCCCAGCAGGATCATTATGATCCCGGTGAAAAACAGCAGCGCCACGGCCAACAGCAGCCCGGCGACGCCCTTTGCGCCAAACGAGCCGAAAAATTGCCACAGCTCCTGCCCGGAGACATACCCTGCCCCCAAAAAACATCCGGCAAACGCCAGACCCAAATTAAAACTTCCGATCTTCTTCATTTTTTCAGTGGCGAATTAGCGCACTCCTTATACATTTATGTTAGCGCCCGGTATCGAAACAAAGGTAAAAACCATGATATTTCGCATCCCGGGAGTTTGTGCTATGTTAGTGCAAAATTAGGCTGCACCCAATTGTCTTCCCCTTGCGGAGCTTGAGGGGAAGATGCCGCTTGCGGCAGATGAGGTGTAATTATATCTGCGCCGTAGGCGCTACATTTTTTTAGAGGCGCATTAACGCTGGTGCTGATACGTTTTTTGCGGTTGCCCGACCGGTGTGTGCCGACAAAACCGGCATATGCGGAACGGATAAATCCGTTCCCTACGACTGTCGATTTTCGCGCCGACAAAACCGTGGCGATGGGCGAGCATTGCTCGCCCCTACATGGCGCGGTGCAAAATTCAGCGCCGTACTTGCGTTACGCGAAACGTCACGGTTTTGTCAGCAGTTCCGACACCGGGCCACCGGAGATAACCGTATCCGTAGGTGCAGTAAAGCGCTGCTAAAAAGCATGGAGGGCGGCGGCAGCGGCCAGAGCCGCGGAATAGATACGATGACGCTGCATTTTCGAGGTCTGATCCTTTGCCATGTGGCAGTCGGCGATGAGCACGACGCTGACGGCAAATGCGGCAGCACCGCTTGCGGCCTTGCAGCCGCTCGTCTTCGGTGACGTTGCCATGTGCAGCAGCGCGGCGAGGAAGTACGCACCGCTGGCCGCCTCATGCGCCTGCATCAGCGCGGCATTGGCCTTATGCATGCCCAGCTTCCGCAGTGGGTATTTCACCAAAAGTGCCGACAGCGCGGCCGCCGCGGCATATCCGGATGTCTTATGTACTGCATTTTTAACACTCATTTTTTCAGTAGCGCTTTGGCGCTCCTCCTATACGTTTATTGCGCGTTTATTGCGCGGATTTGTAGCGGCGTCAATGCACCTCCAAGAAAACATTGGCATCGCCGCAGAGCTCTTTCAGCTCGGCGATGAGCGAGGGGTGGATCAGGCACTTTGCGCCGATGCGCCGCTTTTCGCGCTCAAGATAAATTATCATCTGCTGCTGGCCGGGGAACATGGTGAGGATAAGCTCGATACGCGCAAGGCGCGGATCGTCCTCGCCGGGCAGCTTGACCCAGAGCTTGGAGTCGGCGTTTGGTCTCGGCGGCTCGGGCTTGAGCTTGCCGAGATCGGCTATCGGGCGGATGCTGTCCGCCATGAGCTGCGGCTCCTTCTCGTCGCGCATGGATATGCGGCCGCGCACGATGATGGGCGCGTTATCCTTGATGTAGATGCTGCCGGTGTCCAGCGCGCGCTGGAACGCGATCAGCTCCATCGCGCCGGTGTCGTCCTCGAGATTGATATAGCTCATGAGCGTGTTCGACTTCGTCGTGCGCGTGCGGCTTGACTGCACGACGCCGGCAACGGTGACGACGGCGCCGTCGGGATAGGTCTTTTTCTCGCTCTCGGAGGCGGAGTCTGTCAAAATCGCGCCTATGGGTACTATCCCGGCTCTGCGCACGGCGGCGCGGTACTCGTCCATCGGGTGGCCGCTCAGGTACAGACCGGCCGTCTCCTTTTCCATTGCAAGCAGCTCTGCGCGTGTGTACTCCTCGACCTCCGGGATCTTGATCCTGATGGCTCCGGCATCCTCGAAATCCGGCTCGCCGAAGAGATTGAGCTGCCCCTCGACGTTGTTGCGGCTTTCCTGCTGGATGCCGTCGATCATGACGCCGGCCACGCGCAGCAGCGCCTTGCGCTTAAAGCCCATGCTGTCGAAAGCTCCGGCGCGGATGAGGTTTTCGACCGCGCGGCGGTTCAGCTCCCTGCCTGCCATGCGGCGGCAGAAATCCTCAAGGCTGCGGAACGGCCCGTCCTCCTCTCGGCGCGAAATAAGCTCGTTTATGAAGCCGCGGCCGATGCTTTTTATCGCAACAAGGCCGAAGCGGATATCGTTTCCGCTGACGGAGAAGTCGGCAAACGACTCGTTGACATCCGGCGGCAGGAGCCTTATGCCCATCTCGCGGCATTCGGCGATGTACTCGGCGATCTTGGTGCTGTTATCGAGCACCGACGAGAGCAGCGCGGCCATATACTGGCGCGGATAGTGTTTTTTCATGTACGCCGTGCGGTAGGATACGATCGCGTAGCTCACCGCGTGCGCCTTGTTGAAGGCGTAGGACGCAAAGTCAAGGATCTCGTCATAGATGCTGTTTGCGATATCCGCGGTAATGCCGCGCTTTACCGCGCCATCGATGCCGCGGCTTTCATCGCCGTGGACGAAGGCGACGCGCTCGGCGTCGATGACCTTGTGCTTTTTCTTGCTCATCGCGCGGCGGATCATGTCCGCCTGGCCGAGCGAAAACCCGGCAAGACGGCGGAAAATTTCAATTACCTGCTCCTGATAGACGATGCAGCCGTAGGTGACCTCGAGTATCGGGCGCAGAAGCTCGTTCTTGTAGCTTATCTTCTCGGGATGCGCCGAGCACTCGATAAATCGCGGAATGCTGTCCATCGGTCCGGGGCGGTAAAGGGCTATGACTGCGGTGATGTCTTCAATGCTCTTGGGCTTAAGGCCGGTGCACACGCCGGTCATGCCGGTGCTTTCAAGCTGGAAAACGCCGCTTGTATGCCCCTCCGAGAGCATTTTGAAAACCTCCGCGTCGCCGTCGGGGATCTTTTCGACCTCGAAATCCGGCTCGGTGCGCCGCACCATTTTCGCCGCGTCCTCGAGCACAGTGAGGTTTCGCAGACCGAGAAAGTCCATCTTGAGAAGTCCCAGCTCCTCGAGCGTCGTCATCTGATACTGCGTGACGACCGATTCGTCGTTTTTCGATAGAGGAACGTATTCGTAAACGGGCCTGTCGGTTATTACAACGCCGGCAGCGTGCATGCTCGCGTGGCGCGGCATGCCCTCGAGCGCTTCGGCAACGTCTATGAGCCGGTGCAGCATCTCGTCGCCCTCGTACATGTCGCGCAGGGGCTTTGATACGCGCAGTGCGTCCTTTATGGTCATGTTCGGCCCCATGGGTATGGCCTTTGCAACGGCATCCGCGTCGCCGTAGCTTATGTCGAGCACGCGCGCAACGTCGCGCACGGCAGCGCGCGCGGCCATCGTGCCGAAGGTTACTATCTGTGCAACGTGGTCGTGGCCGTATTTGCGGTTGACGTAGTCGATGACCTCGCCGCGGCGGTTGACGCAGAAGTCGATGTCGATATCGGGCATGCTCACGCGCTCGGGGTTTAGAAATCGCTCGAAATAAAGGCTGTATTTTATGGGATCGACGTCGGTGATGTTCAGCGTGTAGGAAACGACGCTGCCGGCTGCCGAGCCGCGCCCCGGGCCGACGGGGATCTTCTGGCTTTTCGCGTAGGCGATGAAGTCGGAAACGATGAGGAAGTAATCGACAAAGCCCATCTTTTTTATCATGGCAAGCTCATAGTCGAGCTGCTTTGCAACGGTTCCATCGTCGTTTGGGTATCTGCGCGCAAGTCCTGCGCGGCAGAGCTTTTGCAGATAGTCAAAGCTGTCGCTCTCGCCCTCGGGCAGCTTGAAGCGCGGCAGCTTGTATTTTCCGAACTCGAAGTCGTAGCCGCACATGTCCGCGATCTTCGCGGTGTTGTCGGCAGCCTCGGGGTATTCGGGAAACAGCGCGCGCATCTCGGCCTCGTCCTTGAGGTAAAACTCGTTGGTCTCAAATTTCATGCGCGCAGGGTCGGTTATGGTTTTCTGCATCTGCACGCACATCAGAACGTCCTGATAATATGCGTCGTCTTTTTCAACATAGTGCGCGTCGTTTGTGACGGCAAGTGGAATGTCGGTTTCGCGGTGGATGCGCAAAAGCCCCTCGGCCGCGCGCTTTTCGGCCTCAAGGCCGTGATCCTGGATCTCAAGATAAAAGCCGTCCTTGCCGAAAAGCTCGCTCAGCTCCAGCGCCTTTTTCTTCGCGCCCTCGTAGTTTCCGGCGTTGAGCATTCGCGGTATCGCACCGGCGACGCAGCCGGAAAGGCAGATAAGTCCCTCGGCGTACTCGTGCAGCAGCGCCCAGTCGATGCGCGGCTTGTTGTAAAAGCCTTCGGTGAAGGCCATGGAAACGAGGTAGCACAGATTTTTGTAGCCCGTTTCGTTTTTGCACAGCAGGATAAGGTGCGTGTACTCCGAGTCAACGCCGTGCTCCTTGTCAAAGCGCGATCTCGGCGCAACATAGACCTCGCAGCCGATGATCGGCTTTATGCCGGCAGCGCAGCAGGCCTTGTAAAACGCGACCGCGCCGTACATGACGCCGTGGTCGGTGATGGCAAGAGCGGTCTGCCCCAGCTCCTTTGCGCGCGCAACGAGCGGCTCGATGCGGCAGTCGCCGTCGAGCAGCGAATATTCGGTATGAACATGCAGGTGAACAAAGCTCATATGATGTATCCTCAGTGCGTTACTTTACTATAAATGGCTCGTCGCTTTCGCTATATATTATACTTTGGTCGTTCGGATCACAAATATAGGTTCTAAAGAGTTCGGTTTCAACTCTATCTGTGTAAACCGCGCCGCAATAGCTGCACTCATTATCAAACCACGAACCCATTTCACTGCAGTTTCCACAAATACTGTAAAAGGCATGACCGCTATTCACATAATTGCCATCAGGGTCAAACCATCTATTATAGCAGTAAAATACATTGACCGTTGTTGCTGCTGGCTTTTCCTGCGCTGAGATTGGTTCAGCCTGTTTCTGCGTGAGTGTAGAAGATGCATCGGGTACGGATGTATGCGGTGCATCGGGCACAGACGTAGGAGTTGGCTTAGGTGTTGCCGTCATATTTGGCGTTGGTAGCACAGGTGTGGCTTCTGGCTTCGTCGGCTGAGACGAGCAAGCGCTCAAGCATATAATAGCAATTAGCGTTGTAGTAGCAAGAAACTTTCTCATATTCAGTCTTCCTCGGGAGTGTATGTCAGCAGCTTCTTGAGCCTGTGGCTCAGGCAGCTTTTGGATACCGGCGGATACGAGAGCGTGGCAAGGTCGGCAAGGCTCGCCTCGGGGTTTGCGTAGCGCAGCAGCGCGGCCTCCTGAAGCTTATCCGGCAGCGAATCAAGTCCATAGAGCTTATCTATGCGGCGGATAGCCTCCATCTGCTTTGCCGCAGCCTCGACGACCTTGTCGGCATTTGCAGAATCGCAGTTTACCTTGCGGTTTATGCTGTTTTTCATATCCTTTTCGACCTTGGCGGACATGATATCCATCGCAGCGACCGGCGCGCCGATCGTCGTCAGCAGGTCTTCTATATGCTCGCTTTTTTTGAAATACAGCAGGTAGTCGCCCTTGCGCTGTGCTTCCTTGGGTGAAAAGCCCATCTCAAGCAGCACCGAGTATGTCTCGCGGCTTACGCTGTAGTGCGTCGTGGCAAGCTCCATGTGATAGCGCTTTGCCGGGTCTGTCACCGAGCCGCCGGCGAGAAACGCGCCGCGGATAAACGAGGCCTTGCAGCACGGCTCCTCGATGACGCCGAAGTTTATGTGCAGCGAGGGGCTGTTCATGTCGTTTCCGACAACGTCGAACACCGCACGCAGCTTATCCGGATCATTTACCCGGAACGAATGCTTCACGCCGCGGCTTTTCTCCGGCTCGTCGAAGTCGATACCGAAGGCTCGACGCATCAGATGCGGAAGACGCGCGGCAAGCTCGTCGCTTGCCGTCGTTATGCGTATTTCCTTTGCCGAAAAGCTGTGCGCATACAGCAGAACGCCGTAGGCCTCGGCAACGGCGCAGCATTTGCGCTCGACCCGAGGCTGACACAGCTCTGTTTTAACTTTTTGTGCGAAGGTTTTTTCCATGCTTATTTGTTTATATCGCGGTTTATGCTCACCGTCGGCACGCCGAAGCACTTAAGGTGCCCGGCAAGCGCCGAGGCAACGGCGACGGAGCGGTGCCGGCCGCCGGTGCAGCCGATGGCGATCGTAAGGCTGTACTTTCCCTCTTCTATGTACAGCGGCAGCAGATACTCTATCATGTCCGTGAGCTTGTCCATGAAAACGTTCGACTGCTCAAAGCTGAAAACATAGTCCCTGACCGGAGCGTCAAGGCCGCTTAAAAGCTTCAGCTCCTCAACGTAAAAGGGATTGGGCAGAAATCTCACGTCGAACACGAGGTCGGCGTCCAGCGGCATGCCGTATTTAAAGCCGAAGGACATGACGTTTACCATGATCGCGCGGTCGGTCGCGGAGTCGGAAAAGTAAGTGTACAGCTCGTTGTGCAACTGCCCGAGGGTCAGGTGCGAGGTGTCGATGATATAATCGGCAATGTCGCGTATCGGGCGCAGCTGCTCGGTCTCCTTGAGTATCGCGTCCTCGATCGAGCCGCCGGACTTTGCCGCCAGCGGATGCGGACGGCGCGACTCCTTATAGCGCTTTACGATGACCGACGGCTTTGCCTCCATGAACAGGATCTTATAGCCGAAGTCCATCTCTCTGAGCGTTTCGAGGGCGTTGAAAATGTCCTTTATTCCGTTTTTTTCGCGGATATCCGTCACCAGAGCGACCTTCTCATAGCGTCCCTTTGTCGCCGCGCAAAGCTCGGCAAACTTCGGAATGAGCGCAACGGGCATGTTATCCACACAGTAGTAATCCAGATCCTCAATTATGTCCGCGGCCTGGCTCTTGCCGCCGCCGGACAGGCCGGTTATGATAAGAAACTCCATATATCTTCTCTCCAAAACGCTCAGCTCGGCCGAACGTCTCTGCTCTCGGCCGCCGAGCCGGCGGCATTCTGCTTTGCCTGCTCGAGCATACCGTCGATGATGGTCTGCTTTCTCTCGCGCCAGTCGTCAACAAGCATCATGCCCTTGGGGTAGATGCGTATCTCCGGCTCGAGGGTGATCTGTGTCTGCGCATAGACCTCGCGGCGGACGTGGTCGAGCAGTTCAACGACATCGTCGTATGTTGCGCTGCCCGTATTGACCGCAAAGCCGGCATGCTTTTGGCTTATCTGCGCACCGCCGACCGTGTAGCCCTTCAGACCGCACTGGTCAATGAGCGCCGCGGCATAGCCGCCCACGGGGCGCTTGAACGCGCTGCCTGCCGAGGGCATATCCAGCGGCTGACTTGCCGTGCGCTTTTCGTTCATTTCCTTCATGCGCGCGCCGATGGCCTCGGGGTCGTCGGGCGTGAGCTTGAACACCGCGCCCATGATCGCGCAGTTAATTTTCTCAAATGCGCTGCGGCGGTATTCAAAGCCGCAGTCGGAGCCTTTGACCTCGGTCAGCGCCTGCGTCGGAACGTAGTACACGACGACCGATTCGACAACATCCTTCATCTCTCCGCCGTAAGCTCCGGCGTTCATCAGAACGCCGCCGCCCACCGAGCCGGGAATGCCGCTTGCAAACTCAAGCCCGGAAAGGCCGTTGTCGCGCGCAAACTGCGCGAGCTTTGCAAGCGATACGCCGGCTTCGGCATAGATGGTGTTCTCAGTCTCGCCAAGGCGCAGCTTGCGCAGGTTTTCCGTGCTGATGACCATGATATCAAGCCCCTCATCGGGGAAGATGACGTTTGTGCACTTGCCGAGCGTCAGCGGCGAAACGCCGTTCATATGCAGATAGAACATGACCTTCGACATCTCGAAAAGATCGCCCGGCACGGCAAACGCGCGCACCTCGCCGCCGACCTTGAACGAGCAGTGGTTGCGCATCGGCTCGTTTTCCCTCAGATCGAGCTTGGGCATGTTCTCCTTTATCTGTTCAATTGCTTTTTCAAGACCTTCCATACTATCTCCTATTAAAACGTGCCGTTGTCAACGGCGTGATCTACGTTTGACGCAAGTGTTTCCGCGGCGTTGTAGCCCATCTTCTTCTGGCGGTTGTTCATTGCCGCAAGCTCGAGGATAACGGCAAGGTTCCTGCCGGGACGCACCGGGATCGTCAAGCTCGGCACCGTCACACCGAGGATATCCTGCGTTTCGCTTATAAGGCCAAGGCGGTCGTACGCCTTCTGATCGTCCCAGACCTCGAGGTTCACAACGAGGTCGATCGCGCCCTCGGGCTTTACGGCGCCCACGCCGTAAAGGTGCCTGACATCGACAACGCCTATGCCGCGCAGCTCCATGTAATACCGTATAAGCTCCGGCGCCGTGCCGACGAGCCTGTCGCGTCCGATTCGGCGAATGTCCACCGCGTCGTCGGCAATGAGCTTGTGTCCGCGCTTTATAAGCTCAAGCGCAGTTTCGCTTTTGCCTATGCCGGAGTCGCCGGTTAAAAGCACGCCCTCGCCGTGTACCTCAACGAGCACGCCGTGCATCGTCGTGCGCGGCGCAAGGTGCGTGTGCAGCGAGCTTATGACATCGGCCATGAAGTCGGAGGTATCCTCGGGCGTTACGAAAAGGTTGCGGTCGTACTTCCCCGCGACCTCGAGGCACTCGGGAAACGCCGACGCACCGTGGCAGATCACCAGCGCAGATATGTCATAGCGCATAAGCTCCTCGAAGCAGCTGCGGCGCTCGGCCTCGGTCTTGAGCTCAAGATATGTGCTCTCGACCCGTCCGATTATCTGGAGCCTGTTGGGGTCAAAGTAGTTATAAAATCCGGCAAGCTGAAGCGCGGGGCGGTTCACATCCGCCACCGTCAGAAGCCGCGTATCATAATCGCTCGAGGTGTGCAGCGGCTCAAGGCCGTTTTCCTCCACGATCGTCCGCAGCGGAACAGAATATTTACTCGCCATTGCCGATCTCCTTTTAACTATATTATTTCATTATTAATATTAACCTCAAATGCATTATTTTGCAACGATTTTTACAACGGCGAAAATTTTTCTTGCAATTACAGGCTTATTCTGTTATTATTAATAAGCTGTCTGCAAATTGCACGCAGTTAAACACAAGCAAGGAGGTGCTTCAACTTATGGCAAAATGTCAGTTTTGCGACAAGGGCGTTGCCTTTGGCATTCAGGTGTCTCATTCCCACAGGCGTTCCAACCGTACTTGGAAGCCCAATGTGAAGCGCGTCAAGGCGATCGTGGACGGAAGTCCGAAGCATGTTTATGCATGCACTCGCTGCCTGCGCAGCGGTAAGGTCACCCGCGCTGTGTAATAACCTGATATTACCCGAAACAAGCTCGCCATAACGGCGAGCTTTTTTCGTTCTTTTAGAGGCGCATTGACGCTGCTACGGATACGCTTTTTGCGGTTGCCCGGTTCGAGACTGCGGAGGAAACCGTGCGTGCCTCGTGTAACGCAAGTGTGGCAGACGGTTTTGTTGCCCGGTTCGGAACAATGGTGGAAACCATGGCTACCTCGCGCCACGTTAGTGCGTTGCCGAGTTTTGCACCGCGCCTCATTGGCTCTCCTGTCAAGGGGAGCAGGCAGCTTGCTGCCGAGGGGTTGACAGCTATTAACTATCAGCTGTTAGCTCTCCGCTGTGGCCAAAGGTCGCTCGTAGGGAACGGATTTATCCGTTCCGTTGTGATGGTTTCTTCCGCACCCACCGGTCGGGATACCGCAATATATGTATTTGTACAATGTGAATGCGCCTCTGAAAAAGCGCCTCTGAAAAAATGTAGCGCCTACGGCGCTGATATATTTACACCTCATCCGTCACCAAGGTGACACCTTCACCTCAAGCTACGCAGGGGAAGGCAAAAGGGACGGTCTGTGACCGCCCCAATGAATGATGAATAATTAATAGTGAATAATTGCTGATACAGTTGTTGCGTCAATGCGACCGGAAACTGCCGGCAAAACCATAACACACGGGCAATCAATGATCGCCCCTACGGCTGCGTTGCCTTATGGGATGCGGAACGTAATGGTTTCCGCCAATGTCTCGATACCGGGTTCACGCAATAAACGTATTCGTAGGTGCAGTAATGCGCCTCTAAAAAAGCGAAACATCCCGGTTTCCTCCGCAGTCCCGAACCGGGCTGACGCAACAAACGTATCGGTAAAATTTTAATGCGCCTCTAAAAAAAACTTGTACGGAAACGTACAAGTTTTGCCCGGAAACAAGGGTATATATGAAGAGGCTTTTTCAAAAGCAGAGCAAATTACAATGAAAGGCGATAGAAAATGTCGGATATTAACGAGAAGATAACGCAGGAATATGACGCATCGAAGATCCAGGTGCTCGAAGGGCTTGAGGCGGTCAGAAAGCGCCCGGGCATGTACATCGGCTCAACGTCGTCGTCGGGTCTGCACCACCTTGTGTACGAGATCGTCGATAACTCCATCGACGAGGCGCTGGCCGGCTACTGCGACCGCATCGAGGTCATCATCGAGCCGGGCGACGTTATCTGCGTGCGCGACAACGGCCGCGGCATCCCCGTGGATATCCAGGAGCAGACCGGCAAGAGCGCGCTCGAGGTAGTGTTCACCGTGCTGCACGCCGGCGGCAAGTTCGGCGGCGGAGGATACAAGGTATCCGGCGGCCTGCACGGCGTCGGCGCATCGGTCGTCAACGCAATGAGCGAGTGGCTCGTCGTCCACGTCCACAAAAACGGCAAGATCTACGAGATGAAGTTCTCGCGCGGCAACATCACGCAGGAAATGCGCATCGTCGGCGACACCGACCGCACTGGCACGACCGTCCGCTTCAAGCCCGACCCCGAGATGTTCGATGACACGGTCTACGACTACGACACGCTGCACACGCGCATGCGCGAGCAGGCGTTTTTAAACGGCGGCCTTTACATCTCCACCGAGGACAGGCGCGAGGGCAAGGAGCAGAAGGACGAGATGTGCTACGCCGGCGGCATACGCGAGTTCGTTTCGTTTATAAACCAGAACAAAACGCCGCTGCACAACGAGGTCATCTACATGAAGGGCGAAAGATCCGACTCCGAGGCCGAGATCGCCCTGCAATACAACGACAGCTATAACGAGGTCATAGTCTCGTTTGCGAATAACATCCACACGCCCGAGGGCGGCATGCACGAGACCGGCTTCCGCACGGCGCTCACGCGAGTGTTAAACGCCTACGGCACCAAGGTCGGCATTCTGAAAAACGACGACAAGCTCTCCGGCGAGGACTGCCGCGAGGGCATGACCGCGATCATATCCGTCAAGCTCACCGAGCCGCAGTTTGAGGGCCAGACCAAGGCAAAGCTCGGCAACAGCGAGATGCGGACCCTGGTAGACAGTGTGGTGTCAGATAAGTTAGAGCAGTTTTTGGAGGAAAACCCCGCCGTCGGCAAGGCGATACTCGACAAGGCAATGACCGCCTCCCGTGCGCGCGAGGCTGCGCGCAAGGCGCGCGAATCGGTGCGCAGAAAGACGGGGCTTGAGTCCGGCCAGATGCCGGACAAGCTGCGCGACTGCAACGAGCGCGACGCGTCGCTGACCGAGCTGTACATCGTCGAGGGCGACTCGGCAGGCGGCTCGGCCACCCAGGGCCGGGCCGGGCTCGTACTCACCTTTGACCGCTTCGACCTGCCCTGATGAACGAAAGCACCCAACCCAAGGCCAAAAAAAGTCTGGGCCAGCACTTCTTGCGGCATGAGAGCATCTGCAACCGCATCGCCTCCCTGCTGCTGCCCAAGGACACGGACAACGTCATCGAGATCGGCCCCGGCCCCGGCGCCCTGACCCGCGCCATCGAGGCCCAGCCCCATGCCCGGCTGGTGCTGCTGGAAAAGGCCAGCCACTGGGCCGCCGAGCGCCAGCGCCTGGGCGCGGCGCGTACCCAGGCCGTGCTGACGGACGCCCTGCGCTTCGACTGGAGCCGCATCACGCCCGACAATCCGTGGAAGATCATCGGCAACCTGCCCTACAACGTGGCCTCGCCCATGATGTGGGACCTGTTCTCCCGCGCCACGGGCCTGGTGCGGGCGGCCTTCATGGTCCAGAAGGAAGTGGGCCAGCGCCTGGCC
>ENA-ORSK01001529-ORSK01001529.1-human-gut-metagenome-genome-assembly--contig:-NODE-1529-length-17802-cov-5.247309_pt1 | contig 17802 bp, 16 predicted proteins | sample MGYA00242192_ERZ509159 | MGnify/ENA primary metagenome ERZ509159 (study PRJEB26280, sample SAMEA2338663) | human gut metagenome | biome: human gut; feature: human-associated habitat; material: faeces...
CGCCCGCCATATACAAACGACGTGAGGTCGTCGAGCAACCGTCCGCCCGCGAAAAGCGAGTCCATAGAACCGGCGTTGGCTATCATCGACGCCTCGTCTATCATGAAGAGAGTGTCCGACAACATGTTAGGTGCAAGACTGAATCCTCCGCCCAGCGACCTCTGCCGGTATATGCGGCGGTGTATGGTGCAGGCTGCGTGTCCGGCATTGAGCGCAAACACCTTGGCAGCACGGCCCGTGGGCGCCATCAGCACCACCTTGCAGCCCAGCTGCTTCATGGTGCGCACCATGGCTCCCGCCACCGATGTCTTACCCGTTCCGGCCGATCCGCGCATTATCATCAGCACCCGGTCGGAGCGGTCGGTCATGAAGGCGGCAAACGTACGCATGGCCGCCAGCTGCTCGGCAGTAGGCTCGAAGCCGAGCTTTTCGGCTATCATATATGTCAGTTCGTCGGCTATCATTATTCTTTTCTCCTCATTATTCACGTGTGCAATGAAGGCATCACACGCCGTCGCCGCGTATGGTCGGTCATCGTCCGCCCTCCACGGTCTTTTACTTACGGCGCATGCAAAATTAGTCTTTTTGCCCGACATTAGACTGCACAGGCTTATTAAATTAGGCGAAAATGGGCTCTGCACTGCCGTATTTACGAAAATTCTTAGTAAGTTTGCATATTATTAATTAACGACAAGGGCAAAAGCTCCAAACGTATGCGGTTATCCACGAGAACCATAAACATCATACTGCTGGTGTGCGTTGCGGCAATGGTCGCGGTGTGTGCCATGAGTATCTGCGCGCCGGTGAACTTCGACAAGCATCGGGCGCAGCGTGAGGCTGTGGTGAAAGAACGTCTCGTGAGGATAAGGGCCGCACAGGAGCGCTACCGCAAAGCCACCGGCACCTATGCCGACAGTTTTGCCCGTCTCGTCAGCGGCGGATTTCTTGCCGACTCGCTTCAGTATGTGCCGTTTGCCGAAGGGCAGCGTTTCAACCTCTCAACCACAATGCAGACCACCAAGAGCGGCCGTACGATACCGCTCATGGAGTGCGGCGCCGAATACAAGACCTATCTGCAAGGTCTGGACAAGGGCATGACCGACAATCTGACGGAAGAGGCTGAAGCCGAAGGAAGATACCCGGGGCTGAAAATAGGAGACCTCACAACACCAAACGACAATGACGGAAACTGGGAATAGAAACTCATCAGGCGCGAAGCTCACCATAAGAGTGAGCAACAACGCGTTATCGTTCGCCACAGACAAACGGACAGCCGGCGGAGGCATCGACTACGAGCCTTACGACGTGAACCCTGGGATGTCGATGGCGGCAAACCTCAGACTGGCTTTCGCCGAGAGCAGACTGCTCAGGCGCAAGTATGACTCGGCAACGGTGATGATGGACACACCGGTGCTCATGATACCAATAGAGGAGTTTGAGGACAACAACACCGAGCTGCTCTATTCGCACATGTTCACTACAAACAAGAGCGAACAGATTCTCACTGCCGTGCTGCCAGGACAGAACGCCGTGGCTGCCTTCACCATGAACAGCGACCTGAAGCTGGTGGTGAACGACAATTTCCCCTCCTCAACCATCATGCCGCTGATGCAACCTGTGTGGAACTACATGCACAGACGCAGCTTCACAGGTGCCCACCGCAAGCTCTTCGCCTACTTCCACGACAAGCATGTGGAAGTGATGAGCTTCAGACAGAACAGATTTGTATTCTGCAACACGTTCGAGGCAACACACGCCAACGATATACTGTACTACATAATGTATGTGTGGAAACAGCTCGGACTCGACACTACGGAGGCCGAACTGCACATGGCCGGAGAACTGACCGAACGTGACAAGCTGACCGAACTGCTCAGGCAATACATATCGAATGTTTACATCATAAATCCTGCCGCCGACTTCGGATTCCCTGCCGCATCTGAGATGAAGGGGCTACCATTCGACTTGCAGGTGTATTACGCAAAAGGAAGATGAGAATTATCACAGGACTATATAAAGGACGTCACTTCGACATTCCGCGCACATTCAAGGCGCGGCCTACCACCGACTTTGCCAAGGAAAACATATTCAACGTGATAAACGGATACATGGACCTCGACGGAGCCGTGGCACTCGACCTGTTCGCAGGCACGGGCAGCATATCGCTCGAACTGCTCTCGCGCGGATGCGACCATGTGGTGAGCGTGGAGGCCGACCGCGACCATGCGGCTTTCATACGCCAGTGCATGGCAAAGATCGGCACTGACGACTGCCTGCTCATACGTGGCGACGTATTCAGATTCATGAAGAGCTGCAAGCAACAGTTCGACTTCATCTTCGCCGATCCGCCTTACGCGCTGAAACAGTTGCCTGAGATACCGTCGCTCATATTCCAGTATGGTCTGCTGAAAGACGACGGACTGCTGGTGTTCGAGCACGGAAAGGACCACGACTTCTCCACACACGAGCACTTCATAGAGCATCGCAACTATGGAAGCGTGAACTTCTCGCTCTTCAAATGACGCACTGCCGTGACGCAGGAATGCTTCTCACACGTCTGCGCCAACGGCATTACAACACCCAACACGACTACAGATGCCACGCTCCGGACATTGTTCCGAACACGGAAACCATCAATACACGGGCATACACTCTATACCATTGTATGCCTACATGAAAAACAAGACAAAGGGAAAATAATGAAACCGTCAGAGCAACGGCGAGAGAAGTCTCACCAATGACTCGCCAAGACGACGGAGGAAAGGACGTTTCTTCTTTTTGATTGCCGACTCGAAGGTGACGCACTGCTCCTGATCGGTCAGGAAAATCTGCTTCACACGCATGGCGGCTTCCTCCCCATAAAGAAATATATTGGCCTCAAAATTGTTCTCGAAACTGCGGAAATCGATATTCGTAGAGCCGCAGGTGCACAGATAGTCATCGCTCACGAGCAGCTTGCTGTGATTGAATCCCGGGGTGTAAAGATACACCTTCACGCCTGCCCTCACAGTGTTGAACACATAGGTCATGCTCGCCCACTCCAACAGACGCGAATCACCATGCATCGGTACCATCAGTCTCACATCGACACCCGACAGCGCCGCCGTGCGCATGGCGAACAATATGGGCTCTGTCGGAAGAAAATACGGAGTCTCCATATACACATAATGCTTCGCCTCGAGCAGTATGCGCACGTAGCCTTGCATGATGTCGGGCCACGGAGCGATGGGACTGCTCGTCACCACCTGGGCAAGGCAACCGCCCGTAACGGCGTTGTGCAGCGCAGGATAATACTTGCGGTTGGAGACGAGTGTGCGATCGACAAAATACCAGTCTATGAGGAAAGCGCACTGCACTGCATACACCGCACCACCACGGACACGCACATGAGTGTCGCGCCACGGCTGTCCGGAGGCAGTACCGCTGACATAACGCCGGGCAATGTTCATTCCTCCGAGAAATGCCACCTTACCGTCGATGACACAGAGCTTGCGGTGATTGCGGTAGTTTATCTTACTCGTGAACGCCGGAAACTTCACCGGCATGAAGGCATGCACGTCTATTCCCGCATCACGCATGCGTTCGAAGAAGGTGTTTGGCACATGCCAGCAACCCACATCATCGTATATCAGACGCACCTCCACGCCCTGACGGGCCTTGTCTATAAGCGCGTCGGCAACGAGACGGCCCAACGGATCATCGTCTATAATGTAAACATCAAGATGTATGTGGTTGTTGGCGCGGCCTATCTCGCGCAACAGTGAGAGGAAATAACTGTGACCGTCGGTATAGAACTCCACCTCGTTGTCCTTGAAAGGAAACGAAAGGCTCTGGTTCTTGAAGAGTTGTATGAGCGTCTTGTAACGGTCGGGCAGCTGGAGATTCTTCTGCTCTGCAAACTCGAACATCGAACGTTTGGTGAGCTGGTCGAGGCTTCGCTGGCTGATGAAACGCATTTTCCGCGTGTTCTGCCCGAAGAAGAAATAAAGCAATATGCCTATGACAGGAATGAAAAGAAGCACGAGAATCCACGTCACTGTCTTCACCGGCTGACGGTTGTCAAGCAAAACAGTGACTATTGTTGCCACAACCAGAAGGATGTAAAGCAACATCGGGATCCAGTGGATGTATATCATTTGAAGCCTGCTAATTTATGTATCTGAAGCGACAGACGCCATTCGGGATGTTCCTTGACATATTCCGTGCAGGCGGCGGTTATGCGGCGGTTGCGCTCTTCGTCGCCCGTGTCGCACGGCTGGACGTAATAGTAGTCAGCCTCTATGCCGAAATCATCGGCTCGGCCGCTCTCGTCGAACAGACATTTCAGCTCACTGCATTTGCGCAATCTCACTCCCGACTTCGGCGAACAGGTTATCCAGTCGATGTTGTCGGGCGGTATGTTGGTGCCGTTTGTCTCCATCGCCACCTCAAAACCGGCGTCGTGCAGCTTCTCAACGAACGGAGCGTCGGTCTGAAGCGTGGGTTCGCCTCCGGTGAGAATCACCAGACGGGCTGGCCATTGGCTTATCTCAGCGATGATTTCCTCGTCGCTCATGAGTCGGAAATCGGCAAAGTCGGTGTCGCAGAACGGACATTTAAGGTTACATCCCGAGAATCTCACGAACACGGCAGCACGTCCGGCATTGCGTCCCTCGCCCTGAATGGAGTAGAATATGTCGTTGACTCGTTTCATTGGTCAGTCTTTTTCGTATATTGCAACATTGCCTTCGCTCTCCTGCACCACAGCCTTGTAGCACGTGGGTATCTGCGAGACAATCCAGAACGCTATGTTCTCGGCCGTCGGATTGAACGGCAACACGCTGTTCAGGTCCTTATGATCGAGAAGGTTCATTATCTTGTTTTTCACTTCGGTGAAGTCAACCACCATTCCGTCGGCATTGAGTTCACGCGCTTTGCACATCACCTTTATCTTCCAGTTGTGGCCATGTGTGGCCGTACACTTGCTCTCATACGAAAGCGTAAGATGATGACTGGCAGATATTTCGAATGTCTTTTCTATGTAATACATTATCTTCTTATATTTCCGTTTTGTGTTTTTGACGTATCATACCACGATATTCTTGCCGAGTACCTTGGCAAGCTGTCCACGCAGTTTGTGCACTTCCTGGTATTCCTTCATAAGCTCCCGCATGCGGTCGGCATTGTTCACAGAAGCCGTTATGTCGGTCTGCAGCTGACGGAGACGTTTGTCCAGATAGTCCATACGGAAGTCGTTGAGCAGATGTTCCACCTGATTGCGCAGATGAGTAATGCGGTCTTCCTCCTCAATCTGTAGTTCCTTCTCCGATTTCGGTTCGTCATCGGTGCTCTCTTTTGCCATGAACTGCAACTCGTCTATGCTCAGGCTGGTTGCTATCTTGCTTATCTCGATGTCGTCGTGATGAATAAAATATTGTTCAGCCACGAATCCCTTGTCACCCGAATGTGCCACAGCCTCTGAAAGGATGCGGGCATACAGCGGATTGCTGAAGCTGAGTCCGTCCACTCCAAGATTGTAGTCGATGTACTGGGCGACGTTAAGGCTCACCACAGAACCGTCCTCGCTCTCCACATTGTCGTATATCACCTCCTCGCCATGACGTATCACCGCGCCTATGAGCATCTGCTCCACACCCGATACCTGTTTCGCCGTTATGCTCACCATCTCCTGTTTCTGCGCCGCGTCAGACAGACTTTCGTCACGCAGAAGAGCCGGTTTGTCCTCACGACCACTTCTTATGAACTTGTTCATCGTGTTGATGAGCGTCGTCTCATTGATGCCGAGCTTCACCGAACAATCGTGTATGTATGTGTCGCGCAGTATCTGGTTTGACACGAGCGAGATGCTTTTCACCACCGAGTTGATGGCTTCCGAACGCTTCAGAGGGTCGGTCTGACCGTCGAGCATGAGGCTCGTCTTGAACTGAATAAAATCGGTCTGATGGTCCTCTATGTATTTTCTGAAGTCTGAAGCAGTGTGTTTGCGTGCGAAACTGTCCGGATCGTCGCCATCGGGAAGCAGCAGAACCTTGAGGTTCATGCCCTCTGAAAGAAGCATATCCGTACCGCGCATCGCAGCGTGTATACCTGCCTCGTCACCGTCGTAAAGCAATGTGATGTTCGACGTGAAGCGGTGAAGCATGTGTATCTGGTGCGTACTGAGTGCCGTACCCGAGTTGGCCACCACGTTCTCAATGCCACACTGGTGCATGGAAATGACGTCGGTGTAGCCTTCCACCATATATACACGGTCCTCCTTGGCTATCGCTTTCTTTGCCTGATAGATGCCGTAAAGCTCCCGATCCTTATGATATATCTCGCTGTCAGGCGAGTTCACGTATTTCTGATTCACTCCCTTGGTGCGCGAATCGAGCAGACGTCCGCCAAAACCGACAGTCTTTCCGCTTATGCCTACCCACGGAAAGATCACACGTCCGGCGAAACGGTCGATCAGATCGCCGCGCTCGGTCTTATAACAAAGACCCGTCTTGACAAGATAATCGGGATTGTAACCCTTTGAAACAGCTGTGGACGCAAGTGCAGAACGGTTGTTCAGGTCGAAGCCCAGGCGGAACTTCTTTATTATGTCGTCCCTGAATCCGCGGCTGCGGAAGTACTGCATGCCCACGGCCACACCGTCCACATTGTTATGAAGAATGTCCTCGAAATAGCCTGAAGCCCATTCGTTGACAATGAACATGCTCTCGCGCTCGCTCTGCTCCTTCTTTTCCTCGTCGCTGAGTTCGCGCTCGTGTATCTCGATATGATATTTTGCGGCAAGCCATCTCAATGCTTCCGGATAGGTCATCTGCTCGTGTTCCATTATGAAACTTACGGCATTGCCACCCTTTCCGCATCCGAAGCAATGACATATTCCGCGTGCCGGAGACACATGAAAAGACGGAGTCTTCTCTTCATGAAACGGGCAGAGCCCCTTGTAGTTGGCTCCGCTCTTACGCAATGTGACAAATTCGGAAACCACATCCACAATGTTCGCGGTTTCCATTATTTTCTCGACTGTAGCCCTGTCTATCATTATGATGCGAAGTTACACATTTTTTTTTATTTTCCAATGATTGTAACTGATAAAAAAGCGGGTACATCACGCGCCGTAACAAAGCCTTGGCGGGAAAGCGTTTCGCACATTCCGACCTCTTATAATAGCGGTCGTTACGACGCTACGCAGCGCGGGCAGAAGGCCCTGACGCCGCATTTCTCCCGCCCGGATTGTCATCTCAACTTGTTGCGGTTGTAATGTGGAGTGACCCGCATTGTGAAGAACAGAAGCGAGACGACACAAAGCACCGAGCCGGTGAGATAAACCATATAGAACGTGAAGTGCTGGGCTATCACTCCACCGCTCACAATGCCGATACCGATACCCACATCCCACGCCGTAAGATATGTGCTTGTGGCGGTGGCGCGCTGATTGTTGGGCGCAAGATTTATGTAGAGTGAATTCATCGCCGGGAACATTATGCCGAAGCCGGCACCGAGAAGGAACGGAACGACATAGAACATCACAGTGGCCGCACTGATGTCTGACATGGCCACGAAACGGCACATGCTCAGCGTGAAGAAAGCCGCAATGACGGGATAATAGCCCACATGAATGCACTGGGTGATATATCCCCTATCGACTTTCTTGCCCGCCACGATACGCGACGCGCCCATACCCAAAGCCATAAACGTGAAGAACAGTCCGGCAGGAGCGGTGATGTTTATCTCCTTGGCATACATCGCGACATAGTTGGTCGTCGCTCCGTAAGGTATGGAAAGCAGGAACAACGAGATGCTCACCGGTATTCCCTTGAGCAGTATGAAGCGGTCGAGCGACAGAGTGCGCGTTGCCGGCTCTGCCGGTTTCTGTCCGGCAGCCTCCATCTCATGACGTTTTCGGAGCGATTCCGGCATGCGTGCCTTCACGGATATGGCGCAGACGAGTCCCACTATGCTGACAAGCATGCCGGTGATGAATATCTGCATGTAAGTGAAATGGTCGTGCATGAACAGTCCGGTCATAGGTCCGAGCGCCATGGCTATGTTGTTTGTCAGTCCATAATAGCCCAGTCCCTCACCGCGACGGCTGCTCGGCATGATATCGACACACAGGGTGTTGCCGCCGACAGTTACTCCGCCGAACGCCACTCCGTGCAAGGCCCTGAGAACGATGAACCACGATATGGCCGTGGCAACGGTGTAGGCAGGAAACATGAGCACGCAGACGCAATAACAGAGTATGTATATCGGCTTACGCGGAAAGCGGTCCATGAGAAATCCGGAGAACGGTCTGACGCAAAGACAGCTCATCGTGTAACAACTAAGCACGATGCCGATGATTGTCGCCTGGCAATCATACGTCTCCTTGAGATAGAACGGCAGCACCGGCACAAGGAGCCAGAAGCCGAAGAACAAGAGGAAGTTAGCCGCCAGTATGCAGATGTAACTCCGGGTAAACAATTTGTCTGTAGCCATAATCTTTCAGTTTTTACAGGACTCGATACCTTATTAATATTATAAGCCTCAGCGGAAAGACAGCGGCAACGACACGCAAGTCATTGGACGGTCAAACCGTATGAAGGCGCTAAGCGACAGCAAAGTTAAACAAAAAAAGCGTCCTACGGGAAAAAGACTGATATATTATGAACAAAACGGGGCGTATTCCTGTATAATGAATACGCCCCGTATAAATATTCGTCGAGTATGGATTAAACCATTAAATCATACATATCAGAGATTGGCGAGCTCTATCACCTTATCAGCTGCAGCCGAAAGCGCGTCGGCGTTCTTTCCGCCTGCGGTAGCGAAATGAGGCTGTCCGCCGCCGCCACCGTTGATGAGCTTGGCAGCCTCGCGCACCATCTGTCCTGCGTTCAGTCCGTGTTCCTTCACCATATCCTCGCTCATCATTACCGTAAGCATTGGTTTGCCGTCGTCAACCGAACCGATGACACACAGCAGATTCTGCGGAATGTCCTGGCGTATCTTGAATGCCAGGTCCTTGGCATCGGATGCCTTAATGGGCATGACGGCTCTTACCACCTTCACGCCGTTCACGTCGCGTGCGTCGTCCAGAAGCTTCTGCTTGGTGCGTTCCACTGCCTCAGCCCTGAAGTGCTCTATGTCTTTCTTCATGGAGTCGTGCTCCTCGATGTATTTCTCGATGACACCCTTGAGGTCCTTAGCGTTGTTGAACAGTGAGCCGATGGCCTTCAGAGTGTCCTCAATGTCGTACATGAGCTTCTCACACTCCACGCCTGTCTTTGCCTCCACACGGCGTATGCCGGCAGCCACGCTGCTCTCGCTTATTATCTTGAACATTCCGATGTGGCCGGTTGACTTGACATGGATACCACCGCAGAACTCGCAGCTCGGTCCGAAGCGAACCACACGCACCTTGTCGCCGTATTTCTCGCCGAACAGGGCAATGGCTCCGAGCTTCTTTGCCTCCTCGAACGGAGTGTCGCGATGCTCGTCGAGCGGGATGTCCTGACGTATCATGTCGTTCACGATCTGCTCAACCTTGCGCAGTTCCTCGTCGGTCACCTTCTGGAAGTGAGAGAAGTCGAAACGCAGCGTCGTATCCGACACATACGAACCCTTCTGCTCCACGTGGTCGCCCAGCACCTGCTTGAGCGCGTAGTCGAGCAAGTGTGTAGCGGTGTGGTTGGCAGCGCTGGCAGCGCGCTTGTCCGTATCGACACATGCCATGAAGTCGGCATTGACGTCCTTGGGCAGCTCCTTCACGATGTGTATGCTCTGTCCGTTCTCGCGTTTGGTATCGATGATGTCCACGGTCTCGTTCTCGCTCACGATGACACCCTTGTCACCTACCTGTCCTCCCATCTCTCCGTAGAACGGAGTGTTGTCGAACACGAGTTCGTAGAAGGTGTTTTTCTTCTGCGTAACCTTGCGGTAGCGCAGTATGTGACATTCATATTCGGTGTAGTCGTAGCCCACAAACTGCTGCTCGCCCTCCTTGAGCACGACCCAGTCGCTGTTCTCCACGACGGCGGCGTTGCGTGCGCGGGCCTTCTGTTTCTGCATTTCCTCATCAAACTGCTGCTCATCCACGGTGAAACCATTCTCACGACAGATGAGCTCTGTCAGGTCGAGCGGGAATCCGTAAGTATCGAACAGGCGGAAAGCCTGAACGCCGTCGAGCTGTGTCTTGCCCTGAGCCTTCAGCTCTTCCATGGCGCTGTTGAGCAGGTTTATACCCTTTTCGAGAGTACGGAGGAACGAGTCTTCCTCTTCCTTCATCACACGTCCGATGAGCTCGCGCTGTGCAGGAAGTTCCGGATAAGCCTCTCCCATCTCCTGTATGAATACAGGCATGAGCTTGTAGAGGAACGCTTCTTTCTGTCCGAGGAACGTGTAGGCATAGCGTACTGCACGGCGCAGGATGCGGCGGATGACATATCCGGCCTTGGCATTGCTCGGCAGCTGACCGTCGGCGATAGAGAACGCCACGGCGCGCAAGTGGTCGGCGCATACGCGCATGGCCACGTCGGTCTCCTCTTTCTCACCGTATTTCAGTCCGGTGATGTGCTCTATCTCTTTTATTATCGGCTGGAACACGTCAGTGTCGTAGTTTGAGTGCTTGCCCTGCAGCGCGCGTACGAGACGCTCGAAGCCCATACCGGTATCTATGACGTGCATAGGCAGCGGTTCGAGCGAGCCGTCGGCCTTGCGGTTGAACTGCATGAAGACGATGTTCCAGATCTCGATAACCTGCGGGTCGTCCTTGTTCACGAGCTCGCGTCCGGGCACTTTGGCCTTCTCCTCAGGCGTACGCGAGTCGAGGTGTATCTCAGAGCACGGACCGCAAGGACCCGTATCGCCCATCTCCCAGAAGTTGTCGTGCTTGTTTCCGTTTATAATGTGGTCGGCAGGCACGTGCTTTGCCCAGAAACGTGCAGCCTCCTCGTCGCGTGCTATGCCTTCCTCAGGCGAGCCTTCGAACACTGTCACGTAAAGATCTTCGGGCGCAAGATGCAGCACATCAACGAGATATTCCCACGCATAGTCTATGGCTCCCTCCTTGAAATAATCGCCGAAGCTCCAGTTGCCGAGCATCTCGAACATTGTGTGATGGTATGTGTCGTGTCCCACTTCTTCAAGGTCGTTGTGCTTGCCACTCACGCGAAGACACTTCTGCGAGTCGGCACGGCGGCGCGGTTCAGGGTCGCGCGTTCCGAGAATGATGTCCTTCCATTGGTTCATTCCGGCATTGGTAAACATCAGCGTTGGGTCATCTTTTATCACCATCGGTGCTGACGGCACGATGGTATGTCCCTTCGACTCGAAAAACTTTTTGTACGAGTCGCGGATTTCGTTAGCTGTCATCATGTTATGTTTTTTATTTTAATTTTCCAATTCCTTACAAAAAGTTTTGCAAAGATACTTCCTTTTGATTATTTTTGCAAATAAATTAATCATTGTTTAATAAAAATACGCTGTCCATGGCATTAAATACGAATAAGAATCTTAAGTTGTATTACTCCATTAAAGAGGTGGCACAGATGATAGGTGTGAGAGAGTGCACCCTGCGCTATTGGGAAACGGAGTTCCCGCATCTGAAGCCCAAGACCACAGGACAGAAAGTGAGACAATACACCGAGAAGGACATTGAACAGATAAAACTGATATACAATCTGGTGAAGGTGCGCGGATTCAAGATTGCTGCCGCAAGAAAGATGATAAACCAGAACCGCACCGGAGCCGACAAGAGCGCCGATGTGCTCGACACGCTCATATCTGTGCGCGACCAGTTAATGGACCTGAAGAAACAGATAGACGGACTTATATAATAAAAAACGACAGACAATACCCTATGGAAGGCGACAGAACACTCTGCCGCCTTTTTGTTTCGACTTGCTGAAACAGGCTTGGCGGCGCGACTCCGGCACATACTGACGGCGGGAAAACGGTTTTATGGAAACACTGCTGTGGATTGGCCTCAGTGGACTACTGCGGCATCGGGCGCAAATCAGCGTTGTTTTCTTATGATGAAACGGAATGATATTGGCGACATTAAAATTAGGTTCATCCCATATTTTTGTTTTTCCCCTTTGATGAAAGTAAATGATATGAATGATTTTCAAATTAATTTTATTCCCTACCCATATTGCTTCCTTATATAGAAAGGAAATGATATGCGTGGCTGTCAAATCAATTTACTCTCCTATCCATGTCGTTTCCTTATGACAAAATGAAACGATACGGGTTATTTTCAAATTGATTTTATTTCCTCCCCGTGTCACTTTCTTATATAGAAAAGAAACATTTTGTGCCACTTTCAGATTGTAAGCGGTTTTTGATTTTTCGGTCAGAGTTTCCCACTATACCCCGAAAAATAAGCGCGTATTTACAATCAGACTTTCCTTCGGGCGCAAATACGCGAAATACAAGCGGTTTCTGCAAATTATTGAATGTCAACAACTTATATTTAAGGAGTATTTCTTCGCATTGCAAAAAGCACCATTTCGGCTTGCGAAATGGCCCATATTGGAGGCCGAAAAGCACCATATCGCACCCTGAAATGGGCTTTTTCGCACTGCGAAACAGGCTATATCGGAAAGCGGAACGGACTTTTCCGGACTACATTATGGGGTATATAAAAATGCGGTATTATACTGAATGTCGTTTATTATGTTAGTTTTAACATTCATTTACACCTCTTTTGCGAAAATATTTTGTAAAAATAAAATCAAGAAAAATCGTAAGTACGTCTCCCGATTTTTCGTTAAAAACGCCCACATCAGGCGTGAAAAACGATGCTTGATTATTTATCCTGTGAAATAATATTATTTATCGTGTGAAATAACAAAGCCCCACAGCCTCGGCGATGACATGCCACAAATAGGGAAAATCCTAAATGATGATAGGGATTTTCCCTTTCCGGTGCAGATTATTATTAGTAAATTCGTAGCGTGAATAATAATGTCTGACTATCAAAACAAAAGTACTATGAAGAAATACATACTGCCTATCATTCTGCTGATGTCTTTCTTCTGCACATACGCATCAGCCCAGAACGACACCGGCGACGTGGCGCAGGCCGACATATACAGACACGTTGACATAGCTCCCGTGTTCCCGGGAAGCGTGGAAGAGGGACTGCCGATATACGTGGCAAAAAACTTTCACTACCCCATCGCGGCATGGCGCACGGCATTCGTGCCCGCAGTGCCGGTGAGCTTCGTGATACGTGCCGACGGCACCACAAGCAACGTGAAGATACTGCGCGACGTGCATCCGTTGCTGGCAAAGGAGATTGAGCGGCTCATTCTCAACATGCCGCGCTGGTATCCTGCCTATCTCAACAACAAACCTGCCAACACCGAGTTCAGATACACCCTGCAACTCGTCGATCCTTATCTCAACCTGCCCTACCACGTAGTGCCGCTCATCGACAAGACAAGAAAATACAACGACTTCTCACGCAAGTATGACACGGGCATGAAAGAGCGTGAGCTGAAGGAGGCCATGGACGAGATAGAGCAGATTACGTCTGTAACGCCGCTGCACGCGCCGAGCACCATAGCCATGACGCGGTTGTGGCTGACCGACAAGAACTATCATCAGGCCACCATACTCGCAAAGACGGCGCTGAAGGAATACGGCTCGCTGAATCTGTATAAACATGACAAGAAGAAGTCGGGACACGACTATCCGCGGCCGGGATATAACGGAAAGAACGAGATAGCGCTCGCCCTGCAGAGGGCTCTGGCGTGCGACGAGGCAGGGCTGAAGGGCATGGCGCACTCGGCATACACTGACTTGATAAGCCTGCTCGACGAGAAGATAAGGACAAAAGACATAGCCGTGCCGCTCGTAGGAACCAGCGAGGAATATCACATAGAGGAACTCATAAAGCGGCTCACCTACCGGCAGATGAAGGAACTGACGTCTGACGAGGAGCAGATGAGACAGATGACATACGACGACTGGAAGCCATTGAGATATGCCGTGAAGTATGACGACGTGAACAAAGTCATGGACTATCTCATAGCCAAGGGCGTGATAATGAGCGCGAAGGTGCTGGGCACACACAGCAAGATAAAGGAACTGAGGCGCGAGATAGCCATGGGACGGCTCAATAAGTCGGACACGCTCCACCTATACGAGCTGAAAGCCATGGCGATAGGGCTGCGCGACGGGCGGCAGGCGGAGACCGACTATCTCAAAGAGATTGCCTCCGTAGGCAGCAACCGCCTGCAACAGCTTGCCGGAAGACTGACCGATGCCGTGAACCAACTGCCCAAGGGCGACAGCGAACGGCGCAAGGCGGTGCACAGCATAGCCTGCATGGCTCCGCTGAACGACCCGTCGTTGAGCAGGAAGGAGAACAGGAACGCGGCCTCCGAGTTCTATCGTTACCGCGAGACAATGTGCGACACGTATCCTCTGGACTGGCTATTCAGCGACACAGGTTATTGACACGGACTGGAAAAAGCACTTCAGCAGAAGTGCCAGACGCATGGACGTGGATGTAGAGAATACTTGCTGTCAGATAAACCTATTCGGGTTTGATAATCATACAGCGGGAGATGATTATTTATACATCATAAATATGGCTTTATATCTTTTAAATATTATTACTTTGAAGAATAAAACCTATGTCGTATCTTTGCAAATGATATGCTGCGTCCGGCAAGACACGGACAGGCTGTAATTGCCTCACTTGCCACATCTTCACGAACGGGACGCACGGCGTATCATGATTATTTAATCACAAAAACAAGGAAAGATGAAAAAGATATTCATGACTCTGGCACTTGCCGCGACAATGGCGGCAGCACCGTTCTGCAATACATGTGCGCAGAATCTCGCAGCACAGGACGACGATGCCAAATATGCTACCGAACTGCTCGAGACAGGTGCAAAGGCACCCGACTTCAGTCTGAAGACTCCGGAGGGCAAGACCGTCAAACTGAGCGACTTCCACGGCAAGTATGTGGTGCTCGATTTCTGGGCTTCATGGTGCCCCGACTGCATAAAGGACATACCTAACATGAAGCGTATGTACGAGACCTACAAGGACCGCGGCATAGTGTTCCTGGGCGTATCGTTCGACGACAACAAGGACAACTGGACCGCCATGATAAAGAAGCAGGGCATAAAATACACGCAGGTGAGCGAACTGAAGAAGTGGAAGACCACCGAGGTGTCGAAGGCTTATAAAATAAACTGGATTCCGACGCTCTATCTCATCGACAAGGAAGGTAAGGTTGTACTGGGCACAGTGATGTCGGAGAAAATGGAAAAGGCGCTCGGGCAGCTGTCGCCCGTATGCGAATGACGACAACCGATGACGCCTACGACAGAACAGATTGCCACATGGTTCGACACGTTCAACCGTGACTACTTCGCCGGAAGCATGCCCCGCCCGCGACTGTCGCTGGGACATTCGCGCACAAGGCTCGGCTCAATGGCGTGCAGGCGCAGGCGAACTCTGCTGGGATGGAAAAACTCTGACTTCGCCATACGTCTGAGCACATACTACGACTGCACCGAACGCGAGTTGCAGACTGTGCTGCTGCACGAGATGATACATCTGTACATAGCGTGGAAAGGCATACGCGACGACGCGCCACACGGACGTGTGTTCCGCCGGATGATGGACGAACTGAACACACGCTACGGATGGAACATCACCGTATCAACGTCAATGCGCGGCCGACAGACCACCACACCGCGCGACAGCAACCGCCAAAGACTCGTGCTGGCATTGGAGAACAGCCGCGGCGAATGTTTCCTGTCGGTGGTAAATCCGCGCTATGCCGTGAGACTGAAAGCACAACTCGGGCGCGCCATCGACGTAAAACCGCGCGCCTGGTTTGTGAGCACCGACCCGTTCTTCGCCGACTTCACCACCGTACGCTCGCTTAGGGCACGCCGCGTAACGCGCACCATATTCGAGGAAAAGATAGCAGGCGGCAAGGCGATTGCAGTATAAACAGCAGCCATCATTGTTTTATTCTCAGATTAATGACATTATCGTCATACAGGTGTAATAATAATCTGGTGCTCAGATATTCTATCAAAAACAATAATGTGCAGCCGGAATAAAAAACGTTATTTCCGACTGCACATTATGCTATACAAAGAACACATCTTCAACTTCTGACTTACCGTCAATCCCAAAGATGCAGTTTTCCGTCATCAGGCACTTCCGGCACAGGCTTGGGACGTCCATACAACACCCGCTCCACATACTCCAAGTACCGCTTTCTGAAATTCTCCATTGAGCCAAACGCCTTCTCTATCATCTCGGAAAACGTCCACGTGTCAGGCCCGAAATCTGTACGTCCATATTCATAATGCCCGTTACGTTTAACGCCGAAATATTGATAAATTTTTTCAAAGTCACCATCGTCGTCCATAATCCTTACTATAAATATGCTGTCTGTATTGCACAAGAGTCTACGCTGTACGCTTAACGCTCTATTAACACTGTCCATTGCGGCATCATCCAACGAACTATTTTGGCAATACTGAAATTCCAAAACCGAAAATTCCTGCCCTCGGATATTTGACCATACAAAAGCTGTGTCTTGTCCTGGTACATTATCTTTTAAAATGTAAATATCCATTGTCTCAGCCGGCGTTATAAAGGAAGCCTCAATCTCCAGTTCGAATCGTTCCCACTTCTCCTTATGCCAGCACACTATCGGTATTTTCTTATACAGGTTGTATAAGTCTTTCGCAATGAATAATTGCGCGAAGCAATCAGCAGAAAAAAACAAACCGATCAATGCGGTTAAAAAGACAGATAATAAACGTACGGTCATAGATTTTTCCATATCATTATATAAATCAAAAACATCCAGAATAATCCAGTATGTTAATACAAAATCATAATGTTTAAGTCTGCAACAAATTTACAAAAAAGAAAAAGAAAACACACAAAGCCGTGTAATAAAATTTTATAAATACAGGATTTAACACATTATGCTAACCCATTCGGAAAAGACAGAAAATAACTGCACAAAACATCATAAATGCGCATCCACGGTGGCGTTTTGCACTTTTTTAAAGCCTTTAATTTTGATGATTATCAAAAACTTATTACTTTTGCAGCTGTTTGAGGCGTCGCTACGATGCCTGAAGGTGTTATGTGCCTGCTGACCATACACACTTGTCAAGAGACAGTTTAGGTCACGACGACCTTGGACTAAATCAGTTTTGCCGACAGCAAATCGTTATTCAGCAAGACTATCGGTCATAATATGTTCTGAAAAATACATTCACGCTGCCGTGACATAAACCTCTCCCGACACATCGAATTAACAATTTATTAATACTATATTATGAGCTTGAAAATTGTTGTACTTGCCAAACAAGTACCCGACACGAGAAACGTGGGCAAGGATGCCATGACTGCCGAAGGAACAGTCAACCGTGCGGCGCTGCCTGCAATCTTCAATCCGGAGGACCTGAACGCCCTTGAGCAGGCTCTGCGTCTGAAAGAGCAGAACCCGGGTTCTACCGTAGGAATACTGACCATGGGTCCTCCCCGCGCTGCTGAAATCATACGCCAGGGACTCTATCGCGGAGCTGATACCGGCTGGTTGCTTACCGACCGTCTGTTTGCCGGAGCCGACACACTTGCTACATCTTATGCCCTCGCAACGGCAATAAAGAAAATCGGCGGTGTGGACATCGTAATCGGCGGACGCCAGGCTATCGACGGGGATACCGCACAGGTTGGTCCGCAGATCGCTGAACACCTGGATTTACCGCAAGTAACCTACGTGGAAAGCTTAACTTTCGACGGAAACAAGACTTTCACGG
>ENA-ORSK01001531-ORSK01001531.1-human-gut-metagenome-genome-assembly--contig:-NODE-1531-length-17778-cov-21.506235_pt1 | contig 17778 bp, 19 predicted proteins | sample MGYA00242192_ERZ509159 | MGnify/ENA primary metagenome ERZ509159 (study PRJEB26280, sample SAMEA2338663) | human gut metagenome | biome: human gut; feature: human-associated habitat; material: faeces...
GCTGATGGGCGCACTCGGCGCAGCAGAGTATGCTCGCCAGAAGGGTCTTGCAAAGAAATAATTTTTAGAGGCGCATTGAGATCGTGCTGATCTATACTGCGGTGGCCCGACCTGTAAGGTTGTACTGAGTTTAAGTGCCTCGCGCCGAATGAGATTTTAAATCATTTAGGGCGTGCCCTATAATCGGTGTAGCCGGGTAGGGAACACCGCAGCCTTTAGAATTATTTGACCCACACAGGCGCCAACAGATCTGATTGAATGAACTGTTTGGCATTAATAACAGCTCAAAAAGGAGAAACGCTAATGTGCAAATTCTGCAAAAAGTCCGTTAAGCTGTTTAGCATGGTAGTCGGCGTTCTGTTCGTGGTTTATTTCTGGAACCTCGACCAGAAGGTGCTCGGCTGGGCATACAAGCAGGTTAACGCTATGTTCGACAGAAAGCCTGTTGACATTAAGTTCTGATTCCTGAATAAATACCGGCGCATGCCCCACATCATGCGCCGGTATATTTTAAATGAGAATGAAAAACAGAGGCAAAGCAAAGCTTTGCCTCTCAGCGTGTCAAAAAAGTCTTTGACTTTTTTTCACGCTGCAAAAACGCCACATTTTTTGTGAAAACAGGTTTTCACGAAAAATCTCGCTACGCTCGTCAAAAAGCCTGATAAATCAGGCGTTTTTGATGGCTATTAATCCAATTTCGAGTGGGGCCTTTGCCCCCTCGAGTTCCCCTGCTGCTCTATTATCTTTCTTTTGCAGTATAGTTTTTCGACAGCCTGAGAGGCAAAGCAAAGCTTTGCCTCTGCTTTTTTATATCAGATTTTTCAGCTCCACGCTGTCCTGCTCGCTTATACTTCTGATAACGCGGCACGGATTGCCGGCTGCAAGGCAACCGGGCGGAATATCGCGTGTTACAACGCTGCCTGCGCCGATCACACAGCCCTCGCCGATCGTTACACCGCCGCATACGGTGACATTTCCGGCAAGCCAGCAATTGCTTCCGATGTTGATCGGCTTTGCGTACTCCAAATCATATGTGCTGCCGTCAGGTCTTGTGCAAATATTGCGCTCCTTACTGAGAAAAGAGTGCATAGGCGTAAGCAAGCTGCAATTCGGCCCGAAGAACACATTGTCGCCAATCGTGACAGGGCAGCAGTCGAGAACGGTGAAATTAAAATTTGCGTAGCAATTTTGGCCAAAATACGTAAATACGCCGTAGTCAAAATACACAGGCCCCTGCAAAAACAGCCCCGGCTTAGCGTTCGGCGTAAGCTGCTTGAGAATTTCGGCTCGCAGCTTTTCCTCGTCCTCGTCGGTGTCGTTATACTGCCGGCTGAGCTTATGCGCCTTCAGTCGCAGAGCGGAAAGCTCGGCATCCGACGGATCGTAGAGCTTATCGGAGAGCATGTGCTCAAGCTGCTCGCTCACAGCTCGGCTATGATCTCGCACTCGACGAGGACGTCTTTGGGCAGACGTGCGACCTCGACGCAGCTTCTTGCAGGATAAGGTTCGGTGAAGCACTCGGCGTATATGCCGTTGACAAGGCCAAAGTCGTTCATGTCCTTGATGAAAACGGTGGTCTTTACTACCTTGGACATGTCGCTGCCGGCAGCCTTGAGAAGCTCTGTGAGGTTTTTGAAAACCTGATGGGCTTGTGCTTCAACACCCTCGGGGACAATACCGGTGGCGGGATCGATACCGATCTGGCCGGATGTATATACCATGCCTCCGACGATCTGCGCCTGAGAATAGGGGCCTATCGCGGCAGGAGCTTTGTTTGTGGATACAGTTTTCATTATTTGTTCCTCCTTAATAGTTTAAGCTTATTTTGAAGCCCTTATCGCCGAGTGCGCGGAGCAGCCTTTCGCCGTGCTCCTTGCCGCCGACTTCGCAGGCAATGTGAACGTTGGTCTGGTTCGGTGTAAGCCCTGCGCTGAGTCTGTCGTGCTCGACTGTGAGTATATTTGCGCCCTGCGCGGCAATGGCGTTTAAGAGCTTAACGAGGCTGCCGGGCTTATCGAGCAGCGTCGCCGTGAATTTAAGCCGCCTGTTGCGCGCGACAAGACCCTGAGCGATGATGCACTGAATAAAGCTGACGTCGATATTGCCGCCGGAGAGCAGGCACACGACCTTTTTTCCCTTAACATCGACCTTGCCCTTCAAAACGGCGGCCACGGGAGTTGCGCCGGAAGGCTCAACGATCTGCTTGCAGCGCTCCATGAGCAGTAGTATTGCCTCGGAGATCTCGTTGTCGTTGACGGTAACAACGTCGTCGGCATAGCGATTGATAAGCTCGACGGTTATGTCGCCGGGAGCTTTTACGGCAATGCCGTCGGCAATGGTGGAAACGGAATCTGTACTTATGTACTTCTTCTCGCGGAATGACTGTGCGATAGCGTTGGCACCCTCGGCCTGAACGCCGATGACCTTGATGCGCGGATTGATCTGCTTTATGCAAGCCGCAACGCCTGCGAGCAGTCCGCCGCCGCCGGCCGGAACGATAACAACGTCGGCAGTGGGCAAATCGCCGAGAATTTCAAGGCCGAGCGTACCCTGACCGGCAATGACCTCAAGATCATTGTACGGATGCAGGAAAGTCGCGCCCTCGGTCTCGCACACCTTGCATGCCATTGCGTATGCATCGTCGTAGCAGTCGCCGTGCAGTACGACCTTTGCGCCGTAGCCCTCGGTGGCCTGAACCTTTGCGATCGGAGCGCTTGCCGGCATGACGATCGTTGCCGGTATGCCGAACTTATGCGCCGCGTAAGCCACGCCCTGAGCGTGGTTACCGGCCGATGACGCAACGACGCTTTTCACATCGCCGCGCTCGACAAGTGCGGCGATTTTGTTGCTCGCGCCGCGGATCTTGAACGAGCCGGTTTTCTGCCGGTTTTCGCACTTGAGATATATCTCTCCGCCAGTCATAGCGGAAAAGGTGGAGGACATATCAAGCTCTGTGTGATGAAGTATGGGCTTGAGCCTTTCGGCGGCAAGCTCAATGTCTTTAAGCTGCAATTCCATCCGATTCACCTCTGTTTTGTGGTTGTACTTGAATTTTACTGCATCCGGATGAAATATACAAGAGTTTTGCAGCAAAAAACGTCCGCATCACGGAAACAAATTTTCGATATGTCCTCTCAAGAAAAACAAATGGCTTTCAGCCGTTTGCGCTAAGGCTGCTGACGAAGCTCTTCATTTCGCTGCGGCTTTTTACCTGCCTGCTTTGTTCAATGATTTTTGCCTGCTGAGTCTTGTCCAGCGCAGAGAAGTAGAGAAAAGCGTCCGTGTTCTGCATAAGCGCCATGCCGAGACCGAGCGGAAGATCCGCGTTTTTGCCTGTGTTCATAATATCACCTCGGCGTTATTTTCCGCAAAAGGCAAAAAAATATACGCCGCACAGCGGCGTATATTTCAGTCTGTCGAAAAACTATGCTGCAAAAGAAAGATAATAGAGCAGCAGGGGAGCTCGAGGGGGCAAAGGCCCCACTCGAAATTGGATTAATAGCCATCAAAAACGCCTGATTTATCAGGCTTTTTGACGAGCGTAGCGAGATTTTTCGTGAAAACCTGTTTTCACAAAAAATGTGGCGTTTTTGAAGCGTGCAAGAAAGTCTGTGATGTTTTTCAAGCTATGCTCAGTTTTTGTACGGCAGGGAAGTGAAGTAGCTCGTGTCGGGCTGGCCGGATATCGTCCATCCGGAGCCGGAGCTTGCAATGGGGATGGAGCCTGTGAAGCCGCCGTCGGTCACAAAGTTTATGACCGAACTGCCGTCGGTTGAGGTAAAGCGCAGCTTTGTTCCGGTGGCGAGCAGGCTGCCGTTACTTAGAGTTATGCTCTTCGAAGTGGTGACGTAAGTCGTGTTGTTATCAAAAACGATGTCATCCGAGGCCTTGGAGAAGCTCTTATCAGCGAGAGCGTACACATTCTTGACCTTATATGTTCCGAGAATGTTCATTTCGGTGTCAAGAATGAGCTTGCTGTCGGCAAATTCCTTGATCGAGCCCTGGGCGTAGCTTTGGCTGTCAAACAGTGCAAGGTGCAGAGGCTGGCTTTCATCCGGTGAGTAAAATGCGACGCATGTGATCGTATCGGCGTTTGCGTCCTTGCCGTCAATATAAATCTCACGCACACCGTCGCCGTCGAGGTCGAACAGGCGTATGCTGCTTACCTCCTTGATGCCGGTTGCGGCTTCAGCAGTGCTGCCGGAGGATTCAACGTTCAAAACAGTGAGTCCCTGAGCATCGGTGCTCGTACTTATTGTCTCTTCCTTGTTGTCGCCGTCAATGTCGCCGGTGTATGGAAGACGAGAGGTGATTACAGTGCCGGCGCTGGCGTATGGGTTGGTCACATTTACAGCGCCGTTTTCGTCGAGCGAGAGCAGGCGGATCTCATGTGTGTCGTCGGCAAGCTTGAAGCGCACGACCATGGTCGGCGTTGTTCCCTCAAGCTCGGTGTTTATCGCAAGTGCCGCACCGTCGGACATATCGCTGCATGCAAGAAGCTGCTTCACAAGCGTGTAGGTCTTGGCACTTTCGCTATAGTTTATCGTGTAAACGTCAAGGTCATAGATATTTCCGGTTGCGGAAAGAAGCAGCGACTTTATATCCGTTGCGGCAGCATTGCCGAGCAGAGTCAGATCGGATGCCTTGCTGTCGGCAGCAAATACGACGTCGATATCGCCTTCACTGCCGTCGCGGTCACTGTCGGGGATAAAATCTGCGTTTATAACACCTTTGAGGTCGTCATAGCTGACAGTGAACTCATAAAATCCGGCGGAGCTGTCGGCAATTTCACCGGGGTTTGCAATGATAACGATGCCTTCGGAGGACAGATACCAGTGCCCGTCGGAGATCAGTGACTTTATCGTTTCGGAATAGCCCTCGTTGAAGAACACGCCCTGATACTTTGCATCTTCGTTGAAGGAAACGAGTATCTTTTCGGAAACTGTGTTGACGATCTTCTCGCTGCTCTCGCCGAGATCGGCGAGCGTTATCTCATTACCGGTCTGAGAATCGTAGGTGGTACCGCTTATCTTCAGCGTGCTCGTTGTGCCGAGCGAGGCTCTGTCAACGATGCGCAGGGAAATGATTGAGCTGTCGGCACGCTCGGTTCTGATGGTGCGGTTCATTGAAAAGGCACTCAGACCCTGTGCCGTGCCGTCTCCGATGTTTTGAGTATAGAGGCCGTAATTATCCTGATAGGTCTTGGTGGCGTATTCAGTCTCCATAGAGTCGAGACTTGCGTTGATCTTTTCGGCAGTCTCGCTGCGATCGGGCATGAATACTGTGGGGGACATGTATGTTACGTTATCCTCTCCGGATTCGGTCGACATGTCAACGACAACATCTCCGCCGCAGCTTCCTGCGTTTGCGTTTATGATCTTATGATCTTTCGTGACGGTTATATCAACGCGCGCATTGTTAGAAAAATCATCTACAAACGATTTTGACGCAATGATATTCAGATCCTTGTCATAAAGACAGATGCTGTATTCGATATCGGCTTTTTCGGTGCTGTCGGCCTTATCACCGGCAAAGTCAAAATGGATCACCGTGCCGGCTGCGATGGCCGATTCATCGGCGTTTTTAAAGGAATCCGAGCCTTCGTCCGTTCCGCAGGAGACCGTGAATACATCGTTTGCCTCCATTGTTATATATACGCCGCATTCGCGCTCCTTTTCGCCTGTGTCCTTGCTGCCGCAGGCGCAAAGGGAAAAAATGCAGCATACAGCCAAAGCTATGGCTAAGAATTTTCGCATAATATCAACTCCTATTACAAGCAATTATAGCATGTCCGAGTTTTAAAATCCACTGCTTGCGAAATTGTTTATAAAACCGTAAAAAATCCCCCATCCGAAGATGAGGGATGCTGTGGTATAAAGCGATTTATTCGTGGCCGTGGTCGGGGTAATGGACGTGCAGAAGGTCATGAGCTCTGCCGCGCAGCAGGTTGTATACCCCATCGAGCGCGGTGTTCTGCTCGAAAGAGCGCAGCGTGCAGTCCTCATCGGCGATGAACATGCCTTCGTTGCGCAGCTTTTTCTGTTCAAAGCAGGCCTCCGGCTGACCGCCGCCGCCGATGCAGCCTCCGGGGCAGGCCATGATCTCGACAAAGTGGAAGAATTCTTCGCCACTTTCTATCTTCTCGATGAGCTTGTCGGCATTGCCGAGACCGCTTGCAACGGCTATCTTCAGCGTAAGGTCGCCGGCCTTGACCTCGAATGCTTTTATGCCTTCAAGGCCGCGTACGCCGCACTCGGCAACGCTTGCTATCTGCTCGGTCGTGACAGTGCCCAAAACGTGGCGGATAACGGCTTCGGTGACGCCGCCGGTAACGCCGAAGATGATGCCGGCACCGGTGTACTCGGCAAAGGGATCGTCAGGCTCGGTGTCAGGCAGGTTTGCAAAGTCTATGCCGGCCTCTTTTATCATTTTCGCAAGCTCCTGCGTTGTGAGCACGAGGTCGATGAGCCTCTCGCCGTCCTTGACGAGCTCGGGACGGGCAGCCTCGGCCTTCTTTGCCGTGCAGGGCATTATTGCAACGGAATACAGCTCATCGTCGGTGTAGTGCTGGCGGAGTATCGCGCCGAACATCTCCATCGGAGAGCCGCATGTGGAAACCTGGGGCATGAGATGCGGGTGCATATTCTCAACATGCTTGATCCAGCCGGGGCAGCAGGAGGTGAACATGGGAAGCTTTGCGCCGGTCTTGAGCTTGTTCATAAACTCGGCGGACTCCTCCATTATAGTAAGGTCGGCAGTCAGCGAGGTATCAAAAACGTAGTCCGCGCCGAGCATTTTCAGCGCCGTAACTATCTTGCCCATAACAGGCTGCGAGGCAGACATGCCGAACTCTTCGCCGATACCGACGCGCACAGCCGGCGCGACCTGAACGGCGACCTTCTTTGTCGAGTCGTATATTGCCGCCCAGAGCTTGGAGATCTCGTTTTTTACGACGATAGCGCCGGTGGGGCATACAGCTGCGCACTGGCCGCAGCCTACGCACTTTGTGTCGGCAAGCTTGTTGTCAAAGCCGCAGGAGATATAGGTCTCGATGCCGCGCTCTGCGAAGTCAACTGCGTGGATGTTCTGAACCTCCGAGCACATTCTGACGCACTTTCCGCAGAGAATGCACTTTGAAGGGTCGCGCACGATGGAAGGGGAGGAGTCATCAATGGGCAGCTTGCAGTATTCGTTTGCAAAGCGGATATTGGTGACGTTATAGCGGCGCGCATAGGTCTGAAGCTTGCACTTTCCGGATTTTTCGCAGGTGGTGCATTCGGCTCTGTGACCGGCCAGCAGCAGCTCCAGTATCATCTGGCGATGCTTTCTCAGACGTGCGGTGTTGGTCTTGATAACAAGGCCGTCTTTGGGCTGCATCGAGCATGCGGCCTCAACTGCGCCGCGCTCGTTTTCAACAACGCACAGGCGGCAGCCGCCGTATATCGAAAGACTTTCACAGTAGCAGAGATTGGGGATATCGATATGATGCTTTTTTGCAACTTCAAGTACGTTGCGTTCATTTTCAAATTCACAGCTGATGCCGTCTATGACCATGTGCTTCATATCATCATACCTCCTTTATAGCGTGCTTCGGACAGCCGTTTTTACACTCGCGGCACTTGATGCACTTTTCGGGGTCGATCTTATGCGGCTTGCGCAGCTCCCCGGTAATAGCTCCGACGGGGCAGTTGCGCGCGCACTTGGTGCAGCCGATGCACTTGAGCGGATCGATCCACATAGTGCACAGACTGCGGCATGCGCCGGCCGGGCACTTCTTATCAACGACATGTGCAATATACTCATCCTTGAAGTATTTGAGCGTGCTGAGAACGGGATTGGTCGCCGTCTTGCCGAGTCCGCACAGCGAGCAGGTCTTTACGACGCTTGAAAGCTCCTGGAGCATGTCGATATCCTCGATCGTGCCCGAGCCGTGGGTTATGCGCTCAAGTATCGCCTGGATCTTGGGTATGCCCTCGCGGCAGGTAGCGCATTTGCCGCAGGATTCCTTCTTCGTGAAGTTCATGAAGAAGCGCGCGATCTCGACCATGCAGGTATCGTCACCCATGACGACAAGTCCGCCGGAGCCGATAATGGCGCCGATCTTTTTGGTCGATTCAAAGTCGAGCGGCAGGTCGAGGTGCTCCTCAGTCAGGCAGCCGCCGGAGGGGCCGCCGATCTGAACGGCTTTGAACTTGCCGTTTTTCACGCCGCCGCCGATATCAAATACGATCTCGCGCAGGGTCGTGCCCATGGGGACCTCGATAAGTCCGGTGTGCTTTATGTTGCCGGTCAGGGCGAAGGCCTTGGTGCCGGGGCTGGTCTCGGTGCCGATGCTGCGGTACCATGCCGCGCCGCGCTCGATGATCGTAGGAACGTTTGCAAAGGTCTCAACGTTATTGAGCGATGTAGGAGCGTCGAACAGGCCGTGATCAACGCTTCTGGGCGGCTTGGTACGGGGCATTCCGCGCCCGCCTTCGATGGAGGCGGTCAGTGCCGAACCCTCGCCGCAGACGAACGCGCCTGCGCCGCGATTTATGCGCAGTCTGAAGTTTTTGCCAGAACCGAGTATGTTATCGCCCAACAGACCGTGAGCCTCGTCATCAGCGATCGCCATTTTAAGACGCTCGACTGCCAGCGGATACTCCGCACGGACATAGATGTAGCCTTCCTCGGAGCCGGTGGCTATGCCGGCAATTATCATGCCCTCGATCATCCTGTGCGGATCACCTTCCATTATGGAGCAGTCCATAAATGCGCCGGGGTCGCCCTCATCGCCGTTGCAGACGATGTACTTCACGGGAGCGTCCTTGTGAGCGGCAACCTGCGCCCACTTTTTGCCGGTGGGGAAGCCCGCGCCGCCTCTGCCGCGCAGACCCGACTCCGATATCTCGGAAATTATCTCGTCCGGAGTCATGTCAAACAGCGCCTTTTCAAGTGCGGTATATCCGCCTTCGGCTATATATTCCTCGGCACTCTCGGCGTTTATATGGCCGCAGTGCTCGAGGGTGACGTGAAGCTGCTTTTTGTAAAAAGGTATGTCCTCCTGATGAATGTAGCTTTTGCCTTCTTCACTGTAGAGCAGGCGGTCTATGATCTCGTCACCGAGAATGGTTTTTTCGATTATCTCCTCGCAGTCATCAACAGAAACCTTTGTATACATAAGGCCCATAGGCTCTATACGCATCAGAGGCCCCATCTGGCAGAATCCGAGGCAGCCGCTTCGCTTGAGACCGACCGATTCCTCGTGACCTTCGTGCTGAAGTTCAACATCGACACGAAGTCCGCGCTCATGCAGCAGCTCTTTCATCCTGCTGTAAACGTTCATCGAGCCGCTGGCAACACAGCCGGAGCCGCAGCAGATGAGCACCTTCTTGTACTGACATTCAAGCGCTTTCCTGTAGTCCTCACGGCACTGTGCGAGATGCTGTCTGTTTTCAATCCTCATGTGACTCAGCCTCCCTTAACTCCTGAATAAGTGCATGTGCTTTTTCGGGGGTCATCGAAGCATGGACAACGCCGTTGACAGTACACACCGGAGCGAGACTGCATGCGCCGAGGCAGGCGACGCGCTCGATGGTAAACAGCCCGTCTGAGGATATGTGATCCTCGGGGGTAAGGCCTGTTGCGGCGTAAATTGCTTCCTGAACATCGTCGGACTTTCTGACGTGGCAGGCGGTTCCGTTGCATACTTTGATAATATATTTGCCTTTCTCGTTCATCGAGAAATTTTCGTAGAAAGTTGCAACGCCGTAAAGCTCGGCTTCGCTTTCGTCGACCTTTTCCGCAACATATTTCAGCGCGTCCTTCGGCAGGAATTTATACTCGTTTTGGATCTCCTGCATGATAGCAATGACCCTGGTCTTATCGCAGTCGTATTTTTGCAGTACGCTGTCGATAAAGCCGAAATCAACCTTTACCAAATGAATCATCCTTTCCATACATCTTTTTCACTCTTACACTTTAACACTTTGCTGAGTTTAATTATAAATTAAAATAATTTTTGTGTAAAGAATAGTTTAAAATTTGTTAATACCGCCCCGGATATTTCCAGACTGTCGGATGCCGAAACAGTCAATAAATACATAAAATTTTGAAAAGGCTTTTAGACAATTTGCCTATGAACAGCAAAAAGCTTATTGCATTTTGACTAAAATGATGAAGTATTTTCAGTGAAAATGTAAACCTTAGAGGTTATACATTTAACAGGTCTGTTTGCCGTAAAAGGCTTGACAATACTGCGTTTTCAGCTATAATGAATTTAAAAGTGTCTCATCTGAGACAAAACGGAGGACGCTATGAAACTGAGCGCGGCGCAGATGAATTTGCTGCGGCAAACAAGCCTTTTTTATGCGGTTCCGGAGACAACGATCGAAAAGATCGCTGCATCGGACGACTGCGAGATAAAGCAATACGAGAAATTCAGCCTTGTCTACGGAAAAACGGAGTTTTCGCGCAGCCTTGGCATAGTCCTTTTCGGAAATTTGCGCGTGACAAAGGGCAATGCCGGCGGACATGCCATGATAATGAGTACACTCGGCCCCGGCTCGATTTTCGGTGCAGCTGCGCTGTTTAACGATGAAACGGAATATGCAACGGATATAACTGCTCTGTGCGAGTCGGAGATAATATTTTTCTCTCAGCGCCTTGTCGGCAGAATGATGCGTTTTGAGCCTCAGATAGCGGATAATTATGTTAAGTATCTGTCCGAGCGGATACTGTTTTTGAATAGGAAGATATATCTTCTCAGCTCCGGTACTGCCGAGCAGCGGCTTGCAAGCTTCCTGCTTGATAATGTCCCGGAGGGCAGCATGTCGGAGCTTCCGATGCCGCTTAATATGCTGTCGCTTGCGCTGAACGTTTCGCGTGCCTCGCTTTACAGGGCGTTTGATTCGCTCACGCAGGATGGCGTTATAGAAAAAGAGGGAAAAAAGGTCTGCATAAATAATGCCGAAAGGCTGAAAAAAATATATGAGGTGAAGAAATGAAAAAAATTGTGTCACTTATTCTGGCAGTACTAATGCTTGCATGTGTGCTCACGGGCTGTGCGAATAACGATCCTGCACCTGCCGAGACTCCGGCAGCATCGGAGGAGCCAACCACCATCCGTGTCGGCGCCATGACCGGCCCCACGGCGATGGGAATGGTAAAGCTCATGGACGAAAGCGACAAGGGCGAAAGCGCCAATAAATATGAGTTTTCGCTCCAGACCGAGGCAACGGCATTTGCCCCGGCGCTCACCAAGGGCGAGATCGACATTGCGGCCGTTCCGGCAAACCTCGCATCGGTCATTTATAACAACACAAACGGTGGAATAAAGGTGCTTGCAGTCAATGCCACCGGCGTTTTGTACATCGTTGAGCGCGGAAACAGTATAAGCAGCTTTGCAGATCTTGCAGGCAAAAAGCTCTATGCCACCGGCGAGGGCGCAACGCCCGAGTTTGCTCTGCGTTATCTTCTCAAGGCAAACGGCCTTGACGGTGACAATGCACCCACTATCCAGTGGTGCGCCGACACTACTGAGGCTCTGTCGTATATAAGCAATGACGAGAACGCAGTTGCGATGCTCCCGCAGCCGTTTGTTACAGCGGCGCAGACTAAGGTCGAGGGGCTCAACGTTGCGCTCAATCTCAACGAGGAGTGGCAGAAGGTCAATGACGGAGCGTCAATGGCGACCGGCGTTATAGTTGTCCGCACCGAGTTTGCGGAAAAGTATCCTCAGCAGCTTGAAAAGTTCATGCAGGAGTATTCCGAGAGCGTAAAATTCGTAAACGAGAATACCGAGCAGGCGGCCGAGCTTATCGGCAATTACGAGATCGTTAAGGCTCCGATTGCGCTCAAGGCTCTGCCTTACTGCAACATATGCTGTCTCACGGGCGATGAGCTTAAGGATTGCCTCGGCGGATATCTGTCGGCTCTTTACAAGATGAATCCGCAGTCTGTCGGAGGCAAGCTGCCCGATGACGGCCTGTATTATGCAGCGGAAAAATAAACTCGGAAAGGCGCTTGCGGTTCTGTTTGCACTGCTGCTGTGGCAGATAGCCGCAGTCGCCGTCAATCAGAAAATACTGCTCGTGTCGCCGGTAGATGTTGCCGTGCGTATGACGAGCATCTGGCAGGTCGAAGGTTTTGCGTCGTCGATCTGGTTCAGCTTTTATCACATAGCCGGCGGATTTCTGCTCGCGCTTGTCGTGGGCGTGCTGCTGGCGGCACTGTCCGGGCGATTCCCGTGGATCGAAACGGCGCTATGGCCGTTTATGATAACGGTAAAAACGGTGCCGGTCGCGTCGTTTGTCGTAATCTGCCTTATATGGCTTTCGGCGCAGAACCTGTCGGTTTTCATATCCTTTCTCATCGTTCTCCCCGTTGTTTACGGCAATGTGCTCGAGGGCATAAAAAGCGAGGATAAAAAAATGCTCGAGGTCGGGCGCGTGTTCGGAATGCCGTTTTTAAAGCGCGTGCTTTATATCCATATGCCGCAGCTCAAGCCCTTTATACTCTCCGCGTGCATGACTTCGCTGGGCATGTCGTGGAAGGCCGGCGTCGCTGCCGAGATCATCGGAACGCCGGACGGCTCGATAGGCAAGCAGCTTTACTATGCGAAGATATATCTCGACACCGACGATCTTCTGTGCTGGACGGTCATAATCGTCATCATAAGCGTCGCGTTTGAAAAGCTGTTCATGCTGCTTCTGCGCCGGTTTTACCGTAGATTGGAGCGTGCGTGATGGAGCTAAAAAGCATATGCAAGTCCTTCGGCGAAAACGAGGTGCTGCGCGATATAAGCATGATCATCCCAAAGGGCGGCAGAGTGCTCATAACCGCCCCCTCCGGGCGCGGCAAAACGACGCTTCTGCGCATCATGATGGGGCTTGAAGCGCCGGATTCGGGCGAGATAAATAATCGGCCTCGCCGTCAGGCTGCGGTGTTCCAGGAGGATAGGCTGCCGGAGGAATTCACGCCCGTAAATTGCGTGAAAATGACCTGCGCACACGGCGTGACAAAGGAGCTTATCCGCGAAAACCTTGCAGCGGTCGGACTTGAAGGGCACTGCGATAAGCCGGTTTCGCAGCTCTCGGGCGGTATGCGCCGCCGCGTTGCGATAGTGCGCGCGGTCATGAGCGGCGCGGAAACTGTGTATTTCGACGAGCCGTTCACCGGCATTGACGACGCGACGAAAAAACTTGTCATAGGATACATTTTAAATAATTGCGAGGGCAGAACGCTTGTTTTCGTAAGCCACTGCCCGGACGACGCAAAGCTTTTAAACGCAAAAGAACTCCGTATCTGATACGGAGTTCAGCGTGTCAAAAAAGTCTGTGACTTTTTTGCACGCTTCAAAAACGCCACATTTTTTGTGAAAACAGGTTTTCACGAAAAATCTCGCTACGCTCGTCAAAAAGCCTGATAAATCAGGCGTTTTTGATGGCTATTAATCCAATTTCGAGTGGGGCCTTTGCCCCCTCGAGCTCCCCTGCTGCTCTATTATCTTTCTTTTGCAGCATAGTTTTTCGACAGCCTGAACTCCGTATCTGATACGGAGTTCTTTTTTGCTCTATGTGGTTTTTGGCTTTTTAGGCTTCCCGGCCTTTTGGATAAGGCCGATGAGCTGGCCGGAGAGCACAACGGTCAAAAGCGAGTAGATGATCTTGCTAAAGGGGATGTACGTCAGCGACAGCGCGAGAACGATGAGGTCGCCGAGAAGATACACCCACTGGATGCCGATCTTGAAATGATGCGAAAGGCTGAGCGCAAGCGAGTCATCGCCGGTCGGGGCGGCGTTTGCGCGGATACACAGGCCGACGCCCACGCCGACAAATGCGGCGCCTGCAACGGAGGCCGCAAGCGGCATCTGTGCGATCTGCGGCCAGAGCGGCGGGAAGCGCTCGAAAATGGCGTAGAACAGTGAAAATCCTCCGCCGGCTATGAAGGAATAGAAGATGAATTCCCTGCCCAAAAGCGTGAGCCCAAGCGCATAGCATGCGCCGTTGAGCACAAGGCCGTTTATTGACGGGGAAATGCCGAACCAGTGTTCAAGCAGCAGCGTAAGGCCGAGAACGCCGCCCTCGGTGACGCCGGAGATGGAGTGAATGTTGTACAGGCCGAATGCAAGTATTGCACTGCCGAGGATTATGCTCAGGCAGTTTTTAAGCTTCAGTCGCGGTAACAATTATAACAAAACCTTTCTATTTTATTTGATGCTTATGGTGTCCCGTGCGCACTTCACAAAGCGGCGGACGGCAGGGGAGGAGTGCTTTAAATTAGTAAGCGCCATGCCAAAGCGTATGCTCCTCGGCGGAGAAACAGGGATCTTTACTACATCGCACTGCCAGTTGCGCGTTATAAGCTCGTTCGTGATGCTTATGCCAAGGCCCTTTTCGACCATTTGCAGCGCCGAGTAGCTCTCAACCGTTGAAAAGCGGATACCGGGTTCAATTCCGAACTCATCGAACAGCGGCATAACATCGTCATCGTGCCCGAAGCCGGGCAGAATCAGATGCTCGTTTCGGCACAGCTCGATTGGAAAACTCTCAAGATGCGCACAGGGATGCTGCTTTGGCAAAACAGCCATCATCCTGTCCTCCGAAAGCGGTATCCAGTCGTATGGGAAGGGCTCGCGAAAGCTTGTGAATGCAATGTCTGCACGCTTATCGTCAAGCCACTTGATGACCTCCTGACGAATGCCCTCAAGCAGGGTTATTTTTATCAGCGGATAGTCTGTCTGAAAGCGGCTTATGATCTCGGGCAGCCAGTGGGTGGCCATGCTCGAATACGAGGCGATGGTAACACTGCCGATAAGAAGCCCGTTCGTGTCGGCAGCAAGCTGATAGATATTATCCTCGCAGTTTAAAAACTCACGTATCGCAGGGATAAGCGTGCTGCCCTCGGCAGTGACGGTCACGCCCTTGTTTGTGCGCCGCAGCAGGGGATAGCCTATATCCGCCTCGAGCGCGCTGACAAGCTGACTCACTCCCGAGGGAGTGTAGCTCAAAAGCTCGGCGGCCTTTGAAAAGCTCCCGGTATCGGCCGCAGCCAAAAATGCTCTGCACCGTGCAGTTTCCATGCCGATCCTCCTTTAAGCAATACTTAAAGATGCCATAACGATCAACAGCTTTACTTTTCTTGCGATATATTCTACAATACAGACAGTAAGAAATCAAGCACTATTCAGGGCCCAAATATAATTGAGATCTTCTGAAAATAATATTTTAGATTATATCGGAGGAATAGTTATGAAAAAGACCACACTTTTTGCGCTCGCAGTTATCGTATGTCTCGCAGGAGCAGTCGCTTCGAGCTACTGCATGGCAGTTATGACAGCAAGCGAGGCAATTTTCGGAGTGCTGGCAGTTGCGTTTGCCATTGGCTTCACGCTTTTTGTAAATAAGCTTACCAACGCTCTCGACTAAGCGCAGTTCTTATGCGAAAAATTGAATTTACAACTATCCGACCTTGCAGCTGATTTGGCGCAGGGTCGGATAAATTATTTATAATTTGTGCATCACGCCGAGCTGATAAAACGCAACGGCGCTGGCAGCGGCGACGTTCAGCGAGTCAACGCCGTGCGACATCGGTATGCGCAGAGTGTAGTCGCAGCCGGCTACGGTTTCCGACGCAAGTCCGTCGCCCTCTGTGCCAAGCACAACGGCAAGCTTCGGTTCCTTTGACGGGGCGGGATCGTATATCGGCAGCGATTTATCCGTAAGCGCCATTGCGGCCGTCTTGAAGCCGAGCGAATTAAGCTGTCCCATCCAGTCTTCGCCGAGATACGTCCACGGAACCTGGAACACCGTTCCCATGCTCACGCGCACCGCGCGGCGATACAGCGGATCGCTGCCCTCGGACGTCAGCAGTACGGCGTCCATGCCCAGCGCCGCGGCCGAGCGGAAAATTGCGCCGATGTTGGTCGGATTCATCACATTTTCGAGCACGGCTATGCGCCGTGCACCGCAGCATACGTCTTCCACTTTGCGCAGCTTTGGCCTGAGCATTGCGCACAGCATTCCGCGCGTTAAGTGAAAACCGGTGAGTTGAGTCAGCACCTCAAGCTCTGCCGTGTAGACGTTAATATCCTCCGGACACCGTGCGAGAATGTCTCTCGCCTTACCCTCGGCGTGCTTTGTTTCCATAAGAAACGACAGCGGCACGCAGCCTGCATCCAGTGCGCGCTCGATGACCATGGGGCTTTCGGCGATGAACATTGCGTTTTCCGGATCGCGTCTGCACAGAAGCTGATTTTCCGTAAGCCGCGCATAAACGTCAAGCTCCGGCGCGGCAAAATCGCTTATCTCGATAAAATTCGCCATAAGAATAACTCCCGAAAAAAACGGCAGCCGATCGACCGGCTGCCGTAACATAATTAATTCACTTCGAAGGATTTTCCGACCTGGTTTCTCCGCCGAGCATAGCGCCGGCAAGCGGAATGTCGTTGAAGATGATAACGATCTCCTGCCGGTATTCCTCGCCGCAGACCTGCGCGAGCTTATCCGTCATTGCTGCCATGATAGGCCTCTTGACAGCATCAGTGCGGTCGGGCATCATCGTCCAGTCGATAAGAACGGTTGGAGCAAGCTTTCGCACGTTTTCCTTGTCCATCTCATGTATGTAAACATAAATGTTCTTCGACAGAGTAGATGTGTTGGCGCAAATCTGCTCTGCAAAGTATTCCATGAGATCGGCCTTAACGTCAGCCGGAAGTTTCTTAGTTACGGTTACATGAATGATAGGCATAACATTGCTCCTTTGTCAAGTTTTTTCGCACAAATGCCTCATTTGTGCGTTGGCGACATAATAACGCATATTATATAGTGCTGTCAACTATATTAGTAAATAATGCGTGTAAAAATCTTAACATCATGTTTGCACCGAAGTTTCTTGCAATTTTTGACGTTAGATGCTACTATGTCTATATAATAACATAGTCCCGATCGAAAGGAGCGATAGAAAAATGATCCCTCGTTTATCATCAAATGACCTTCAGTTCTGGGAAACAATGTACAGCTCCGGCGTGCCGGTGGCGAGCAGCCGCGGCGGCCTGGGCATTGCGTATTTGGAGCGCATAGGCAGCGCCGTAACGTTTGAAAAAAATCAGATCCTTTTCCGCTATGACGAGATACCCGACAGGTTCTATGTCGTCAAAAGCGGCCTTGTCGTTGCGTATGAGGAGCAGGCAAACGGCAATGAGCTTATTTACTACATCCTCGATAAAAACACCATGATAGGCGAGGCAAACATGATGCTTGACCGCCCGGCTACCGTAAACTTCAAGGCTTTGGAGAAAACGGAGCTTATATGCGTGACAAAAACGCAGCTTACCGAGGCGATGAAAAACGATCCGCAGCTTTTAAATGTGCTGCTGTTTTCGGTATCCAATAAGTTTCTTGAGGCGATGGAGGAGCTGCGCAAGGAGCGAAATCACAGCGCAGCGTGGCACCTGTGCGATACGCTTTTGTGCTTTTCAGAGCGCTACGGCGTTCCGTATGACGGCAAGGTGCTCATTCAAAAAAATATCAGTCTGCAATCGCTGGCGGCCATGATGGGCGTTAACCGCGCAACGGCCGTGCGCGCAATGCGCAGACTGCGCGATATGGGCCTTGTCGAGAACATAAACGGCTTTTACTGTGTCCGCTCGATCGACTCCTTGCGGCGTCATCAGGAGCTTCTTGATGAATAAACTGACAAAACAGAAAAATTTTTTTGTATAAACGCAGGTGCATTTGCACCTGCGTCAGCCTGTAGAAAAAGTCTGTCTTAGCAATCACGCCAAGGCAGGCTTTTTCG
>ENA-ORSK01001546-ORSK01001546.1-human-gut-metagenome-genome-assembly--contig:-NODE-1546-length-17680-cov-5.246411_pt1 | contig 17680 bp, 17 predicted proteins | sample MGYA00242192_ERZ509159 | MGnify/ENA primary metagenome ERZ509159 (study PRJEB26280, sample SAMEA2338663) | human gut metagenome | biome: human gut; feature: human-associated habitat; material: faeces...
TTAAAAAATTCGGCACTTACGATCACAACTTTGTCATCAACGGACCCGGTCTCAGGGAGGCTGCCGTTCTCCAGTCCAAAGAGACGGGAATCCGCATGACCTGCTTTACGGACCAGCCGGGTCTGCAGCTTTATGTCGCAAACCAGCCAATGAAGCTTCCGGGAAAAGAGGGCGTTCCGTACGCAGAGCACTCCAGTGTCTGCCTGGAAACACAGCATTTCCCTGATGCGATCAATCACGGAAATTTCCCAAGCATCGTGCTTCATCCCGGCGAGGATTTCCGTTCCAAGACGCTGTATCACTTCTCAACTTTTTAATTTTTGTTATTGAGCAATATTTATCATTTACGCTTTCATTATCGTGTATTTTAATGGCTTGTGCTAATTAAAATACACGATTTTTCATGTTATGGACTTGTAAACCGTGTCTGTTTGTATTAAAATGTGTGTTAAAGTTATTGGCGACGATAACCTTACATCATTTATGATGTGATGCGTATTCTCAATACGCAGAATAATGATTTTTATTTAATTATAAGAATTTTACCAGTCTATCTTATACATATTCCTTCTGTTGATCGCACCGATCTCCTCCAGTGTATTGATCATACGATACACAGTGGCCGGACCGATATTCTGATCCTTTTTGGATGCTTTATAATAAATCTCTTTACAGCAGCAGCAATCTTCTTCCAGTATAATGTCAAGCAATAACAGTCGCTGCTTTGTAATGCGACAACCACGCTCTTTCAGGCGCTGAATGATCATTTCTTTCCGCATATATTACCTCCCATGGCATTTAATGACAGCCACCGTGACAGTTTTTGCAGTTACCTCCACACTGCAGGGATTTTCCTGCTTTCTTATCCTTTATCATGCTGCGGATGATACATCCGACTATCACGATTAAGATTGCAAGTACTAAAACGGTACCCATTTGATCACCTCCGGATCAGCATTTATTTTGCAAATGCTTTCTTATCAATGCTTACATTTAATGTCTTACTTTCTTTATATGGTCTGAATAACAGATACAGGAAACCAAGAACAAGAAGGAATGCTACAACTGTTCCGATTCCGAATGCGCCTGTTGTGATCAGTGTACCGATCTGGTAAATGCAAAGTGCAATTACGTATGCCAGAACTGTCTGATAACCGATTGCAAACCAGAACCATTTTGCGTTGTTCATTTCTCTCTTGATAGCACCCATTGCTGCGAAACAAGGAGCACATAACAGGTTAAATACCAGGAAACCATAAGCTGCAACAGGTGTGATGGTCTGTGAAAGCACCTGCCAGATTTCTGCACCGTCTTCTGCTACTTCGCCATAGCCGAAGAGGATACCGAATGTAGCAACAACGTTCTCTTTTGCGATCAGACCTGTAACGGTTGCAACTGCCATCTTCCAGTTTCCAAAACCAAGCGGAGCGAAGATAGGAGCGATCACATTACCGATCTTAGCTAAGATACTGTCATTGAGCTGTTCTGCCTCGAGCATTGTAAAGCTGCCATCGATCCAGCCAAATCCCTGTAAAAACCAAAGTACGATTGTAGATAATAAAATGATTGTACCAGCCTTTTTGATAAATGACCAGCCTCTTTCCCACATGCTTCTGAGTACATTACCAACTGTCGGCCAGTGATATGCAGGCAGCTCCATAACGAATGGAGCAGGCTCTCCTGCGAACATTTTTGTTTTCTTTAAGATAATACCGGAGCAGATGATTGCTGCGATACCAACGAAGTATGCAGACCATGAAACCCATCCTGCATTCTGGAAGAATGCTCCGGCGATCAATGCGATGATAGGAAGCTTTGCTCCACAAGGAACAAATGTTGTTGTCATGATCGTCATCTTACGGTCTCTGTCATTCTCGATCGTACGGGAAGCCATAACACCCGGAACACCACATCCGCTGCCGATCAGCATTGGAATGAAGGATTTTCCGGAAAGACCGAATTTACGGAAAATACGATCCATGATGAAAGCAACACGAGCCATATAACCGCAGGACTCAAGGAATGCAAGGAAAATAAACAGTACGAGCATCTGTGGTACGAAACCAAGAACTGCACCGACACCACTTACAACACCATCTGCGATCAGGCTTGTAAGCCAATCTGCACAATTGACAGATTCCAGTGCTGACTGAACACCCGGAACGATCCACTCGGCGAACAATGTTTCATTTGTCCAGTCTGTTAAAATAGCGCCTACTGTTGTAACGGATACATAATATACAATGAACATGACCAGTGCAAAGATAGGGAGTGCTAACCATCTGTTTGTTACCCACTTATCGATCTTATCCGATGTAGACATTGTTCTCTTTTTGTTCTTTGTGTAGCAGGCATCAATGATAGAAGAGATATATACATATCTTTCATTTGTGATAATACTTTCTGTATCATCATCAAATTCTTTCTCCATATCTTCGATCTCTGCAGACACATCTACTTTGGACTGCATCTGCTCAATGATCTTATCATCTTTTTCCAGAAGCTTGATTGCAAAGAAACGCTTCTGCTCTTCTTTGACATCAGTGCCAAGCTTATTGCCTGCTGCTGTGATATACTTCTCAACCTCTTCGCTGAACTCATGAACAGGTGCTACAGACTTGTTAGCCTTTGCTGCAGCGATTGCTTTCTTAACCGCTACATCAATGCCTGTTCCTTTCAGTGCTGAAATCTCACATGCTTCACAGCCGAGCTTTGCACTTAATTTATCGACATGTATCTTGTCGCCTGACTTTTCAACAAGGTCTGACATGTTAACAGCCATAACAACCGGAATACCCAGTTCCATGATCTGTGTAGACAGATACAGGTTTCTTTCGATATTCGTACCATCAATGATATTGATGATTGCATCCGGTCTCTCTGTGATCAGATAGTTACGGGCAACTACCTCCTCCAGTGTGTATGGTGACAGAGAATAAATACCCGGAAGATCCATGATAACGACATCTGATTCCTTGCCGCTGTAAGCTTTTTTCAGCTTACCTTCCTTTTTCTCAACCGTAACGCCCGGCCAGTTTCCAACGAACTGATTGGAACCTGTCAATGCGTTAAACAGAGTTGTTTTACCGCAGTTTGGGTTACCTGCTAATGCGATTTTAATTGCCATTTTCTCTACTCCTCTTTCTTATTTTATACAACTAATTAGAATAGCTTTTTGCTTACTTTTGTTAGCGTTAACTAACGTGATGGCAAAAAAAATTGTTATTCAATAACAATCATTTCTGCATCTGCTTTACGCAGCGACAACTCATAGCCTCTTACTGTAACTTCCACCGGGTCACCAAGTGGTGCTACCTTTCTTACATAGACCTCTACGCCTTTTGTGATACCCATGTCCATGATTCTTCTTTTGACAGGGCCATCACCTGTCAGCTTTTTAACTTTGACAGTTGCACCAACAGCAGCGTTTTTCAGTGTTTTTGACTCGTTTGCCATGTTTATGCTCCTTTTCTTTATTTTATTATCATGCACCCGTTAGATGCCTGACATTTTAAACTTATTTAGACCATGATCTTGTTTGCCATATCTTTTCCTATGGCAACACGGGATTCCTTGATATTTACGATCAGATTACCACCCATCTGAGATATTACCGTAACCATACCGCCCGTTACAAAACCAAGATTTTCCAGAAACTGTCTGGTCTCTTCCTTGCCGCCTACTTTTTTAATAACGTTAGGCTCTCCTTCTTTTGCCATTGACAGAGGCATCATACCCATCCCTTTCTTTCTTTTTCATTACCATTTAGCATCTTATCGATAATTTTCTTTCATTTCGAGGTTAGTATACTCTAACAGATATTAGATGTCAACAACTTTCATTGTTTTTTTTTAAGAAATGTGCTATACTTGCGTCAATATAAAAAAGTTCGTTATTTTGATACGTTTTGCGTAAGAAAGGGAATTAAAATGGTACCTAATGAATCAGCAGAAAATTATTTAGAGACGATCCTGATCCTGAGCAGAAAGCTCCCGGTTGTTCGCTCCGTTGATATTGCCAATGAACTTGGCTTTAAAAAATCCAGCATTAGCATTGCGATGAAAAATCTTCGTGAAAAGGAACTGATCACAGTCAGTGATGCAGGCTTTATCAATCTTACCGAGGCAGGTCGCGAAATCGCAGACATGATCTACGAAAGACATGAATTCCTGACTTCCTGGCTGACAAAGCTTGGTGTGGATCCTGAGATTGCAGCAGAAGATGCCTGCAAGATGGAGCACGTTGTCAGCAAAGAAAGCTTTCAGGCGATCAAGAATTTTGTTGCTTCGGCTCAGACTGAATCATAAAGCACATATTTCTTCTGTATTGCGGTATTTTGATCTACCTATCACAGCATTTTAAAACACCGGCTTATGCTTTGCATCTGCCGGTGTTTCTCATATGCTTATTCTTATCTCTATACTGCCGTGCAGCCTGCCTACTCGATCGCTTTAAATGCTTCTGCCAGATCTTCGATGATATCATCAATATTTTCCGTTCCGATAGAAAGACGGATCGTATTTGGCTTGATTCCCTGATCAAGCAGTTCTGCTTCGTTGCATTCGGAATGTGTGGTAGAAGCCGGATGGATTGCAAGAGATTTCACATCTGCTACATTGGCGAGCAGAGAAAACAGCTCAAGCTGGTCGATAAAATCCTGCGCTTTTTTCGCGTCCCCCTTGATCTCGAAGGTAAAGATAGAACCGCCGCCGTTCGGGAAATATTTCTTGTAAAGCTTCTGCTGTTCCGGATCATCGGATACGGAAGGATGATTTACCTTTTCTACCTGTGGCTGATCCTTTAAGAACTGTACTACCTTCAGTGCATTTTCCACATGACGCTCTACACGCAGTGATAATGTTTCCAGCCCCTGCAAGAAGATGAACGCATGTACCGGTGATAAAGTTGCGCCCATATCACGCAGCAGGATCGCACGGATGTATGTCACAAAAGCAGCCGGTGCACAGTCTTTTGCGAAGCTGACACCATGATAAGATACGTTTGGCTCAACAAGCCATGGATATTTATCGCTCTTAGTCCAGTCAAATTTACCGCTGTCTACGATCACACCACCGATCGTTGTGCCATGTCCGCCAATGAATTTTGTTGCGGAATGTACAACGATATCTGCGCCATACTCGATCGGGCGCACCAGATAAGGGGTTGCAAATGTATTATCCACGATCAATGGAATATTGTGGGAATGTGCGATGTTTGCGATTCTTTCAATATCAACTACTTCTGAATTCGGATTACCGAGTGTTTCGATCTCGATCGCTGTTGTATTTTCTTTGATTGCTGCTTCAATACCTTCATAATCAAAAGGATCTACGAATGTTGTTTCAATACCGTAATCCGGCAGTGTATGTGCGAGCAGGTTATAGGTACCACCATAAATATTCTTGGCTGCTACGATATGATCTCCTTTGTGTGCAACTGCCTGAAATGCATAAGTCAATGCTGCTGCTCCACTACCGACTGCAAGTGCTGCAACACCGCCTTCAAGTGCTGCGATTCTCTGTTCGAATACATCTTCTGTCGGGTTTGTCAGTCTTCCGTAAATGTTACCTGCATCACGAAGACCGAAACGGTCTGCTGCATGCTGGCTGTTATGGAATACATAAGAAGAAGTCAGATAAATCGGAACAGCTCTTGCATCCGTTACCGGATCCGGGCTTTCCTGTCCTACATGAAGCTGTAACGTTTCAAATTTTAATTTTCTTTCTGCATATGTTTTTTTACTCATTTTCACTCACGCTCTGCCTTTGGCAGTCCTTTCTTTTTCTGTTTTCGTCCTGTCGTCTACCTCTTCCGGTAGTTTTTGTCTGTTTTCTTTTGATAGCATCATAGTAGCATGAGTTTTCCCATCTGTCTAATAGGAAAAAGAAACAACCGGTTATAGTTTCATTCTATAACCAGTCGTTCCATTAAAAGTGGCAGAGCCTGTTCAAAGTGTACCCCATACCAGTGTTTTTCATCTCCTGTCGTTGCTTCCATGGCAGCTAGAACAAAATCTGCGGCAAGTGCTGCTGCCTCTTTGATCTCCATACCCCTCATATAAGCACCTGTAAAAGCAGAGGCAAAACAATCCCCTGTTCCATAACCGTTTCTCGGTAATCTTCTCGTAAAATAATAAGAAACTCTGTCGGTTTCGCAGTTGTAGATTGCCACACCGATCTGATCCGGCGTATCACTGACTCCTTTTAAGATGATGTGCTTAGAGCCCAAGGCTGCAAGCCCTTTCAAAAGCACATGCACCTCTGCCTCTGACATTCTTGTCCGGTACGGAAGCCCGGTCAGAAAGGCTGCCTCTGTCAGATTCGGTAAAAGCACATCTGCCTGCCCGCAAAGCTCCTTCATTTTATGTACATACGCCGTGTCAAAGCCTGTATACAACTTGCCAAAATCTGCCATGGCAGGATCAATGATGCACGGTGCATCATCCGTAAGCAGTTCTTTTCTGATCTCCTCTACCAGATTGATCTGCCGTATGTTTCCCAGATAACCTGTGTACAGACAGTCAAACCGAAAGCCCTCCTGTTTCCAGTGTTTCAGTATTCCCGGAATATCATCCGTCAGATCATGGAATGTATAATTTTTAAAAGAGCCGCCTGTGTGCGTGGAAAGCACCGCGGATGGCAGGATCACCGTTTCGATCCCGCATGCTGATATAATAGGAAGTGCTACCGTTAAAGAACACTGTCCCAGGCAGGAAATATCCTGCATTGTAAGTACACGTTTTGTCATATTTCCCTGTTTTCCTTTGTTTCTAAGACTCGCAGATTTGCACTTCGTGCTCTGCAGCCGCTTCTTCGAAGCAGCTACTATATCATACGCAAAAACCGCAGGGATTTCAATATTTCCCTGCGGTTTTCTCTCTATTTTATATTTGAGACCGTTCTGATTTTCCGTTTTACGCCCTGTCATTATTCACGGTTCTTCAGCACTTCAGCCGGTACCATCTTCTTCAGTCTGCCCACAAGCAGCTGATTGATGAACAGATAAAGAAGGATCACCGCTGCATAAATACCTGCATACAACTGCCAGCTAAACGTCAGGTTCATGCCGCTGCAGACATTGGCAACCAGCATCGGATAGATTGCATCCATACATGCCTTGGCAAGTGGGATACAGATCAGTGCACCGGCTGCCACCAGATAAAAGTTACCGCGCAGGTACAGCTTACCGATCTCTTTTGTGCGGTATCCGAAGATCTTGATCAGTGAAATATGAAAGGAAGACCGGTCGATCATTACCTTCATCATCAAATACATGACAACACAGAAGATGATCACAGAACAGGCAAGCAGCATATAGATCATTGGCAGCATCATCTTAATGAAGATACCGGATGCTTCTTCTACATCTTCCTTTGTCGTTGTCGCATATAATCTGCCGGACGGAATGGAAAGGTCCTTATCAGAAAATACAATATTGTAATAATCACTGCCTTCATGAAACAGTTCCCGCATACTGTCAATGTCCATAAAGATATAAAGGGAACTTGAGTACTGAGCAATGCCTACAATGTCAAAGGCGTATTTGGTATCTGTTTCTTCATCGTTTAAGACAAAGACATCCCCCTCACCGACATTATATTTCTGTGCGACTGCTGTGGAAATAATGATCTTATTTTTGCCATTCTCCACCTTTGCATCAAAATACGGATTATCATCATGAATACCAAGAAGCGTGACATCCAGATTATAACCGAGACGTTCCTTCTTCAGCGTTTTGCCAAATGCCTCTTCGCCGCCTTCCGGTACTTTCTCTGTCGGATATTTATATGTATACATATAGGCGAATTTGGTATCTGCCTTATTTTCAATGTTGACATTCTGACACATCATGTAAATATCCAGTCCCATCATGACGATCAGCATGGAAACAAACATACCGAAAACAACTGCAAATGCGGAACGCATCTCTCGCAGCATCTGACGGATACGGAATCTTGCTATAAATCCCATATTGCCGAGGTTCAGATCCCGGATCCTGCTTGCTTTCTGCTCCTTGCGCAGCATGGAAAGCACCGGTCTGGAAAGTTTCTTGCGGATCACCAGACAGTTGACGATCGCTGCAGTAAGTGCAGGCATAACAAAGGTGTAAACGATCAGGTATGGTGTATACTCAAACGCCGGTACCGGCAGTGAGAAGAAGCCGAAGCAATCCTGCATCTGCAGCCCGATTCCCCATTTACTGAAACCGATCAGTCCGCCGATCACGGAAGATACGGCTGAAACAACAACCGGAAGTGTAATGTAATGCAGCATCAGATCACCCGCCGTTACACCAAGTGCATACAATGCACCGATGACGCTGCTTTCCTGCTCAATGCCATGCACCACAAAAACAGAGATAACGTAAGTAAACAGCACCATTAAGATCACACCTGCGATCAGTCCGCCGATCTTATTGATCTCCTGATCACCTGCTGCACCAAGCACTCTCGGGTTATCCTCTGCTACCAGGAAATATGTCATATTGCTGACATCCACATCGAAAATATCATCGATGATATCATCTGTATTATCTTTTAACTCCCGTACACCGTCCGCCAGTTCTTCACTTCCGTCTGCAGCTTCCTTTGCGCCATCCGTATATTCCTTTGTACCATCCACGTAGCTTTTCAGCTCCTGAAGCTGCATTCTGGCACCTCTTGCCACCATTCTCGCGCCCGGGTCGTTTGATTGGTTTACATAATCATTTAAAACCGTTTCAAAGTTATCTGCCGTTACCTCCTGAATGCCATATCCCTTCAAAGCTTTATTTGCCTCATCCAGATAGGCATCAAAAATTTCATCTGCGCCGTCATTCAGGTCGTCACTGTAATCCCTCAGTTCACTCAGTCCGTCGCGCAGTTCATTTGCGCCGTCCACCAGATCATTTATGCCATTCTCCAGATCATCCTTTTTCCCCATTGTCTGATCCCAGTATTCCTGAAAATAAGTATCCTTGACATCCTCTGCAGAAAATTCCAGCTTTTTCAGTTCTTCCTTTAACTGTGCATTGGTCAGGTTTCCTGGCAGCCTGTAAGCATAAACATACTCTTCCGTTTTTTCGCTCTTTCCGCTCTTTCGAAGCATGTCATAGGTATCTGCCGTTACAAAAGCAGTTCCGAAAATGCTGCTGTCCGCAGTGGTATCACTTGTCTGCTTCAGCGGTGTATCATAGTCCGGTGTAGAACCGATACCGACAATTTTGTAGGTCGCATCTGCCAGTATGATGCTGTCTCCGACATGCAGATCCTTTTCCTCACAATACCGCTTTTCCAGCACGATCTCGTCCTCTGTCTGTGCCAATTTTCCTTCTTCGAGTGCGATCAGGTCGATCTCTTCACGATTTTGGTATACACGAAGTGTACTGTGGTCTTCCATGCCAAAGTCCAGATAAAACTGTTTCTCCAGCCTGACACCCTTTTTTTCCAGCTTTTCCGTTTCTGTATCTGTCAGCGGGACAAATACACCGAATTGTCCGTCTTCCACCTGATTTTTTTCTGCCTGCTTTTCGGAACCGATGATGATCGTATCCGCTGCACCCACGATACTGACGACCAGATACATAACAAATATGATCAGTGCAGAAAGTGCCAGATAACGAAACAGATTTTCTTTCAGATCCCGCAGGATCCTTTTCCGTAATACTTTCTGCATCTTATAAATCCTCCAATTCTCTTGCCGGTACTCTTACCTCGTTTTCATAGCTCTTATGGATCAGTCCGTCCTTGATGATCAGCACCTTATGTACCATATTTTTAATGGAATTATTATGCGTAACGATCAACATTGTCGTTCCGTATTTTTCATTGATCTCTTCGAGCAGGATCAGAATGTCACGGCTTGTTTTGGAATCCAGCGCACCGGTCGGCTCGTCACAGAGTAACAGTTTCGGATTTTTGATCAGTGCTCTTGCAATGGCACAACGCTGCTGCTGTCCACCGGAAAGCTGTGACGGAAATTTATTCTGGTGCTCCGTAAGCCCCAGTGTCTGCATCAGATCATTGATATCCAGCGGATGTTCTGTCAGATATTCGCAGACCTGGATATTTTCCTTTACGGTCAGATTCGGAACCAGATTGTAAAACTGGAAGATAAAACCAAGCTGATCTCTTCTGTATTCGGACAACATATCCTGCTTCATTCCTACGATCTCTGTTCCGTCCACCATAATGGAACCTGATTCTGCAGTATCCAGTCCGCCGATGCAATTTAATAGTGTGGACTTGCCGGAACCACTCGTTCCCTGGATCACACACATCTGTCCTTTTTCCACTTCTGTATTGATTCCCTTCAATACCTGTACATAGCTTCCGTTTTCCCCATAGCTCTTTTTTAAGTCCCTGACCTCTAAATACATTTTTCTCCTCCTGCCTGAAAATTTGGTTTTTCTAATTGAGATTTTTTCTCATTTACATAACAGTGTTATGTTTTGATCCAAATAATTGCGCACGGTTTACGTGCGCTTAGTTCTTGGGTTCCTTCCTCTTTCATACTCAAAAATCCCGCTACTTCGTAGCGCCGCAGCTTCGCTGCTTATGATTTTCTCTACTGGAACCTCATCCCATGCATAATTGCCTGCGGCAATGGGCTGAGGCCGCATCATGCATCTTTGATGCATGACATACTACGCTCGGATGAAACCTTCTGTAACGAGCCCTGCTCGTTACTTAGCGATAAGGCATCCTCCCACTTCGTGGGTCCCTCCTTATCACAAGCTACAAAGATGGACATCCAGCCGGCTACCAGATAGTCGACGATTTTTCCGATATGCTGCTGTGCTTTTTCCTCCGACGGCTCGTGCTGCAGCATATGCACAAAAACATCGATCTGCATATGGGCGATCCAGTGGATCGTATAATCATCGATCCGATCTATCCCGGCTCTTGCCGCCATCCCGTCTGCCAGGAAACGGTAATGCTGTTCGGCGATCGCTACAAACTCATCTACGCAGTACTCGTATTTCGATCCCTGCGATTTTGTAATGGCAAGCAGCAGAATATCATAATTCTGATACATGGCATGCAGGATCTGACGGGTCATCCTGATGTCATCCGCATCCTCAGTTTCATTCTGGACACCGCTTATGATCATCTCCTGCTCCGCCTGAAAATGCTGCCGGATATACTCACGCAGCTTCTGTAAGGTTGGCTCTACCAGCTGCGTGAACAGATCTTCTTTATCCTGAAAGAAGAAGTAAAGCGCTCCGGTTGTCACACCTGCATTTTTGCAAATGCTGCGGAGACTTGCCTGTGTGTATCCTTTTTCTAAGAACTCCTGTCTGGCACTGGCAAGGAGCTTTTCCCTGGTTTCTTTTTCGTCTTTCATATGTAAGCTCCTTCGTTCCCTTCTCATTGCGGTAAATCAGGACATGCATCCATTTCAGCTCACTCTGCTCGGGGCTGCACGGTACAATAAAATGCAGATAACGCTGTTATGTTAGTGCAATTTTTGAGAGTTGTCAAGTGTAAATTCTTATTTTTCAGGCTGTGGGATCGGGATATTTGATCAGTTCGTATAATTTACTGCCGTTTTTGCAGGTACGGACACCTGCCAGCTCCATGCCAAGATGTCTGTATTTATCGCTTTTCAGTTTTGCATCGGTATCCAGTACAACCGGAAGTCCCAATCTGTTGCCTTCTGCAAACGCAAGCTCCAATGCTTTCCGCATATAGCCCTGTCCCTGATATTCTTCCCGCACACATACCAGTCCGACAAACAGGTATTTTTGTTTTTTCTTTTTCAATTTCTTTTCAATGGAAGATGAGCCGCCGCTTCCGAGAATGCTGAGCATCCGTACCACTTCACCAAAGGATGATCCTGCAAACATCCCTTTTATCAGCTTTTTACCTGCCTTCAGTCCCACTTTTTCATCACTGCGCTTATAGGCAATAAACGCTTCCTGCTTCGGACCTGTTGTATAAAGCATCCCTGCCTGCAGTACCATTTCCACATAGCCGTTGATATAACTGACGACTGCGTCTTTGCTGCTGTATGCGGAAACAAGCCCCTTCTCGCCCTGTGCATATTCATAATAACCGAACGCATGCCCGATCTCATTTATGTATTTTTCCGATAATGTTTCAACCTTCATGATTTCCCTCTCACATCTTTTATCTTTTTCATATATCGTTACTCTCTGCCCGCTTATTCAGTCTAAGATCATGCACGCATCACAAACTTCTTTTACCCAGCGATCCGCATCCAGCAAAAGCTCTTCATGCTGCAGATCAAATTCACGGATATCAGGATCTGCAAAATGCAGTTTATAACGATCCAGATACTTTTCTCCCATCTTTTTGGCATAGAAAACATGGATCACTGTGCCCGGCACATTGATATGTTCTCCAACCTTTGTATACAGATCGGTACAGAACTGGTTTTTCATGGACGTTTTGGAAATAAAGGACATATCCAGACTGCCATCCCCCTTCATGATCTCCATAAAACGTTTCATATAGTCGGAGCTGTCATTTCCATCGTTCATTTTCTTTTCAAACATCTTTTGAAACATGGAACTGCCTTTTCCTGTAATAAGCGGGTAAAACATTGGAATCATGATCGCCGTTTCCAGTTTTGCCAGCCACTTCGGTGCCTGATCCATATCGCTGGAGCCGATGATCGCATGCTCAATATGGATCTTGCGGCGGCTGACCAGAAGTGATACAAAAGAACCGCCAAGTGAACAACCATAAGCCGCATAAAGTTTTCCATCCAGCTTTTCCCTGATGTACTGCTCAATCTTTTCTGTTTCATCCAGTTCGGAAATAAATGTGGAATGCTCTGTCTCATCAAATCCGCTATAGCTGACAACCAGCGTGCGGAAGTGCTCCGAAAGTCCCGGGATCACATGCCCGAAATTCGATTTCCAATAACAGCAGGTTCCGGGGAACAGCATGATAACCGGCTTATCCGCCTCTCCGAATTCATATACTTTCATATGTATCCACCTCGTATTAGTTAGTCTTTTCTAATCACGGTTATTCTAGCATACCCCTGCGCATTTTTCTACTGTCTGTATTATTTTCTATGTACTATTTTCAATTTTCGTCTTGCAATATATATTATGTAAACTAATTAGCTGTTTCCTTACACACATCGACCCAGGAAGCCCCTGTGATCTGTGCAAGCTCCGCAACAGAAAGTCTGACTGCACTATGGTCATCTCCCGCTGCCGGATACACGGTTTCAAACTGCTTCAGGCTTTCATCCAGATAAACGGTGATGCCTTCTTTGATCCCAAACGGGCAGACACCGCCGGGCGCATGTCCGACTGCTGCTTCCACTTCCTCAAATGGGATCATCTTTGCCTTTATATGAAAGGTTTCTTTGTATTTCCGATTATCAATCCTTGCCGTCCCTTCTGTCAGGATCAGTATTACCTGCTCTCCCTGATAAAAAGACATGGTTTTCGCGATCATTCCCGGCTCTACCCCAAGTGCCGCCGCTGCCAGATCAACTGTCGCCGTTGACTGCTCCAGCTTTATGATCCTATCCGCAAATCCTGCCTGTTTTAAATATGCTTCTGCTTTCTCAAGCGCCATCTGTCTTTCCTCCCTGTCATCTGTTCGTTTTCTAAACACCGTGTCTCTCATGAGCACAGCCCGGATGAATTCTGCCCAACATTCATCCGACGGGTAGATTATAGCATCTTTCCGTCCAATTTAATATCTTTCTGTCACGGTCTTTTTATCAAAGCTTTTCATCCGTTTTGTCAGTTTCTGTTAGAAAAAAATAACAAACAGACGATACACTTTAAACAAAGACAAGATTCGCCATAACAGAGACGAGATGCGCTCTGCGAATCTCGCTCTGATTAGCGGTCGTCAAATGCACCGCATAAATGCGTGCATTTTCCTCGTCGCCATAACAAAAAAAGAAAGGCCGGATCTTCCGGTCTTTCTTTTTCTAACTTTTTATCTTAGTTTCCGTATTTCTCCACCTGTTCTTTGATCAGTGCTTTGTCTTCAAAGTAATTGATCTTCATGGAACGTCTTACCTCGGCAAGTGTCTCGGCAGCAACCTTTTCTGCCTTTTCACTGCCTTCTTTTAAGATATCAAATACAGTCGGGATGTCCTTCTCCCACTGCATACGTCTCTCACGGATCGGTGCCAGCTCAGCCTGCATTACGTTGTTCAGGAATTTCTTTACCTTCACATCACCAAGTCCGCCTCTTGTATAATGCGCCTTCAGTTCATCCAGATTCGCATAATCCGGTAAGAATTCAGCAAAGTATTCGTCCTTACAAAAAGCATCCAGATAAATAAATACCGGATTGCCCTCTACCCTACCCGGATCCTCTACACGCAGATGATTCGGATCGGTAAACATGGACATAACCTTTTTCTTGACATCTGCCTCTGTATCGGAAAGGTAGATACAGTTGCCGAGTGACTTGCTCATCTTTGCCTTGCCATCAATACCGGGAAGTCGCATACATGCCTGATTGTCCGGCAGCATGATCTTCGGATCTACCAGTGTTTCGCCGTATACTGTATTAAATTTATGTACGATCTCTTTTGTCTGCTCCAGCATCGGCATCTCCTCAACTTTTCTGAAGAGATGTTTCACCGGCATTTCATCTTCTTCGAACATAGATGATAGCACACGTAATCTTCCTGCTTTCCCTGATTCCTGATAATCAAGGATAGCGGCACCCATCGGGTCTTTGTCTTTTGATAATATCTTTGTATTCATTTATTTTGCAATTTTTGAGTGCAAAATTAATGCTTTTTCATTGAATATGCAAGTTTTGAGGAGATATTCTGCTGCTTCTTAATATTTCTCCTACCTTTTGCTTTTCGCTTTCAAAACTGAATTGCTGATAGATGATAGTGGCATTCTGCAAATCTATGATATGGGGAGCCATTAGTCTGAGGGCTTTCATCTTGCTGTCGCCAAAAGTGAATATATTCATCATACTGACGGTTTGGGCACAGGAATAATAACAGCCGAGACTTGCCACTTCTATCAGGTCGAACTTGTTGTCATCAAAGCTTGCCTTCTTCACCTTATTATATAGTTTGGTGAAGGAAGCATCATCGAGACAATAGCCGTAATCCATTCTGCTATCTGGATCACATCTTCCATCGTAGATGGGTGGAGTAGGATGTTGTGGCTGCTGTATATTCGACGTCTGGCTGTTGGGTTCTATGATTCTTGTATCGTACTGCACAACCTTTCCGTTTCTGTCGAAGAAGACCGTGATGTACTTGGAATCTCCAAACAGATTATTATATTTGGCATATTCCCATTTGTCCCCAAACATGTCGAAACTGGTGAGCTTAGGCTCTCCCAAGATGGCAATCACTTCCTGTTTGGTCATTCCGCGCTCTACGTTTCTTTTTCCTTTAGCCGAAGCCGAGAGGCATACGGAAAACATCAATATGGTTGTGGCGATGAGTGCCATCACTTCATTTTTTTTCATAAGCGATACAGTTTTTATAAGTTATTATATTGTTTTATGGTTGCAAAAGTACAGCTTTCTTTTGAAATAAAAAGAGAAGAATTCCCTAAAGTAGAAGGGAAAATCCCTATTCCCGATTTGCAGAGCCTAGTGGCAACATTCTTTGGTTGTACGACTATACACCCTTTAGTTGTATTGCTATATATCCATTGGTCGTATGATTGTTCTATACTTCGAAAAAATGGTTTTAGTCCCACCAAGATTGTGCATAGTAAGCAAGCAATTTATGATATAAGTACCATGCTTTCAACTGGTATAGTTCATGAGGATGCTCTATATACCAATCTTTAGCTTTTTGGTTATGTGATAATTTCAGATAGCGGTCAAGGTTTCTCATATTTACCTTTACCAAGCAACGATACTTCACATTGTCATCTTTCAATTTATAGAACTTTCCATCATCTATTGGCACAAACTCCATCTCTCCTTCATAGTAGAAAAGATCAACATTATTGTCAAGCATAATATCATGGAGTTTGACCGCCATTTTTATCCAACGTACTATTGGCTCGTAAGTTTCTGCTGTAGCGAAATATCCATGTTTATAATGTGCTATTAACTCTTCCATGTATGTTTTCTGCAAATCATAAAAATATTCATAAGAGAATGGATATGTATGGAAGGCTGCTTGTTTTACGAGCTTCCAACGTCTTTTGTTACAGCATATTCTGAACCAGCAACATACAGAGCGGTATTTGTCTGTTACATGGCAATACCACCAGATATCTATGTCTTCCCATAGTTTGGCAAGTCCTTTTTTCTCCTCCCTATCAATTAATTTTAAACTCATATCTTTGTCCTCCAATTAAAACGCCACAAAGATACTAATTATATCTGAAAATGAGAGGGATAAAGCGAAAAAATCCATCTTTTGTTTGTAAGTTTGTGATTTTTTGATTAACTTTACCGGCGAATAGGCAAAGAGAATGACAAATGACGTCTCCTTACCTAAATATAATTAAGAAAATGAGAACAGCGAAGGAATTATTTGCAGAGCTAAATAGCTTTGATGAAAATAGAAGAATAGAGGCCAAGTCGGCATCGGCTGTTGGCAAGAGCATGATGGAAACGGTTTGTGCTTTTGCCAACGAGCCAGGTCTGTGCGGTGGCTATCTGCTTTTAGGTGCCAAGCGTACCGGAATAGCTGAAGACGGCAGGCCTATTTATGAGCCTGAGAATATAGAGAATACTGACAAAATTCAATCTGATTTTGTCGCTATGTGCAATTCAATGTTCAATGTCCGTATTCGCCCGATTATTAATGTGGAAGAATATTTGGGTAAGACTGTTATAGTTGTAAAAATCGAAGAGTTACCTGAGAGTCAGAAGCCTGCGTATTTTGCCAAGCGTGGTTTGCCTGAGGGGGCGTTTCGTCGTATAGGTCCTTCTGATGAAAAATGCTCAGAAGAGGATATGTATCTTTTCTATCAGTCTGCTGATACCTATGATAGTTGTATTGTAGATGATGCAGACCTTGATGATATAGATGAGAATGCACTCAATTTCTATCGTAAACTTCGCAAGGAAGTGAATCCTGATGCGGAAGAACTGACGCTGAATGATGTAGATTTGTTGAGGGCATTAGGAGCTATTAAGAAGAATAAGCAAGGTGGATATGATTTGACTTATACGGGGCTCTTGGTTTTTGGAAAACAAATGTCGCTTCGTCGTTTGGTTCCTTCTTTCAGAGTTGATTACATTAGAATTTCTGGCAATCAATGGTTAGCTGATGGCGATAATCGCTTTGAGCAAACTATCGATATGCGCGGACCGTTAATCCTCATGGTAAACAAGGCATGTAGTGCTGTGATGGATGACCTGCCAAAAGGCTTTGAACTGAAGAAAGATTCCATGCAGGCATCTACACCGGCGATTCTTCCCAATAAGGTATTACGTGAGGCGATAGTCAATTCGTATATTCATCGTTCTAATCGAGTGAATCAGCCGATTCAGATTATCCGCTATTCCAATCGTATCGAGATTCACAATCCAGGTTATTCCTTGAAACCTCAGGATGATTGGGGAGAGCCAGGTTCTATGCTTCGCAATCCAAGAATCAGCGAGATTTTCCATGATACGAATCTTGCCGAGACCAAAGGTACTGGTATTGGTGCGATGCGCAGATTGATGAAGGAGGCAGGTTTGATGCCGCCGACTTTTGAGTCGAACCATGAAGCGAATAAGTTTACGGCAAGACTTCTGCTCCATCATTTCCTC
>ENA-ORSK01001550-ORSK01001550.1-human-gut-metagenome-genome-assembly--contig:-NODE-1550-length-17651-cov-4.683962_pt1 | contig 17651 bp, 12 predicted proteins | sample MGYA00242192_ERZ509159 | MGnify/ENA primary metagenome ERZ509159 (study PRJEB26280, sample SAMEA2338663) | human gut metagenome | biome: human gut; feature: human-associated habitat; material: faeces...
CCGCCGCATGCTTCACAATAGATAGGCCCAGCCCTGTGCCGCCGATGGCCCGGCTATGACTCTTGTCCACCCGGTAAAACCGTTCAAAAACCCGGCTCTGGTCCTCGTAGGGGATGCCGATGCCGGTATCAGCCACCGCTACGGACGCTCTCCCCGCACTCCGCGCCACCGTAACGGTGACACTGCCGCCGGAACGATTATACTTGATGGCATTGTCGCAGAGGTTATAGATCATCTCGCGGAGCACCTGATACACACCGCGGACCTGCAGGCTCTCGCCCGCTAAGCGCAGCGTGATGGCCTGCCTTTTTGCCACCGGCTCCAAGCTCTGCAGCACATCGTCACAAAGCGTATAAAGGTCAATATCTTCCCAGGTCATATCGCCGCCGCCCTCCTCCAGGCGGGACAGGTCGATGATGTCCTCCACCAAATTTGTCAGCCGTGTACACTCCTTTTGGATGTCCAAGCTGAATTCCCGTACCTTATCCGGCGGCACAAGGCCCTGGCTCATAAGCTCGGCAAAGCCGGAGATGGAGGTCAAGGGTGTTTTCAGCTCGTGGGACACGTTGGCTGAAAATTCCCGGCGGAGCTTTTCCCGTTGCTCCCGCTCTGTCACATCCAGAGTCAGCACCACGGCGCCGGTGACCTGGCCGGACTCCAGCACGGGGCTTGCAATGACGGACAATGTCCGCTCTCCCTGCTGCAGCAGCCGTTCACACCGCTGTCCGGTCAGGGCCTGCTGTGCCGCCTGGCAGAGCTCCCTTTGGCTGCACTTGGCAATATTATCCGCATCCGTGGGCAGCAGCATGGACGCGCTGTGGTTCTCCGTCAGCACATGGCCCCGGAGGTCGATAAGCAGGAATCCCTCGCTCATATTCTCCGTCATGGCCGAGAATTCCCGCATACGGCGGCTCAATTCGTCCATCTGATTGCGAATCGTCTCCCGCTGCTGGCGCAGGCGCTGGGTCAAGGGCTGCAGCTCCGGATACACATCCTGCGGATCATCCGGGGAAATGGCATTGATAGGCTGGGTGATTTGCCGGGCCAGGCGAACGGATAGGCCCGCCGCCAACAGCAAAAGCCCGGCTACCGTAGCAGCAATGGGCCATGCCATATTCAGCAGCATAGCCCCCAAGCTGCTTTGCTCCCGGCTCAGGCGCAAAACGTTGCCGTCCTCCAGACGGAGGGCATAATACAGATTCTTTTTCAGCACAGTGCTGGAGTAATGGCTGCTCTTTCCCGTCCCCTCCCGCAGGGCCTGGGCAACCTCCTCCCGGCTCAGATGATTCTCCATGGCGTCGGCCCTGGCCACACTGTCATAGAGCACAGTCCCGTCGGGGGAAATGAGGGTAATGCGGTCTGTAGAGCGCATCTGTTCAGGGGAAACATATTCCATTGTCTGCTGCAGCTGCTCTGCCTCCTGAGCAAGGGAGGCAAAGGATTGCTTTTCATAATAGCCATAGAGAATCCCGGAAAACAATGCTGCGCCTATGACCAGCACCAGCATCGCCAGAGAAAATAAGCTGCGGATGATCTTACCGGTCATACCTGGCCTCCCAGCTTATAACCGACGCCCCGGACGGTTTCAATGAGTCCGCCGGCTTCCCCCAGCTTCTGCCGCAGGGTACGGATGTGCACATCCAAGGTGCGGTTCTCCCGCTCAGCCTCCAGGCCCCAGACACGATCCATGAGTGTATCCCGGGTCAGGACACGGCCCTGCTCCTGCAAAAGCAGAGAGAGTATCTCAAACTCCTTATAGGTCAGCATGACCTCCCGGCCATTCACCTGCACCTGTCGGCGCAGCGGATACACCTGCAGTGGGCCCACCTGCCACTGCTGCTCCTGCGGCTTCTTCTCTGTGCGGCGCAGCACCGCGCGTACCCGGGCCAGCAGCTCCATCATGCCGAAGGGCTTGGAGACAAAGTCGTCCGCCCCGCAATCCAGCCCCGTCACCCGGTCAAACTCCGTATTCTTGGCCGTAAGCATAATCACCGGGATGGCCGCAGTGGCCGTGGCGGAGCGCAGCTTCTTCAGCACGGATAATCCATCCTCCTCCGGCAGCATTACATCCAGCAGCACCAGCTCCGGCAGCCGCCGACCCATGGCATGCCAAAACTCCGACGGTCTTTCAAAGCCCGCCGCCTCATACCCCTGGCTCTGCAGGGCATAAATCACCAATTTACGGATGCTGTCATCATCCTCCAGCAGATAGATCATCCCATTCCACCTTCTTTCAAATTGATTATACCGCATCCTTATTAAAAAGAAAATCCGCTTTCTGTAAAATCTATCTTAAATAATGCGTTTTTTCTCTGAAATTTTTGTCCAATTCTTTTTGCGATTTTTACCGGTTTTCTTAAATTGCTATCGACAATGTTCCGTAAATTTTGTATACTATTAAATTAGGAATATTAATGGGAGGGATAAGCGGATGGGTGTATCCGACGTCATAACCCTGCTGGGCGGCGTGGCACTGTTCCTGTACGGCATGAGCCTTATGGGTGACGGCCTGAAAAAAGTTGCCGGCAACAAGCTGGAGCTGGTGCTTTACCGGCTCAGCAGTACACCGCTCAAGGGCGTTTTGCTGGGCACCGGCGTCACCGCCGTAATTCAATCGTCCTCCGCCACATCGGTGATGGTGGTGGGCTTCGTCAACTCCGGCATGATGCAGGTCAAGCAGGCCATTGGTGTGGTCATGGGCGCCATTCTGGGCACCAGCATCACCGGGTGGATTCTGTGTCTGTCCGACCTTTCCGGCGGCAGCGGCTGGGTGGAGCTTTTAAGCACCGCCACCCTTACGGGCGTTGTTGCCATTGTCGGCATCATCCTGCGCATGGCCGGAAAAAAGCAATCCACGCTGGCTATCGGCAACATTCTCATGGGCTTTGCCGTATTGATGTTCGGCATGTCCGCCATGAGCGACGCTGTGGCCCCGCTGAAGGAGAGTGAGGCTTTTACCGGCATTCTTACCAGCTTTTCCAATCCCTTTTTGGGTATCCTGGTAGGCATCGCCTTTACAAGTATCCTGCAGAGCGCTTCCGCCGCTGTAGGTATCCTGCAGGCACTGGCCATTACCGGCGCCGTCACCTTTGAGGTGGCGTTTCCCATCATCATGGGCATCGCCATCGGTGCAGCCGTCCCGGTGCTGCTCAGCGCCCTGGGTGCCAACATTCACGGCCGGCGCACCGCCTTTGTCTATCTGCTCATTGATGTGCTGGGTGTTATAATTTGGGCCACCGTATTCTATGTGGTGAACGCCTTTGTCCATTTCCCCTTTATGCCCATGACCATGACCACCGTGACCATCGCCCTGCTCAACACTCTGTTCCGCCTGGCCACGGTCATCGTTCTGGCCCCGTGCATTGGGCTTTTGGAGCGATTTGTATGCTTCCTGATCCCGGATAAGCGCGGCGCCGACCCCGCACAGCTGGAGATGGACCGGCTGGAGGAGCGCTTTCTGCAGCACCCCGCCCTGGCTATTGAGCAGAGCCGGGAGGTCACCACCGCCATGGCTAACACCGCCTGCAGCAATCTGACAGCATCATTGGACTTGATCTCCAATTATAGCGACAAGGGCTTCCAATCTATTGAGGATAAGGAAAATACCATTGATCGTTTTGAGGACAAGCTGGGCACTTACCTTATGAAAATCACTGTCAAGTCCTTGAATACCCGGCAGAGTGAGGAGGTGTCCAAGTATCTGCACACCATCTCCGACTTTGAACGCATCGGCGACCATGCTCTGAACATCGCCGAGTGTGCCAAGGAAATCCACGAAAAAAACATCGTTTTCTCCGAGCAGGCGCAAAGGGAGCTCTCCGTGCTGCAGCAGGCCATCCGGGATATTCTGCACCTATCTGTGGATACCTTTATCGAAAGCAATGTATCAGGCGCACGCCGGGTAGAGCCCTTGGAGGAGATCGTGGACACCCTGTGCGATGAGATGAAGAGCCATCACATCGAGCGGCTGCAGCGGGGCGTGTGCACGCTGAATCAGGGCTTTGTCTTCAATGATCTGCTGACAAATTTTGAGCGTGTGGCCGACCACTGCTCCAACATTGCCCTGGCAGTCATTGAGCTGCAATCGGACTCCTTTGATACTCACGAGTATGTCCGCAGCCTAAAGCAGATGAAGGACGAGTCCTTCGCAGAATACTACGACGAGTACAAGCGGAAATACAGCATATAACCTGATCTATATAGATAAAATGCGGAGGCTATTGGAAAAACCTCCGCATTTTTATTCTCTCTCACAGATTGCCAGCACATAGCCCATAGGTGCAGGCAAAAAGCGGAAGATAAAGCCTGGCGGTGCAGAAACGATCTCCCGTCCTTGCAGCAAAAACTCCGTTCGGCGAAGCTCCATTAACCGGCCGCCCCGGCACTTAATCCAGCTCTCCTTCAGCGTCCACAGCCGGAAAAAGCCCTCATCCCGCTCCGCCTGCGGGAGCGAGGTCAGCCACTGCCGCTCTGCAGCCGTGAGGGCCCGCTCCAACCGGGGGTGCACCGGACGGATCTGCTCCAGATCCACGCCGACCTCCCTTTCGCCCACAGCGCAGACCACAAAGCCCCCGCTGTGGCTGCAATTAAAGTGCAGGGACAGGTTTGTCAAGGGCTTGCCGTTTTCTCCCCGATAGAAGAAAATATCCTCCGGAGCGGAGCCGACAGCATCTGCCAGCATTTCCGCCGCAAGTTGCTGGGCCGAGTATTCCTCCGCTCGTTTGATCCTTATTTCCAGCGCCATCACCTTCCTTTCCAGCTTATGGTATCACATTGCACTGCGGTTTTCAATCCGTTCCGGCTGCTGAAGCCGGGTTATTTTCACCAGGAGAGCTTGGCCTTTTCTGTCTGTTTTTGTCAGTTAAGCTCATGGACAATCCATGCCCCACCATGCTATATTGATGCAGGATTTTGTCAAAAAGGACGGGCTTTTTTATGGCTGGGAATAATCGTTCTCTTATGGTCAAGGGCTACATCATGACTCTTTTGGGCGGCTTACTCTGGTCTGTTGGCGGCGCATGCGGGCAGGTTATATTCCGGGATTGCGGCGTCATCTCCGATTGGTTAGTGCCTATTCGTCTTTTCATCGGCGGTCTTATCACCCTTTCCGCAGCCGCCATTGCCGGAAATAAGCCTATGGCGATCCTGCGGCATAAGGAAGCCTGGCCCTCTCTGCTGGTGTTCTCCCTGCTGGGCTCCGCCCTTTGCCAGTACAGCTATTATACATCTGTTCAGTACGCCAATGTGGCCTTCGCCACGGTGCTGTCCTATTGCAGCCCCATCGTCATTCTGCTGTGGAGCATTGCCTCCACCCGGAAAAAGCCGCATCCCTATGAGCTGATTAGCGTGGTGTTAGTGGTGCTGGGCGCTTTTACCTGCGTGACCCACTTCGACCTCAACACGCTGGCTGTGCCTGCCAAGGGCGCCATATGGGGCCTTATCAGTGCCGTGTGCTTCGCTTTTTATACCGTATCTCCCCGAAAGCTCATGCAGAAGTACCATGTTCTCACCATCACCGGCTGGGGCATGACCATTGGCGGCGCAGTGATGCTGCTGATCTTCCGCCCGTGGCATATCCAGGGTGTGCAGTTCAGCGGCAAACTCTGGGTGCTGCTGGCCTGCGTTATTGTCCTGGGCACGGTGCTCTCCTTTAGCCTCTTTCAGAGTGGGTGCAGCATTGTGGGCAGCCTGGTGGGCAGCGTCCTGTCCTCCATTGAGCCGGTGGGCTCTGTGGTGATTTCTGTGCTGTTCCTGCACACCGCCTTCACTTGGCTGGATCTGCTGGGCTTCTCTCTGATCCTGGTCACCATCCCCCTAATGGCCATTGGCAAGGCCCGGGAATCATAAATACAAGCTAAAAGCGCGCAGGCATCACCTGCGCGCTTTTTTGTTATGCCGCTTCAGTGCAATGAGTCGCAATGCCGGTAGGGCACGTTCTGCCATTTGCCGCCGCAGACGCGGTGCATCTCCTCGGTCAGATGGTCCCAGCGGAGCACATCCTGCCGGTCTGGATAGAACTCCATAAACTCGCCCTCCACGAACGTATAGAATCGGGAAATATCCGTACACATGCCGAAGGTGGGCACCTGCTCCGTGGTCAGATGGAAGCTGCAGGGTTTCCCCTCCACCGTGCCGGCAAAGGTCAGGCCACTGTGATCCAATCGAAGCTCGCCCTCACCGCAGATCACGGAGGTATTGTCTCCTTTGAGGGTCTTGTGTTCAGGCAGCTTGCCCACCCGAACATGGCCGCTGTATGTAAAATTCGGATCCTTTACATCTTCCTCCGCCTTTTTTCTCTCCAGCAGCACCCAATCGCTGACCAGCTCCGGACAGACGCTTCCCTCACCCACCGGGCGCAGGTTATACCTTTCATCCAGGGATACCGTGTTGCCGCAGGCGGTGCAGCGCATTTCATTGCCGCTGCACTTCATTTGGTACATGGCGCCGCACTTGGGGCACATATAAAGCAGCGTATCCAATTTTTTGGCCATCTGTCCCTTGCCCCGGAAGGTCACCTGGGCCTCCCGGTTCCAGATATAGTCATCGTGGGCCAACAGACGGTTCATGGTGTCCTCGATCTCCTGGGGAGGCAGGCGCTTCAGCTCCTGTGGGGTGAACATCCGGTCTACCGTTACCTCCACCCGGCCCACACGCTCATCCAGGCAGTGCTTGGTATAGGTCAGGTAGCCGCCGGATATCTTGGTGTAGTACACCGTGACGCCCATCATCTTCAAAAACTTGCCCGTGCCGGCCATCACCGGCTGGGCCATGCCCGTGATGGAGCTCATTCCCTCGGGCATAATGCACAGGTGGCCGCCCTGTTGGATGATGCTGCGCATCTGTCGCATGCAGTACAGATCCGGGGTGAAATTCTTCTTGGGAATGACCTGGGCCAGCTTCAGCAGCAGGCAGGCCGGAAATCTAAAAAACTCGTTATATCCCACGACATAGTTGAGCTTATTGGGATAGCACACCGGGCCGGTGAACTGGTAGTCCACCCGAGAGGCGTGGTTGCTGATGATGATGAACGGCTCTCTGTCCTTACGGGGGTCTGCCTTATAGCGGAAGGTGGTATGTGTCTTCCCATTGAGAACCTTCACCACCAGCATGAGTATCCAATAGAGAAGGCCGTTGGGCGTTTTCACCTGTCGGGCCAAGAGCTTTTCCTGCAGCGTTTTTTTCATGTGGGTTTTCCTCGTCTTTCATATTCTATATTGGTATTGTAAGGCATTTTTCGGCAAAAAGCCACCTTTTTTTACAGAGGAATCCAGTTGCCTCCCGGCGGCAGATCAAAAACCGGTCTTGGTTTTTTTCGGAATACATGCTATAATAATATTAGCTATAGAAAGGAGCCCTGCGCCATGGCAAATTTCACACGGCGGGCAATCAAGGAAGCCTTCACCTCCCTGTTGGAGGAGCGCCCCCTGAACGACATCACCGTTAAAGATATTGTGGAGCGGTGCGGCATCAACCGCAATTCGTTCTACTACCACTACCAGGACCTCCCTGCCCTCATTGAGGAGATCATCAAGGAGGATGCCGAGTCTATCATCCAGGCCTACCCCTCCGTTTCCTCCATTGTGGAGGGCTTTGATGCGGTCATCGAATTTGCCTCACGCCGCCGCCGGGCCATTCTGCACATCTACCGCTCCGTGAGCTGGGATGTGTTTGAACGCAAGCTGATGCAGGTGTGCGAGTACTTCGTTCGCAGCTATGTAGACACCGCCTTGGCTCAGGAGAACATCTCGCCCGAGGACAGAAAAACCATTATCGACTACTACAAATGTGTCTGCTTCGGCCTGACCGTTGATTGGCTGGACAGTGGTATGTCCGAGCAGTACATGAAATCCATCCGCCGCATTTTCCTCCTGAAGCGGGACATGGCCACGGAGGCCGCCGTCCTTCTGCGGGATCAGGTTTAATACGAGAAAAATTAGGCACGGGACACCCCCGTGCCTAACTGCTTTTGTCGAAAAACTTTGTTTTTCCGACAAGGAGTTTGCAGTCTGCTGCACGCATAATTTCGAGCTGCAGGCTCAAAATTATACACTGGCAGCCTGAGAGGTATTTTCTCTCACGCACAGGTCGCGAGAGAAAATGGTTTTATTTTTTTTGCCGCCTGTGGGCGGCAAACTCTGCGAGGCTTTCATGGGATAAAAATTAGGCACGGGACACCCCCGTGCCTAATTTTTGGCCAATTTTACCGTCTGTGTCTGATTTTCAGGCACGGACGGTTTATTTGTCCGTGGTCAAATGCTGCCGCAAGGTGTATTCTCTGCTCTGCAATCAAAAAAAGCAAAGAGGAGGTGCATCACATGAAGCTGCGTTCCGTAACCCCCATGAAAATCGCCAAATACGGTTACATTGCCATTTCCGCCATTTTCACCTTGGCAGGGCTGGCCATGATCTTCTATCCCACGCCGTCCCAATCCTTTATTGGTATCTTCTTCGGCATCGCCATTCTGGTCTTCGGCATCATCAAGCTGGTAGGCTATTGGTCTCGGGACCTGTTTCGCCTGGCCTTTCAGTACGATCTGCAGTTTGGCGTGTTGCTGTGCGTGTTGGGCATCATCACCCTCATCCGGCACAAGGACGCTGTGGCGTTCCTCTGTGTGGCCTACGGCATCTGCATTATGGCCGACAGCCTGTTCAAGATCCGAACGGCGCTGGACGCCAAGGCCTTTGGCATCCGCCAATGGTGGGTGACATTGGTGCTGGCCGGGCTCACGGCCCTCATCGGTCTGCTCATCACTCTATTTCCCGTGGCAGCCGCTCGGGCCGTTACGGTGCTGCTGGGTATCTCATTCGTGTCTGAGGGGCTTTTGAGCTTGGGCGTTGCCATCAGCATGGTAAAGATCGTGGACAACCAGCAGCCGGATGTGATCGTTTCGGATGACAATGAAGAATGGGAGGAATCGTAAATGCGTTTTGCAAAAGCGGTGGTCAAACACCGTATTCTGATCTTGATTTTGACCGTAGCCCTGCTGGTGCCCTCGGCCTTTGGCATGGCGGCCACCCGTGTCAACTACGACATGCTGACCTACCTGCCGGAGGATATGGACACGGTCGTCGGGCAAAATGAATTGCTGGAGGATTTCAACAAGGGTGCCTTCACGTTCTTGATCTTTGAGGATATGCCCAACAAGGATGTGGCAGCCCTAAAGCAGCAGGTGGAGCAGGTGGACCATGTGGACACCGTCCTTTGGTACGACTCTCTGGCTGATCTCTCCATCCCCATGGAGATGCTGCCGGACAAGGTCTACCAGGCCTTTAACTCAGACCACTCCACCATGATGGCCGTGTTCTTTGACTCCGGCACCTCTGAAGACGTCACCATGGAGGCTGTGAAGCAGATCCGCAGCATCTGCGGCAAGCAGTGCTTCGTGTCCGGCATGACAGCTCTGGTGGTGGACCTGAAGGATCTGTGCGAGCAGGAGGAGCCCATTTATGTGGCTCTGGCAGTGACTCTGGCGTGCGTGGCTATGCTGCTGTTTTTGGATGGCTGGCTGATCCCCTTTGTATTCTTGGCCTCCATCGGCGCTATGATCCTGCTGAATATGGGCACCAACTTCTTCCTGGGTGAGATCTCCTACATCACCAAGGCCCTGTCCGCTGTGCTGCAGCTGGCCGTGACCATGGATTACTCCATTTTCCTTTGGCACAGCTACAACGAGCAGCTGCCCCTGTGTGAGAATAAAGAGGCCGCCATGGCCAGCGCCATCCACAATACCCTTACCAGCGTCATCGGCAGCTCCGTCACCACTATCTCCGGCTTCATTGCTCTGTGCTTTATGAGCTTTACCCTGGGCCGGGATCTGGGCATCGTCATGGCCAAGGGCGTGCTGCTGGGCGTGCTGGGCTGCGTCACGGTTCTGCCGTCTATGATCCTGGCGCTGGATAAACCCCTGCAGAAGACCAAGCATCGCTCCATCATCCCCGATATGCGGGGCTTTTCCAAGAAGCTGGTGAAGATCTTCCCCGTGTTTTTGGTTGTCTTTGCCCTGCTTATTGCGCCGGCTTACTACGGCTATGAAAAGGCCAACGACGAGGTCTATTACAACATGGGCCAGTGCCTGCCTGAGGATATGAATTATGTCATCTCTAACTCTAAGCTGCAGGAGGACTTCGACATCGCCTCCACCCATATGGTGCTGGTAGACGCAGGCCTCTCCCCCAAAGCCGTCAAGAGTATGATAAGTGAGATGGACCAGGTGGACGGCGTAAAATATGTCCTGGGCCTGGAATCGGTCATCGGTTCCCGGGTGCCTCAGGAGGTGCTGCCGGACAGCATTAAGGATATTCTGGAGAGCGACCGCTGGGAGCTGCTGCTCATCAACTCTGAGTATGCCCCCGCCAGTGATGAGGTCAATGACCAAATTACAAGCCTTAACACCATTCTGAAAAGCTATGACAAAGGTGGCATGATCATCGGCGAGGCTCCCTGCATGAAGGATATGATCGAGACAACGGACCACGATTTCGCCGTTGTTACGGCGGTTTCCATTCTGGCCATCTTCATCATCATCCTGCTGGTGGAAAAGAGCCTGACCCTGCCGGTGGTCCTCATTGCCGTCATTGAGCTGGGCATCTTCATCAACCTGGGCCTGCCCCACTATCTGGGCCAGAGCATGGCCTTTATCACGCCCATCTGTATCAGCACCATTCAGCTGGGCGCCACCGTGGACTACGCCATCCTCATGACCACCCGTTACAAGGCCGAGCGCATCGCCGGTCAATCTAAGAAGGACGCTGTTTGGACGGCACTGTACACCTCCATTCCCTCCATCTTTGTCTCCGGTATGGGCATGTTCGCCGCTACCTTCGGCGTGGCCTTGTATTCCGATATTGAAATTGTCAGCTCCATGTGCATGCTCATTGCCCGGGGCGCCGTCATCAGTATGCTGCTGGTGACCTTCGTGCTGCCGGCCATGTTCATGCTGCTGGACACTGTGATTTGCAAAACAACTTTGGATATGCGTCATATCCCGTGCGGCAAAAAAGCCAAGGAGGTAATCGAGCATGAGTAAAACCACTAAAAAAATACTTGCCATCTGCCTGTGTGCTGCCCTATGTCTGGGCGGTGCAGGCATGGCCTTCGCCCAGGCGAGCTCCAAGAAGGCAGACGATCAGCCCGTCTCCGCTGCCCAGCAGGCAGCCGAGCTGCAGCAGAAAATCTCCAAGGATGAGACCGTTTACGTCCTGACCGGCGCCGACGGCTCCGTAAAGAAGATTATCGTCAGTGATTGGCTAAAAAATGAACTGGGCAGTGCATCTGTTGCGGACAAGTCCGATCTGAGTGACATTGAAAATGTCAAGGGCGATGAGTCCTACACCATAAACGGCGACAACATGACCGTATGGGATGCCCAGGGCAATGACATCTACTACCAGGGCAATATCCAAAAGGAGCTGCCTGTGGGCCTGTCCGTGCGCTACTATCTGGATGGGAAGTCCGTATCCCCCGAGGAGCTCAAGGGTAAGAGCGGCAAGGTGACCATCCGCTTTGACTACGAGAATCGTCAGTACGAGACCGTTCAGATCAACGGCGTGAACCAGCGGATCTATGTCCCCTTCGCCATGCTCACGGGTATGATCCTGGACAACGACACCTTCCAAAATGTGCAGATCACCAACGGCAAGCTGGTTAATGACGGTGACCGCACCGTGGTGGTGGGTCTGGCCTTCCCGGGGCTGCAGGAGAACCTAAACCTCAGCCGGGATGATCTCTCCATCCCCGACAGCGTGGAGATCACCGCCGACGTGACCAATTTCTCCCTGGGCATGACCGTAACCCTGGCCTGCAACGATCTGTTCAGCCAGCTGGGCGACGTGGATCTCACCTCCCTGGACAGCACCTCTGCCCTGGATCAGCTGACCGGCGCTATGGATCAGCTGCTGAGCGGCTCCTCCGCCCTATATGAGGGCCTGTCCACCCTGCTGGATAAATCCGGTGAGCTGGTGTCTGGCGTAGAAGAGCTGGCCCAAGGCGCAGCAGCTATCAAGAGTGGCGCCGATTCCGTGGACGACGGGGCAGCGCAGCTGAAGGCAGGCCTTGCAGACCTGTCCAGCGGGCTGAACACCCTTTCCGCCAACAGTGAGGCCCTGAACAGCGGTGCAAAGCAGGTATTCAATTCCCTCCTGGAAACCGCCGCTACGCAGATTCGGGCTAAGGGCCTTAACGTGCCGGATCTGACCATTGAAAACTATGCCGAGGAGCTGAACACCCTGATCAAATCCCTGGATGAAACCACCGTGTACGAGACGGCTCTGAAGCAGGTCACAGACGCTGTAGAGGCCCAGCGGCCGGTCATCAATCAAAAGGTCACCGAGGCCGTGCGCCAGCAGGTCGAAACCCAAGTGACCGCCGCCGTCCGCCAGCAGGTGACGGAAAAGGTAACAGCAGCCGTGCAGCAGCAGGTCTCCGCTACCGTGACCGATACCGTGCAGCAGCAGGTGGCCGAGCAGGTAATCCAGGCTGCCGCTAACATGAGCAAGGCAGACTATGACGCCGCCGTGGCCGCCGGGATAATTCCCCAGCAGACCCAGGATGCCGTAAATGCCGCCATCCAGGCGCAGATGGGCAGTGAGGCCGTGCAATCCAAGATTGCCGAAAACGTCTCTGCACAGATGGCCAGCGAGGCTGTGCAATCTAAGATTACCAAGAACATCGACACGCAGATAAGCAGTGAGGCCGTGCAGGCAACCATCACCGAAAACACCGATGCGCAACTGCAGACGGAAGCCATCCAGGCCACCATTCAGCAACAGACGGAGCTGCAGGTGCAGAAGGCCATCTCCGAAAACATGGCCTCTGACGCCGTGCAGAGCCAACTGAAGAAGGCGTCCGAAGGCGCCCAAACCCTCATCGCTCTGAAGGCCTCCCTGGATGATTACAACACCTTCTACCTGGGTCTGCTGACCTACACCGGCGGTGTAGATGACGCCGCCGCAGGCGCCAACGACCTCTATGCCGGGGCCGATCAACTGAAGGGCGGCACTGCCCAGCTGCGTGCCGGCGCGGCCCAGCTCTATAACGGCGTGCTGCAGCTGCAGGACGGCACCCCAGCCCTGGTCAGCGGCGTGACGCAGCTGAAGGACGGCGCCATGCAGCTGTCCGAGGGCCTGCAGCAATTCAACCGTGACGGAATTCAGAAGCTTGTTAATCTGCTCCAAAATGATGTGGGCGACCTATCCGCCCGGGTGCAAGCCACCATCGATGTTTCCAAGGACTACCGCAGCTTTGCCGGTATCAGCGATGACGCCGAAGGTCAGGTGAAATTCATCTACCGCACCGACGAAATCGCCTGATTTCGAAGGAGGAGCAGCCCCACAGCAAAGTGGGGTGCGTCCGACAAGGGAAAGCAGACGCAAAAAAGAGTATAACCAACAAAAGCCCAGTTCGGTCTTGTACCGAACTGGGCTTTTGCTGTCCAAAGGGCATATAGAAGAAATCGAGGTATGTATTGAATAAAATCGCCCATACCCTCCCCCTCATTTCCTAACACAAGCGTTTTATCATACTTGTCTAACAAATGGGGCGCAGTTTATTTTGAGTGTCTTCTTTCGCCTTACCGGGTGCATCGCCTTATGTGGCGAATATCTTTATTTTTTACCTGACTCTGATGCTCACCACAGTGCTGAAAGCAGAGTTGGCTGAACTCTTCACCTTGCTGACGGCCTTCACCTTGTAGTAATAGGTGGTACCGGCCACAGCAGATTTATTGGTATAGAACAGATTTTTTGTAGAGTACAGATACTCAAATGTTCCGTTCGCCTCTGTGCTGCGGTATATATAATACTTGCTGGCGCCTGCCACAGCGTTCCAGGTCAGTTTGGGCTTGCCGGCGGAAGTGGTGATCTTCACCGTCGGTTTCGCGCAGTGGCAGATGCCTGCCACGGGAACACTGAAAACAGAATTCGCCGTGCTCTTTACCTTGCTGATGGCCCTTACCTTGTAGTAGTAGGTATACCCGGAGCCGGCCTTGTTGTCGGTATAGTGGGTGGCCGTAGTGGTGCCCAGGAGCGTATAGGTCCCGCTCTTTGTGGTTGCGCGGTACACCTCGTACTGGCTGGCATTGGCCACAGCATTCCACTTGATGTAGGGCTTGCCGCTGGCGCCCATGTAGGTCGCCTTCACAACAGGCGACACAATACTCTCTTTGCCGGCGCAATGTCTGTTCGCCTGCTGGAGTCTGTCATTGCCTTCGGAAATGGTAATGGCGTTCCACTGTCTCTCGGTGCCGCCGTAATATACGTCAGCCAGGCTCGTGCAGCCCGAGAAAGCCATATACCCGATGTTGGTCATGCTCTCCGGGATCTTGATGCTGGTCAGGCCCGTGCAGCGGTTGAACGCACCGTCCCCAATGCTGGCCACGCTGCTGCCGATGGTCACGCTGGTCAAGCCCGGACAATCCTGGAAAATGTAGTCGGGAATGCGCTCCACACTGTTGCCAAACGTCACCTTCAGCCCATCGCCGGAGTCGAACGAATCCTCCGTGCATTCCGCCGCCCTGGCGTTATAGTTAATCTCCACCAATCCCTTGCAGCCCAAAAATGCATTGTCCCCAATGCTGGTCACATTACTGCCGATGGTCACACTGGTCAGGCTTTCGCAGTTGGAGAAAATGTTGCCGGGGATCTTCTCCACGCTTTCGCCGAATATCACCTTCACCCCGCCCACGGAGGCTCCGGCACTGCGGAATGCACCGCTCAAGCCAGTCAGATCCGCTGCCGCCCTGGCGTTGTAGCGGACCTCCTTCAGGTTATCGCACCCAAAAAATGCGCTGTTGCCCAAAGTGGTCACGCCCTCCGGGATCTCTATGACGGTTAGGCTATTGCAGTTGTAAAAGGCATACTCCCCAATGCCGGTCACGCTGCCGGGGAGCACTATGCCGGTCAGGCCCGTGCAGCCGCGAAACGCACTTTCCCCAATGTTAGTGACATTGCTGCCCATGGTCACACTGGTCAAACCCGAACAGCCGTAGAATGCCGCGGCCCCGATGCCGGTCACGCCGTCCCCGATCACAACCATCTTTGCCTGGTTGCCCCACGGGGCAGTGGTGATGTATTCGTCACTTGCGGAGTCATACTGCATTTCATAGTACGCCATCTCTCCCGTACCGGAGATGGTCAGCAGGCCATTGCTATCCAGCTCGTAGGTAACATTTGCGCCGCAGTTTCCGGAGTCAACGATGGTCGGCTCCTCCGCCGACACGCTGCCCACACTAAGGACTAATGTCAGCACAAGAATCAGCGCCATGGCAAAAATGCCGCCAAGATTCCCTTTTCTCTTCATTTTTTCATCTCCCTAAAGTAGTTGATTTTTCACGTTCAATTCCATTTACTAAATATATAATACACTCTGTACCTGAAAAGTCAACCGCTGTAGCGCAGAATCTATGCGCATAGCACAAAGGCCCCGCCGCAAACGCGGCAGGACCTTTGCAAAATTATTAAGCAGAAATCAGCCCTTCAGGCTCTCCTCCACCGCCACGGCAACAGCCACGGTGGCGCCGACCATGGGGTTATTGCCCATGCCCAAAAAGCCCATCATTTCCACATGGGCGGGCACAGAGCTGGAGCCGGCGAACTGGGCGTCAGAATGCATACGGCCCATGGTATCGGTCATGCCGTAGGAGGCAGGGCCGGCGGCCATGTTGTCCGGGTGCAGGGTACGGCCCGTACCACCGCCGGAGGCCACGGAGAAATACTTCTTGCCCTGCTCGATACACTCCTTCTTATAGGTGCCGGCCACAGGATGCTGGAAGCGGGTGGGGTTGGTGGAGTTGCCGGTGATGGACACGTCCACGCCCTCATGGTGCATGATGGCCACACCCTCGCGGACATCGTCCGCGCCGTAGCAGCGGACGTTGGCCCGCTCCCCCTCGGAATAACGGATCTCCCGGACGATCTTCAGCTCGCTGGTATAATAGTCGAACTGGGTCTGCACATAGGTGAAGCCGTTGATGCGGCTGATGATCTGGGCGGCGTCCTTGCCCAGGCCGTTGAGGATGACACGCAGGGGCTCCTTGCGGGCCTTGTTGGCGTTTTTCACGATGCCGATGGCGCCCTCGGCGGCGGCGAAGGACTCGTGGCCGGCCAGGAAGGCGAAGCAATGGGTGTCCTCATGCAGCAGCATGGCACCCAGGTTGCCGTGGCCCAGGCCAACCTTACGCTGTTCAGCAACAGAGCCGGGGATGGTGAAAGCTTCCAGGCCTTCGCCGATGGCAGCAGCGCAGTCAGCAGCGCTCTTCAGGCCGCGCTTGACAGCAATGGCAGTGCCCAGGGTGTAAGCCCAGACGGCGTTATCGAAGCAGATGGGCTGGATGCCGCGGATGATCTTATCGCAGTCGATGCCCTTGGCCAGCAGCATCTCGTTGCAGGCGTCGAGGCTCTCCAGACCGTTGGCCTTCAGGCAGGCCTCGATCTTGGGCATACGGCGATTCTGGGATTCAAAAGTTGCCATAATCTATGTTCCTCCCTCTCTTATTCTTCACGCGGGTCGATGTACTTGACAGCGCCCTGCTCAGCAGAGAAGCGGCCGTAAGTGCCGATGTTCTTCTCGTAAGCTTCCTTCGGGTCCATGCCATGGCGGATTGCTTCCAGCATTTTGCCCAGACGGACGAACTGATAGCCGATGACCTGGTTGTCTTTATCCAGAGCGGTCTTGAGGATGTAGCCCTCGGTCAGCTCCAGGTAGCGAACGCCCTTGGCCTTGGTGGAGAAGATGGTACCGGTCATGGAACGCAGGCCCTTGCCCAGGTCATCCAGACCAGCGCCGACAGGCAGGCCGTTCTCAGAGAAAGCGGTCTGGCTGCGGCCGTAAACGATCTGCAGGAACAGCTCGCGCATTGCAACGTTGATAGCGTCGCAGACGAGGTCGGTGTTCAGTGCTTCCAGGATGGTCTTGCCGGGCAGGATCTCGCCAGCCATAGCAGCAGAATGGGTCATGCCGGAGCAGCCGATGGTTTCAACCAAAGCTTCCTCAATGATGCCGTTCTTGATGTTCAGGCTCAGCTTGCAGGTACCCTGCTGGGGTGCGCACCAGCCCACACCGTGGGTATAGCCGCTGATGTCCTCAATTTTATAGGCCTTGACCCATTCGCCCTCTTCAGGGATGGGAGCGGGACCATGCTTCGGACCCTTCGTGATCGGGCACATATTGTTGACCTGTGCGGAGTATTCGATCATAATATTCTCTCCTTTGCATTATTGTCGGAAGCCGGTGCCATTTGCACCGCACAAACATCAGCAAGCCTGCGCGGGGGCTGTGCGTTCCGGCCGTCCATTGTCAAGCTTTTCACAGCTAATTTTATTATACGAGGGTAGTGGCCTTTTTTCAAGATGTTAGTCTTTTCTAACCGTCTGTTTTTGATAAATTTTTCTTGCCATTTTCTGCATATTCAGCAAAACGCCGCCCCGTTTTGCCTGCGGGGCGGCGTTTTCACCAGTCAATAGAATTCTAAAATCTATTCCAATCGGCAGATTGGAAACGAAAGCGGGGTGCAGGAGCGCAGCACAGCCACAGTGCCCCCCTCCTTTGCTTTATCCCATCAGAAAGCCGAACAGCAGCGGCGCAATGCCGCTTGCCGCTGCCATGCACAACACAGCAGCCAGCACGGGTTTGGCAAAATACCAGGCGTTCTTAGGCG
>ENA-ORSK01001561-ORSK01001561.1-human-gut-metagenome-genome-assembly--contig:-NODE-1561-length-17519-cov-2.673099_pt1 | contig 17519 bp, 13 predicted proteins | sample MGYA00242192_ERZ509159 | MGnify/ENA primary metagenome ERZ509159 (study PRJEB26280, sample SAMEA2338663) | human gut metagenome | biome: human gut; feature: human-associated habitat; material: faeces...
TAGATCAGTCGACTTATCAATCGGTAAATGTATTTGGAGTGCCTGTTAATGATAGTAATCCTCTTACCTGTGTAGAAAATGAAGGGCAAGAATATTTTTATATTGGAAGCATTGATGAACTTGTTTCTTTTTATCAAGCATATGGAATTCATGGGACTCAGACAAATTTATTGTGGATTGATTTCCGTGCAGATATGGGTGAAATTGCTCGCAGATTAAACGAAGTAATACCAGCGAGATTTGCTCTTTCATTCTCTGCAAATCATGGTGCGGTAGAATCTACTTTGGAAATTTTGGATCCATATTATGAAGATGCATTGATGCATGCGAAATCAATTGTAGATGAAGTTCGTATGACGTCATCTGATCCTTCGGAACAAATGAAAATCGTCCACGATTATTTACTACGTACGACAACTTATACTAATCGTGGAGGAAATGACGGTTACGATGAAGCGAGTGATGCTTTCTTTTCAGGTCTTGCAAATTGTTCAGGATATTCTCGTGCTTACTCTATGATTTTGCGCGAATTAGAAATTCCTGTCTTATATGTAAGTTCTAGTACGATGGATCATGCATGGAATATGGGATACGATGGTATGAATTATTGGTATATCGATGCTTCCTTAGATGATGTAAGTAAAAAGAATAAAGATGACTATATTACGACGGATCGAGATTATTTCTACGATCGACATGAGTTAGACCTTGGAGAATCAGATCAAGGTTATGTGAAACGAATGCAGAATCTATATCACTTACAATAATGTGGATCAGACATTTACTAGACATTTTTATAGGACTGACAGAAATTGTCAGTTCTTTTTTTATAAATTTGTGGGAAATCCCTTTACAAAGGGGAGGTTTCGGGGTAAAATGGTGGTGCAAGGTGGCATAAAGTGGAGCAAAGTGGGTGATTTTATGTTGATGGGAGAATATCATCATACGATCGATGATAAGGGAAGATTAACGATTCCTTCAAAGATTCGTTATGATCTCGGAGAAAAGTTTGTTGTGACAAGAGGACTCGACGGATGTTTATTCGTTTATCCGATGGAAGAATGGACAAATATTATTGCCAAATACAAAGAATTACCTAATACAAAAGATGCCCGTAACTTTATGCGATTTTTCCTTTCAGGAGCGACAGAATGTGAATTTGATAAGCAAGGACGTATTAATATCGCCACACCACTTGTGAAATATGCCAATTTAACGAAAGATTGTATCATCATTGGAGTGAACGATCGTTTGGAAATTTGGAGTAGTGAAAGATGGAATTCGTTCATGGATGAAAATGAAGAGAATTTCTCAGATATTGCTGATAATCTGTTCTCTACGAATCTTAGTTAGTAGGTGAGAAAATGCATAAAAGTGTATTGTTAGAAGAGTGTCTCACATACTTAAATCTAAAAGAAGATTCGATTGTAGTAGATTGTACACTAGGATATGGTGGACATAGCAGTGAGATTTTAAAGCGAATTCCAAAGGGATTTTTATATGCATTTGATCAAGATATCGATGCGATTCGCTCTAGTGAAAAGAGATTAAGAGAAATCGGAGATAACTTTGAAATCATTCAGAGCAATTTTCAGTATTTAAAAAGTGCATTAGCAAAGAGAAATATAACAAAAGTCGACGCTATTTTGTTTGATCTTGGTGTTTCTAGCCCACAGTTGGATGAGAAAGACCGAGGGTTTAGTTTTCATCAGGATGCGCCACTCGATATGAGAATGGATCAATCACAGTCGCTGACCGCAAAAGAGGTAGTAAATACATATTCTTATCAAGATCTCGTACGTATTTTTAAAGAATACGGAGAAGAAAAATTCGCAACTTCTATTGCGCGTGCAATAGAGAGACAAAGAAAGGAAGCGCCACTCGAAACGACGTTAGAATTAGCTGAGCTCATCAAAGGCGCAGTGCCAGAAAAATATCGTCGTGAAAAGCATCCTGCACGGAAAGTCTTTCAAGCGATTCGAATCGAAGTCAATCGCGAGTTAGAGGTCTGTGAAATTGCTGTACGAGATGCGTTAGATTGTCTCGATGTAGATGGCAGACTTTGCGTTATCACATTTCATTCTTTGGAAGACAAGATTGTAAAAAACTTATATAAGACACATAGTACAGTGAAAAAAGAATTAATGAAGTTACCTGTGATACCGGAAGAGTATCAACCGAAATATAAAGTTGTTGCAACAGTAGTTCCAACAGAGAAGGAACTTTCAGAAAACAAACGGGCACGAAGTGCTAAATTAAGAGTCATCGCAAGAATAAAGAAGTAGTAGGGGAGAGAGACATGAGGACGAAGAAAGTGAGAAAATTAAAAATTACAAAAGGTGAAAAAATGCTTTATGCAGGCGCTTTCTTGTCTGTCATTTTTACACTTGCGCTTCAAGTTTTTTGTGGAGCTAATATTGGAAATCTCAATATGTCTGTAGAAAAACTACGATATGATATAGAGTCACAAGAGAAGAAAAATGAAAGTTTAACGATGAAAGTGAACGAACTAACTTCATTTGATAAGGTCAAGGATATTGTCAAAGAAATGGGATTAGAGTATAATAATGATAATATCATAATCATCAACAAATAAATGAGGTGAAGCTATGAAAAAGGAAGGACTAAGAAATGGTAAGTGGAAATTTCCGCAACTGGTTTTTTATGTTTTTCTTTTTTTTATTGTGGTTTTAATCCTACAACTAGCATATTTATCTTTATCTCCAGTCGTCTATGGAATTAATATGGATGATTTTGCGAAACAGCGTAATACAGTTAAGAAGACACTCACGGCAACGAGAGGAACGATCTATGATAAAGATGGAAATATTTTAGCACTCAATGTATCGTCTTATACGGTAATTGCATATCTGGATCCTAGTAGAAGTAAAAATTCTTCGACTCCTCAGCACGTTGAAGATGTAGCGATGACAGCTCAAAAATTAGCACCTATTTTAGGTATGACAGAAGAGTATCTCGTACGTTTGATGTCACAGGATCGATATCAAGTAGAACTTGGACCAGGTGGACGTGGAATTACTGAGTTAAAGAAAGACGAAATAGAAGCACTTCATTTACCTGGAATCGCATTTGAAGAAGATTATAAACGTTATTATCCAAATGGAAATTTTGCATCCTATGTCATTGGATATGCGAAACAGTACGACAAAGAAGTGACTGTAAATGGTATTAAAACATTGGAACGAGTGATTGTAGGAGAACTTGGAATTGAAGCGAAGTACGATAGTCAACTGAAAGGAATCAATGGTAGTGTTACTTATCAACAAGATCGAAATGGATATAAGATTCCAGATACGAAAGAAACTAGAATTGACGCACACGATGGAGATAACATCTATTTGACGCTAGATTCTAATATTCAAAGATTCTTGGAAGGAGCAATTAAAGAAGCTGCTGAAACTTACGAGCCGGAGTGGATGGTAGTCAACGTAATGGAGGCAAAAACTGGAAAAATTTTGGCGACGTCTTCATCACCATCATTCGATCCGAACGTCAAAGATATTACAAATTATGAGAATCCTTTGGTCTCTTATGTTTACGAGCCAGGAAGTACTATGAAGATATTCTCTTATATGTGTGCGATGGAAAAAGGAACTTACGATGGATCAGCAACTTATCAATCAGGAAATATTAAAATAGGGGAATATACGATTAACGATTGGGATCGTGCTGGATGGGGAACGATTACGTATGATAAAGGATTTGAATATTCTTCAAATGTTGCAGTCGTTAATTTGTTACAGAAATATATCAATAAAAATGATTTAAGAGAATGTTATGAAAAATATGGCTTTGGAAAGATTACGGGAATTGAACAGTCGAGAGAACAAACTGGATCGATTAAATTTAATTATCCGGTCGAGGTTGCTACTGCTGGATTTGGACAGGGAATTACTGTAACGCCAGTTCAAATGTTACAGGCTTTAACGATGATTGCAAACGATGGAAAAATGCTAAAGCCTCACGTTGTCGATAAGATCGTCGATCCAAACACAGGTAAGACAGTGTATAAATCTAAGGTAGAAAAATCAAAGCAATTGTTGAAACAATCTACCGTAGATAAGATCAAAGAGCTTATGCATAATACAGTGTATGGTACTGATCCTGGAACGACAGGATATGCATATGATATTCCGGGATTTGATATTATTGGTAAGACAGGTACAGCACAAATATATAATGAAAAAACGGGTGGCTACTACGAAGGAAAGAACGAATATATTTTCTCTTTTGCTGGAATGTATCCAAAAGATGATCCGGAGATTATCATATATGCAGCGATGAAACGACCAAAATGGGGAGAGAGTAAGGCTCTTTCAACAACGGTTGTCTCTGTGATGAAAAGTATTGCAAAATATCGAAATATGTTTACTGAAGCAACTGCACAGGCGACGACTCAATTATTTGAAATGCCATCTTATCTTAGCAAGAATGTTGTGGATGTTACAGCTCAGCTATCAAGTGTAGGTCTCGTTCCTGTATATTTGGGAACAGGAGATAAAGTTATCTCTCAATATCCAGAAAAAGGAACGCAGTTAGTAACAGGCGATAAAGTATTTTTAAAAACGAATAAAAAGGATATCACAATTCCAGATATGACAGGTTGGTCTCGTAGCGATGTGAAGGCATTCGCAACACTTGCTGGAATTACATGTTCGTTTGAAGGACATGGATTTGTTACTGGACAGAGTCTCACAGCTGGAACGCCTGTGAATGCTACAAAAGTATTGAATCTTACAATTTCTGATAAATATGATTTTAATGCATTAGATACGACGCAAAGCCAGAATGGAACATAGGAGGTTTGGATGGAACAGTTACAAGTTTTTGATGAAAACAAGAAATTGTTAAACGAAGCCGTCGCTCGTGACAAAAAGCTACAGCTTCCAGATGGAAAATACTTTATGATCATAGTAGTATTTATCGAAAATCATCAACATCAGTATTTGATTCAAAAGACTTCCGCAGAAAGAGAATCGGTTTATGCAACTACTGGTGGTCATGTAACTTATGGTGATACAGGGAAAGTCACTGCTCAAAAAGAATTGAAAGAAGAATTAGGAATCGATATTTCTTTAGAGGAATTAGAGTATATAGATACACTTAAATATCCTAAAGCATACTGTGAAATTTATTATGTTTCAAAAGAAACGGATTTAGAAAAAATTCAACTGCAAGAAGAAGAGGTAGAGAAAGTTGAATGGATGACAGAAGAAGAAATAGAACAATTGATTCAAAATAAAAAATTTCGCAAGGGTAATATCGAACCTTTTCAAAAAGTAAAGAAAGCTCACAATTCGTGAGTTTTTTCATTATTAAAATTGTATTTTGTTTCTTAGTTCTTATATTTGTCTTAATTATTGGAAAGTTATTTTATATTCAAGTGATCGACTATGAGAAGTTAAACTCTTATGCATCTGGACTTTGGAGTAGAAATCTTCCGATCGAAGCAAACAGAGGAAAAATTTACGATCGGAATGGTGTAGTACTCGCTGATAATTTGACCACTTCATCATTAGTATTTATTCCAAATCAGATCAAAGATAAAATTGGTACAGCAGAAAAGATTAGTGAAATTTTAGATGTGCCTTACGATAAGATCTATGCGCACGTTTCAAAAAAGGCATCGATTGAAAGAGTACATCCGGAAGGGAGACGGCTTTCCTATGAGGTCGCGGATAAGATAGCCGCATTAAAATTACCAGGAGTTTATCTCGTAAAAGAATCGAAACGTGTTTACCCATATGACACCTACTTATCTCATACCCTTGGATTTGTAGGAATCGATAATCAGGGACTTTCAGGGTTAGAACTTATGTATGATGATTATTTGACAGGAGAATATGGAGCGATTAAATATTTTAGTGATGCGAAGGGAAATAAATTAGAATTGAATGAAGTTTACGAAAAACCACAAGATGGAATGAATATGACTCTTACGATCAATCATGAAATTCAAATGTCATTGGAGCGCGAGTTAGATAATGCGGTCTTAAAATATTCGCCGGATCAAGCACTTGGTATTGTAATGGATCCGAATACTGGAGAAATCTTAGCAATGTCGTCACGCCCTAATTTTTCTCCTTCTAAGTATCAAGATTATACGACAGAGGAAATTAACCGAAACTTGCCAATCTGGGCGACATACGAACCTGGGTCGACGTTTAAAATTATTACACTCGCAACAGCGCTGGAAGAAAATCTCGTCGATTTAGAAAAGGATAAATTTCACGATAGTGGGTCGATACAAGTGGAGAATGCTCGGATCAAATGTTGGAAACACGGAGGACATGGAGAACAGACAATGTTGCAAGTCGTCGAAAATTCGTGTAACCCTGGCTTTGTCGTCATGGGACAAAAGATAGGAAAGGAAAAGCTATTCGAATCGATTCGAAAATTTGGTTTTGGATCTAAGACAGAAATTGATTTAAATGGAGAAGGAACAGGAATTTTATTTCCACTTGATAAAGTAGGACCTGTAGAACTTGCAACGACTTCTTTTGGGCAAGGTGTATCTGTTACGCCGATTCAACAAATCACGGCGGTATCTGCTGCAATTAATGGTGGATATTTATATCAACCATATATTGTAAAGAGTCTCAACGAACCAGAGACTAATACAGTGATCAAAGAAAATAAGCCAAAGTTAGTTCGTAAAGTGATTCAATCAAGTACGAGTGAACAGGTAAGAATGACACTGGAAAGCGTTGTTACCAATGGAACAGGAAGACCATCTTACATCGATGGTTATCGTGTAGGTGGAAAGACAGGAACCGCACAGAAAGTAAAAGACGGAAGATATATGGTTGGAAATTATATTACATCTTTTATGGGATTCTTGCCTGCAGATGATCCACAAGTGATCGTCTATGTTGCAATCGATAATGCGAAAGGGGCAACACAGTATGGTGGTACGATTGCAGCTCCTATCGTCAAATCGATTTTGGAGGATGCGATCGAAACGTTAGAGATTCCTAGAAGAAAAGGATGGACGGAAAAGAAGTATAATTACTTAGATAAGAAATATGCAACGATACCTGACGTCGTAGGAAAAAGTACAGAGGATGCAGTGAAGGCTTTGGATAAATTTAAGGTGGAGTTTACAGGAACGGGAAACCGTGTGCGATATCAATCACCAAAGGCAAAGACGAGAATTTACGAAGGAGAGACAGTTCGATTATATTTAACGGAATAGGAGGAAGCTTATGTTGATTTTGACCAAGGCGACACTTGCTATGATGATTGGATTTATTTTTGCAATCGTTACGGCAGTGATATTGATTCCTATTTTAAAACGTCATAAGGCAGGACAGAGTTTAAGCGTCTACCTAGAAGATAGGCATAGCAAGAAGCAAGGAACACCTACGATGGGTGGATTTATCTTTATCATTCCAACACTAGGAACTTTGCTTTTGTTATATTTAACAGGTCGATTGGAACTTAGTTATACATTTTGTATTGTGATGGTTACCTTTATAGGCTATGCCTTGATTGGGTTTTTAGATGATTATCTCATTATCAAAAGGCATAATAATGCAGGACTTAGCGAAAAACAGAAGTTATTTTTACAACTTGTTATCGCCATCATTTTCTTCTATTTATTTATGATTGCAGGTAACGAACCTCTCATATGGATTCATACTTTGCACATCAAAATTAATATTGGATGGTTTTATGGACTTTTCATTTTATTCTTGTTGCTTGCCAGTAGTAATGCGGTCAATTTAACAGATGGACTGGATGGTCTTGCTGGAGGACTTTCCGTGATTGCCTTTTTTACCTTTGGTGTCATCAGCTATCATACTGGATGGTTAGAAGGGTATCAAGAACTTGGTATGTTCTGTTTTATCTTAGTTGGTGCATTGTTAGGATTTTTACTGTTTAATGTAAGCCCAGCAAAAGTATTTATGGGAGATACCGGATCGTTATCTTTAGGAGCAACATTAGGAGCATTAGCTATTTTAACGAGACATGAGTTATTACTCGTATTGATCGGAATTGTTTTTGTATTAGAAACTGCGAGTTGTATCTTGCAGAGAATTTATTACAAGTGGACGAAAAAAAGGTTATTTCCGATGGCTCCAATACATCACAGTTTCGAAAAATGTGGATGGGATGAGAGAGACATCGTCAAATTATTTTGGGTTATTGGGTTATTAGGTGCGATGGCATCGATCGCATTTGGGATATGGATGTAGGTGCATATGAAAAAAGGAAGAATAGATTATGTATTGTTATTAGGTGTCTTATTAATTTCTATTTTTGGAATTGTGATGATCGCATCAGCGTCTTATGTATGGGCAGAGTATAAGTTTAACGATCCTTTTAAGTTTGTTAAAAATCAAGCAATTTTCTTTCTCGTTGGAGTTTGTTTCATGTATTTTATCAGTAAGATCGATTGTCATGTCTATGAAAGAAATGTCAATCGTATTTTAATTGGATGTATTGTTTTATTAATTCTCGTGTTGATTCCTGGAATAGGAACAGTTCGAAATGGGAGTCGAAGTTGGTTTGGAATTGGTTCTTTTGGAATTCAGCCAAGTGAATTTGCAAAACTAGGACTCATTATGTTTACGGCGAAATATCTTTATCGAAATGAGAGAGATATGAAGAAAATTAAAACGGGAGTACTTCCAATTTTAGGGCTTACTCTATTTGTGTTTGGACTTATTATGTTACAACCTGATTTTGGAACTGGTATGATCTTGGTGATGAGTGTGATAGGACTATTATTCGTAGGTGGTGTTTCGTTTAAATTTTTCTTGCGAATTGGGTTAGTAGGACTTCTTGGAATTGCTGGTTTAATCGCGGTCGCACCATATCGCCTGGAGAGAATTTTATCGTTTTTAAATCCATGGAAAGACCCATTGGGAAGTGGATTTCAGATTATTCAATCCCTCTATGCGATCGGACCGGGTGGATTATTTGGATATGGTCTTGGAAATTCAAGGCAGAAACATTTCTATCTACCAGAACCACAGACTGATTTTATCTTTTCTATCATTAGCGAAGAGTTTGGTTTTTTAGGTGTTGTGATCGTAACATCGTTATTTCTATTAATTATTTATAAAGGATTTCAAATTGCTCGAAAGAGTAACGATCTTTTTTCTAAATATCTTGCTTTTGGAATTACCTTCCAGATCGCATTCCAGGCAGTGTTGAATCTTTGTGTGGTCGTTGGACTCATTCCAGTCACAGGAGTGACACTTCCGTTTCTTTCTTACGGTGGAAGCAGTTTACTTATTACACTATCTAGTATTGGTATTTTGCTTAGCATTTCTAGGCACCAAAGATAAATAAATTGCAAGACGTACGAGCGAACTTCAACTGCACAGTCAGATCGTCGAAAATATTTTCGTTTCGTATTTAGAGATTACGATGGAGTAGTCTCTTTTTATTTACATCATAAATACAATTTGTTATAATACCAAAAGGCGGTGGAAAGACATGTTAGAAATAAAAAAACATCCATTTAAAGAAAAATTCACAGAGATCAATATTCGTCAGAGAAATTACGAGAGAAAAAGTTTTATTACAGTACAATTTACAACAGAATTTTATCCTAGCATCGTAAATGATCAGATTGTAAGTGGAGCAATTGACTTAAAATTGGATTTGAGTGATATCCATGCACTTGATGATTTATCTTTAAAAAAATATCAAGGGGATATTGGAAGTCTTACGATCTCTGTCAATAATAATGGAATTTGGGAACATCAAACGTTAGATCAGTTTGAAGTTACTTTTGGAAAGAGAGAAAAAAATGAAATTCCATTTCAAATACAAGCGAAAGATTTAGTGTTTGATTCTGTTGGAACGATCGTTAGTTTATATACGACATCGACGGCGGAAAAGAAGTTAGAGAAGGAATTTGATCTATCGGATTTTTACTCACAGATCATTCGTAAAGAAATTGGAAAAAGTACGATTATTCGATTTATCGCAAAAGAAAAATAAAAAGAATTTTTCTTTTTTTGTTTGAAGTATGTAAAATCGTTGACGAACAATGGCTCGCATGATATTCTAATAGTAATAGGAGCGTTGAAAAATGATGAAGCCATTTATTATCGATTTTCAAATCTGTAATCATTACGTATCGGAACCAAAATTGCAAAGGCTGATTGCACAATATCAATCCAGTGGACAGTTTACTTATGATGAGTTGACCGCGTTTTTAAATACTGTTATTTTTAATGCAAGATTGAAATTACTAGACTATTCAGATGGATCATTTCGAAATTTGTGTGATACAGCACAAAGTATGATCGGAAGAGGATTAGAGAGTATAGGAATTCCTGTTCGAATTTTAGATATAGGAGCAGCGATTCATGAAGAGGCTTTGGGACATTCTGTTTTGATTGCCGATTTGGTTTGTGAAGGCAAACCTTATCCCGTATTGATCGATATTACATATCAACAATTTTGTTTGACGGAAAATTGTTTAGATTCTTGTTATATCAAGAAAGATGGTTTTGTTTTAATGAGCCCAGATCCAGGTTATGTTGCAAAGAAAAATCCTCAAACGACAGAAGTAATTCGTCGATTATTAGAGTACGGTTATCTTCCTTGGACAAAAGAGATAGCTAAAAATTATTGTGATACGTTCTTTTTATCTCGAACGGGGAGAGAAGAGGAAATTGAAAAGCAAAGTCATACTGGAGAAGAGTACCTTGCGATGACAAGAAAATCGAATAGAGGTTATTCCAATTCTGTTGAAGATCTAAAACGAAAGGGATTATTATTGTTTTCTAGCGATCAACATCATTATCAAAAATAGAGAGGGTTTCCTCTCTTTTGTTTTCCTGATATAATGAGAGTAGGAGGTGTCGATATGGTTCCACTTTATTTAAAAACAGAATATAGTTTGCTGGAAAGTATGATACGAATTCCGGATCTCATTTCTTATGCAAAGGAACATCACATCGATACCCTTGCAATTACAGATTCGAATTTATACGGTGCGATGGAATTTTATTTGGCTTGTAAAAAAAATGATATCAAACCGATCATTGGTTTAGAAATCAAGTTGAATGATCTTCCATTTGTCGTTTATGCGAAATCGTATCGTGGATATCAGAGCTTATTAAAATTAAGTACGATTCAAAGTGAGAGATCTCTTTCGATCGAAGAAGTTGAGATGTATAGTGTAGATTTGTTATGTATTGTACCATTTGAAAGTAGTCCTCTATACCATCAGCTCAATAAAATTTATCAAGATCTTTTTATCGGATATGAATCGAAAGATCAGAGGATGCAATTAAAAAAAGACAATGCAGTCTACATGAAACCGATCTATTATTTAACGCAGGAAGATGAAAAGTTTTATCCGTACTTGATTGCAATTCAAAAGGGAATCTTATTGGAGGATGTAACTGATAAAAAAGAGGGACATCGTCTTTTCCCAGAAATGAAGTACGATATATCATTTGAGATGGATCTCCATAACCATGAAAAAATCGAATTGTTGTGTCAATTCGAATTAGAAAAAGAAGAGAATTTGCTTCCTATTTACGATTGTCCAAATGGACTAGATGCTTATTCTTATTTGAAGCAGCTTTGTATCGAAGGACTTCGTCGCATTTTTGGTACAACGGTTAAGAAAGTGTATTTAGAGAGATTGAAATACGAGTTAGATACGATTCAGAAAATGGGCTTTTGCAATTATTTTCTCGTTGTTTGGGATTACGTTAAATATGCGAAAGATCACGGAATTTTAGTCGGACCAGGTAGGGGAAGTGCAGCAGGATCTTTAGTATCTTACTGTCTTAATATTACAGATGTCGATCCGATTCAATACGACCTTTTATTTGAACGTTTCTTAAATCCAGAGCGTATTACGATGCCGGATATCGATATCGATTTTGAATATAACAGAAGGGAAGAAGTCATCCAGTATTGTATTCAAAAATATGGTTTTAAGCGTGTTGCAGGAATCATTACATTTGGAACGTTAGGTGCAAAACAAGTAATTCGTGATGTCGCTCGTACGATGGATATCGATTTAAAATTAGTAGATCGTGTTTGTAAGTTATTGGATGCTAGAATGACATTACTAGAAAATTATAAAGCATCTAAGAAATTGATAGATCTCATTCAATACGATCGCAACTTACAGAAGTTATATCAAGTTGCCCTTCGTTTAGAAGGTTTAAAACGACATACGTCAATTCATGCAGCGGGAATTGTTATGTGTCAAAAAGATCTAGATGAAGTAATTCCACTATCTTTATCTCATGAAGGATTTTATACGACGGGATATTCTATGGAATATTTAGAAGATCTTGGATTACTAAAGATGGATTTCTTGGCACTTCGTAATTTAACGTTGATTCGGGATGTTTTAGATAGTGTTGAAAAGATAGAACATACTCCACTATCATTTACGGAAATTCCTCTTGATGATAAAGAGGCAATATCTATATTTACCGAAGTGAATACGGTTGGTATCTTTCAATTTGAATCTAGTGGAATGATGAATTTTTTAAGGAAGTTTCGACCGAATAGCTTCGAAGAAGTTGCAGCGGCAATCGCTTTATTTCGACCGGGACCAATGCAGAATATCGATCACTTTATCAAACGAAAAAGAGGGTTAGAAAAAATCGAATATATCCATCCTGATTTAGAGCCAATTTTAAAATCAACTTATGGAATTATCGTCTATCAAGAACAGATCATGCAGATCGCTCGTTTACTTGCTGGCTATACCTATGGGGAAGCCGATGTATTAAGACGTGCTATGAGTAAAAAGAAAGAAGAAGTACTCATTCGAGAAAAGGATAAATTTATCAAACAAAGTACGGCTAGAGGCTATACGGAAAAGGTCGCGACAGAGGTATACGATTTGATTTTAAAATTCGCATCTTATGGATTTAACCGTGCTCATTCTGTTGCTTATTCTATGATTGCCTATAAAATGGCATATTTGAAAGCCCATTATACGAAACACTTTATGAAAAGTTTATTATCTATGGTAATCGGAAGCGAGGTCAAAACAAAAGAATACAGTTATGAATGTAAGTTAAACCATATCACATTATTACCTCCTGATATTAACTTGAGTGGAAAGGAATATCAAATCGAGAAAAGTGGAATACGATATCCTTTTTCTAGTATTAAAAATATTGGAGGAAGCGTTGTGTCTATTCTTTTGGAAGAAAGAAATAAAAGACCTTTTACCGATATCTATGATTTCTTTCAACGATGTTATGGAAAAGCGGTCAATAAAAAAGCAATCGAAAGTTTAAACGATGCGGGATGTTTTCGTTCGTTTGGAATCAATCAACATACATTATATGAAAACATCGATCTTTTGATTAATTATTCTGAGGTTGCTCATGATATCGAAGAAGAATATGTGGAAAAGCCGATGTTGCAAAAAGTTGAAGAGTACTCTAAGAAAGAGAGAATGCAGAAAGAATTAGAAGTTTTTGGATTTTATCTTTCAGAGCATCCAGTAACAGAAAAGCGTTTACGTTATCCAAATAGTATTACGATCGCGATGGTTCCTAATTATTTTGATCGAGAGATCGATATCGTTTTATACGTCGACAAAGTGAAAGAAATTTCGACAAAGAAAAATGATAAAATGGGATTTATCACAGGAAGTGATGAGTTGAATACGATCGATGTTGTTTTATTTCCTAAGATCTATGAACAATATTCTTTAGAGAAAGGAGATATTATTCTCGTTCGTGCGAAAGTAGAAAAACGATTTGATAAATTACAGCTTGTCGTTAGACAACTTCAAAAGTTAGAAGAAGATGTCTAATGTGTGTAAATCCATAGTATGATTATTGCTAATTGTAACTCTTTTGATATAATAAAACTGAATAGGGGTATGTATAATGAGAAGAAAAAACGGGTTTACTTTATTAGAAGTACTAGCTGTGATTGTCGTGTTGGCTATCATTGCTTTGATTACTGTACCGCTTGTTATGAATGCAATTGATAGTGCAAAAAGAGGTGCATTTGAAAGTAGTGCTTATGGAATTATCAGTTCCGGAGATTACTATGTTGCAAAAAAGGCATTTAAAAATGAGAACTATGCTGGAGAGACATTAGATTTACCAGAAGCAAAAGACAAACTTGGCTATAAAGGTAGTGTTCCGACTGATGGTAAATTGATTATCAAAAACAAAGAAAGCCTCGCTCTTGTTATGCATGATACGAAATTTTGCGCGATCAAAGAATTCGACCAAGATAAAGTAACAATTACTGATTACAACAAAGAAACCTGTAAATTAGAAGTGACAGATGTGGAGAAAGCGCCGACTGTTTCTACATCATATCAATTATATAACGAAGATCAAAACGCGAGTTTATCGATTGTCGCAACAAGTGAATATGGGATTCGCTCTGTAAAATATCTACAGGGAAATCAACCTGAAGATACAGTGGCAACTTCTGGAATTCCTATCGCTCTCCAAGGAGAACAATACGTTGTAAATGGATTAACGCAAAATGGTTACTATACTGTCTATGTAGAAGATCAGCATGGAAATACCACGATGAAGAGAGTTGTTATCGAAGGAATTATCGTATTAGAAGGAAGCTTTGAAGATTTGTACGTGAGTGGATCTTTTGGAGCATTGTCGTCTAGTTGGGGAAGTTTCCGTCGAACTCTTACGATCAATACGAAAAACGATGTAAAAATTGTCGACGCACGATATACCAAAGGGTATAGTTACGATGATATTAGTAGTTTTGAAAATAATACTTCTTTTGGCGATAAAATAGATTATGAAGAAGATCGTATGAGTTTCACTGCGACAGGTCTATGGTTACAGCGAGTGACAGTTTATGTGAAATATGAATATCAAGAGGAAGTGAAACCTGGAAAGTTTGAACCAAGATATGCATCGAAGATATATAAAACTAGGTTTTCAAATGTATTTGGAGATTAAAAAGTGCACGTTGTAGCACTTTTTTTGTACAAAAAAGGGACCGTCCCCTGAGACGGTCCCAATAAAAGAATAAAAAGGGGTTGGCTAGTGTGATACTAGCATTTTCCAATTCGGTTTAATTTCGAATTGGTGCTTCCTATCTTAATCGATAAAGCATCTTTTGTCAACCTTTTTTTTGAAAAAAATGATGAAAGATGTAAAAAAATGCACGAACAAGATTGAAACGACATTGACCCACAAACACATGTTTGCTATACTGAAGATAGTGTCAGTAGGTGATAAGATGGAATTAAAAGACTTGAGAGGGCTAGGACCTAAGGGAATTGAAAAGTTGGCTCGTTTAGGAATTACTTCTGTTGCTGATCTGCTTTCTTATTATCCATATCGTTATGAAATGTTACAAAGAACCAATATGGATGCAGTGCAAGATCAAGAGAAGGTCGTCATCGATGGAATCGTAGAATCCGAACCACGCAGTTTTTATTTTAAGAGAAATATGAATCGAATGAGTTTTCGGTGTCAGGCACAGAATCGTATTTTTTCAGTATCTATTTTCAATCGTAGCTTTTTGAAACAACATTTACAGATTGGAACAAATATTATCATAATTGGAAAATATGATCAAAAGCACAATACGATCACTGCATCTGATATTCGGTTTGGAGTTTTATCCGATATTCCGGAACTTGTCCCAATTTATCATTTAACAGATGGAATAACGGAAAAACAATTGCGTCAATATATCGAAAATGCTTTTCAAGATCTTTCACATTTAGTGGATGAAATACCTTCGGAGATTTCTCGATCTTATCATTTTTTATCGAAAGCTGATAGTGTCCGAATCGTGCATAAACCTCAAGACACGCTCGAGTTGAAAAAAGCGCGTACGAGGCTAAAGTATGAAGAACTATTTACTTACATGTTGAAATTAAATCTATTAAAAAGAGAGACAAAGATGGAAGAAGGGTTGAAACGAACTCAACATCATTCAGAATTACAGTCTATGATCGAGTCACTACCTTTTCAATTGACAGAGGATCAAGAAAAGTGTATTTTTCAAATCGAACGAGATTTCTTGGCTTCTCATCGTATGAATCGTTTGATTCAAGGAGATGTCGGAAGTGGAAAGACAGTACTTTCCTTTTTAGCGATCTATTTAAATTATCTCGATGGATATCAAAGTGCTTTCATGGCACCGACGGAAATTTTGGCGAGTCAACATTACGATAACATGAAAAAGCAGTTCCAAAACATACCGATCAAAATCGCGAAGTTGACAGGAAAGTTAACGATAAAAGAAAAAAGAGAAATATGGAATGGTCTAGAAAGCGGAGAGATCGATGTCGTCATCGGAACACACGCCTTGATTAGCGAGAATGTCATTTATCGAAATTTAGGGCTTGTCATCACTGATGAACAACATCGTTTTGGCGTCAATCAGCGAGCAAATTTGAAAAATAAAGGAATTCGACCGGATGTCCTATATATGAGTGCGACACCAATACCACGAACTTATGCATTAACTCTTTATGGAGATATGGATATTTCCAGTATTCATACAGTTCCTTCTGGGAAAAAGAAAATTATCACCTTGCTCAAAAAAGAATCCGAGATGAAGGATGTCTTGATGGCAATGTATGAGGAATTAAAAAAGCATCATCAGATATATGTCGTAGCACCTTTGATCGAGGAAAGTGATAAGAGCGAAGAGACGGATGTATACAAGTTAGAACAAAATATGAATAAAGCATTTGGAAAAGTAGTGAAAATAGGTGTATTGCACGGCAAGATGAAACCAGAAGAAAAAGAAGAAATTATGAAGAAGTTTCAGACCAATGAGATTCAGATTCTAATCAGTACTACAGTGATTGAAGTAGGGGTCGATGTAAAAAACGCGACGATGATTGTCATTTTTGACGCATTTCGCTTTGGACTTGCTACACTTCATCAATTGCGTGGTAGAGTAGGTAGAAACGATTTTCAATCATACGCAATTTTGATTAGCAATCATGAAACCGAACGCCTTTCTATTTTGACAAATACGAACGATGGATTTAAAATCAGCGAAGAAGATTTTAAATTACGTGGTAGTGGTGATTTGTTTGGGCTACGTCAGAGTGGTGATATGGTTTTTCAGATCGCAAATTTAAAGCAGGATTTAAGTATTGCATTACGTGCAAAAGAAGATAGTGAACGTTATTTAGAACAATTAAGTGAAGAACAAATCAAGCAAAAAGCGGTTTGTTACTTAGACTGAGTGTATAAAAATAGTCATATGTATGTTTTTAGGGAGAAAGTAATTGAACTTTGTTTTTTATCATGGTATAATATGATAATAAGAGTGGAGAAGGGGAGAGCATAGATGCAAGAGAAAAGATATATCGAAATCGAACAAGAAGATGGAACGTTAAAACAAGCAGAGTTAATCTTGACTTTTCATCTGGATAGTACGAATAAAGATTATATGGTTTATTCTTTTGATGAGACGGTTGATCATGATTCGACTATTTTATATACGGCAGAAGTATTGTGGAATGAAGATGAAAGTTGTAGTCTAAATAAGATCGATGATCCTAAGACTTGGAACGAGATCAA
>ENA-ORSK01001567-ORSK01001567.1-human-gut-metagenome-genome-assembly--contig:-NODE-1567-length-17475-cov-8.236854_pt1 | contig 17475 bp, 9 predicted proteins | sample MGYA00242192_ERZ509159 | MGnify/ENA primary metagenome ERZ509159 (study PRJEB26280, sample SAMEA2338663) | human gut metagenome | biome: human gut; feature: human-associated habitat; material: faeces...
GTAAGGTAACAACCATCGTTGGCGCATCTGGCAGTGGAAAGACCACCCTCATCCGTTTGATGCTTGGTTATTATCCTGTCTTGGAGGGAAAAATCAACATTGGAAATACTGACATCAACAAACTCAACAAAAAGTGGTGGCGCAGACAATGTGGTGTTGTCATGCAGGATGGTGTTATCTTCTCGGAGAGTATCGCAAGAAACATTGCTGTTGATGATGGCGATATAGATAAGGAAAGGTTGTTGAAAGCTGCCGAGATAGCTTGCATCAAGGATTACGTGATGGCTTTGCCTCTGAAGTTCAACACCAAGATTGGGCGTGATGGCGTGGGACTGAGCCAAGGACAGAAACAGCGTATCTTGATAGCAAGGGCGGTGTATAAGAATCCCGACTACATCTTCCTTGACGAGGCAACCAACTCGCTCGATGCCAACAACGAGAGAAGCATCGTTGAGAACTTGGATAAGTTCTATAAGGGCAAGACCGTGGTCATTGTGGCGCACCGATTGAGTACGGTGAAGAATGCCGACCAAATCATAGTTATCGACCATGGAAAGGTGGTTGAGGTTGGCAATCATGAATCACTGACAGCCAAGCGAGGAGCATACTATAATCTGGTAAAGAACCAATTGGAATTGGGAAATTGATGCAATTATACTTATTTAACGACACAAATGCTGATGTTTTGAAGAAAAAATAGGTATTTCTGCCACAGAAAAAGTGAATATAAAAACATATTGCGTATGAAGACTATAGTTTTATCTTGTGGATTACTTATGATTTTTTCTCCAATATTCGCTCAGAATATCGGAAAGGATACTATAGTCTCTTCTAAAGTATTACAAGATGTTGTCGTGTCTGCCTCAAATATCAGTCGCATAGGCGACCACCTTGTGATTTATCCCAATAGTCAACAGCGGAAACATGCTGTAAGTGGTTTCGGGGTATTGGAGAATCTGAATATTCCTGGACTGATGATAGACTCAAAGTCAAAGCAGGTGGATGTGATGGGACTTCATGCCACCTTGTACCTGAACGGTCAAGAATGCGACATCAAGGAAATCCAAATGCTCAGACCTCGTGACATCGAAAAAATAGAGTATTATGATTCTCCTTCGGGAAAATATGCCAAGGACAAACTTGCCATCAACTTTGTTTCCAAGCAATATCGGTATGGTGGATATGTTCAGGTGGATGGTCAGCAAACACTTGGCTATGCCCATGGTGATTACAATGTCGCAGCAAACTATGTGAAAGGCAGGAGCACTTACACACTGTTTGCTGGCGAGAACTATGAGCATGTCAATAACACTGAGACTTGGAATCATGAACAATATCTCTTTCCTCAATCGGAAATAGACCGCATCACTTATGACAAGATTTCTTCTCGAAACCATCAGGAATACATGCAGTTCCGCTATCAAAACCAAAAGGGACAGAGATATTGGGTCGGCAAGTTTACGCTTGTGAATATTGCCACGCCAAGAAACATCTCTACAGGTTATGCCCAAGAGAACAATTTGACAGATTTCTTCTCAAACATGCAGAAGAAGAGCTTGTCACCCAAGATTGATTTGAACGCAAACTTACCTTTGGGCAACAACCAATCACTCACATTAGGTGTTCATGGAAAATATTCCGCCAACTCCTACAATCGTCTCTACCAAGAATCTCCTTATGAGGCAAGAACGGATGAGGACGAGAAGGCTATATCGTTCCAGTTATCTGCCATCTACAACTATTTTGCGAAAAAGCATTCCATGACCATCGAAGCATATCACTATCATGACATCTGGGATGCTGATTATTCTGGCAATTGCGACTTGTGGCAACACCTATGGAAAGGCGAGACCTTGGCATTCTTCTCCTATAATTTCAAGCCAACCAAGAAGTTGAGCTTGAAAACACGAATAGGCTTGGATTGGCTACTATACCGCTTGCATGGGGACAGTCGCTTTAGTCAATTATCCCCTCGCCTCAACACGACCGCTCAATACCAAATGAAGAATGGAATGCTGATGTGGTCACTCAATCTTGCCAATTCCAACCATGGCATGGATATCATCAACAGAGCGATGATAAACATCAACTCCCACATGGCACAATTGGGCTCGTCTGACTTGAAGAAGTCGCATGACCTCAACACTTATTTATATTATATGGGGCGGTTCGGCAAACTCAATGTTTCTGCCATCGGACAATTCCGTTATAACTTCCACCCTGTTACGGATAGTTACTATTTAGATGAGAGCAATGAGAAAGTTATCAAGACCTACTCCAATGATGGCAATTCGCAATATTACTCTGCGATTCTGGCTTTACAATATAAGCTAGCTAAGTTTGCCAGCCTATCGGGAGATATAAGATATAACCATGGAAGGGTCAAGAACCGTTGGGAAAAGTTTAACAACAACTTGACAGGTAACCTTGGCGTGAATATGTTTGTTGGTGACTTTGCCATCAAGCCATACTTACATTTCGGTAAGAAGACATTGAATGAAAGTACGATGGTAGTCAGCAAGACGCCTGTTGATTACGGCATGAGTTGTTCTTATAGCAAGGGCAACCTGTACGTGGAGATGCAAGTAGTATCACCTTTCAAAAAACAAGAAAAGCATTATTGGCTTGACTTGCCAATCTACAGCTATACCAAGAGCATCAAAGACCAAACGGCATCGCAGTATGCCAATATCAAAATAGCCTATTCTCTAGACTTTGGATGGAAGACGAAAAAAGTAGAAAAAGATATTAGTAAAAGTATAAACAGCTCTTTATTAAGAGTTGAATAGTGTATTATAAAACAAAAAATTATAAAACAGGTAAAAAAGTTAGATGAAAAAGCCATTCTTTCTCGTTTAAGTAATGGCGCACTTTCCAATATTCTTGGAGGTGTTGGTCTGAATGACAAGTTCCAACAGCCAATAGACGAATGTTTGGCTGGCTGTGGTTGCCTTTCTCAAAATGCTTGTGACACTTGTCAGGCATAGTTTTAAACTTGTAGGCTATGTGTGTACTTCACATAGCCTACTTTTAACATATAGAAATATGGATAAGATTAGTTTTTACAATATAAGTGTACCTTTTGAGGGTTACTCCCTCCTTTATAACACAATGTCTGACTCTTTGATTGCTTTTACAAATGAAGAGTATTCGGTAATAGAGCCTTTACTCAATAATTTAGCTGCTTTTTCGGAGGAATATCCATTACTATATTCCGAGATGAAAAAAGCAGGTTTTATCATTGACAATTATGATGAGAAAGAGCTTGTAAAGTTCAACAATAAACTTTGTGTGTACGAAAATCGCTCATACCACCTTACAATAAACCCTACATTGGATTGTAATTTAAAATGCTGGTATTGTTCAACAGAATATGCCCAAGCCATTCATCATGGTGGAATGTCACAACATATAGTAAACTCATTAAAAAAGCACATTGATTATCTTGTGAATAAAGTTCGTATCCCAGCATTACACCTTGATTGGTTTGGGGGTGAACCTTTGATGTATTATAAAGAAGTTATGAAACCTATTGCTTCTTACGCAAAGGAAATCACAACTGCCCAAGGAGTTGTGTTAACCCAGCATGTAACCACAAATGCAACATTATTAAATGAAAAAATGATGTCTGAGATGCAAAGCTTGAATTTTACAAGTTTTCAAATTCCTTTAGATGGAAATGCAGAACATCATGATACCATCAAATTTACAAATACGAACAAAGGAGCTTTTGATATAGTTGTACAGAATTTGAACCTTTTGCCAAAAATTATCCCAAACGTTCATATCACACTAAGAATCAATTATGATAAGAAGACCTTGTTTGGAATAACAGATGTCATACCGCTTATTAGTGAAAATACCAAGAAGCATATTCGTGTAGATTTTCAGAAGGTTTGGCAAATAAATTGTACAGAGAAAGAAATTCAACAATTAGCAAAGGTGAAGAAAATCTTCTATGAGAACGGTTTGGATTCTGGCTATTGGGCATATAAGCCACATCATTACACTCGCTGTTATGCAGATAAACTGCACCAATATGCAATAAATTATGATGGTCGTGTGTTTAAATGCACGGCACAAGATTATGGCGATGATAAGGTTATTGGTAGATTAAATGACGATGGAACAATAAAATGGAACAACTATCTTCTTAGCGAGTTGTTTGCGCATTCTACATTCGATAATGAGCGTTGTTTAAACTGCAAAGCTTTACCTATCTGTATGGGACCTTGCATAATTAGAAATTTTGAGGCAAGGAAGTCTGGCAGACCAATACCATGTGTATTTGATAATGTACAGTATTCTTTGCAGTCATTTATCATAGAAAATGCACAAAAAAGACATTTAATAAAATAGAAAAGTGGAAAATATAGATAATATCGAATTAAGAAGCGAAAAGGTGAGGAATGTGATAGGCAAAGTTCCTCCTCGCCTCGTCAGCTTGGGGACTATAATCATTACCATCATAGTCCTTGCCCTCGCAGTCGCTTTCTATAAGATACCTTATCCTATATCCATAGAGGCTAATGGTGAGGTCATCAATCAAGGAACAGTGCAAGTATTTGTGCCATACAAGTATTTGTATCTTTTCGATGAGCCAAGGACGGCTCATGTTTCTTTCGAGGGCAACAACAATGCATCTTATAACTACAACATCATAAGCCATAATGCCAAGCTCATACATAGGGAAGATGGCAACTATTTTATGGCTACAGCCTCTGTGAGCACACAGGGACAAAATACCCCAATATTGCAACAGTACATGAAAGCCGATGTCAGAATCATCGTCAGCAATAAAACGTTATGGCAACAGGTATTCGGATAAACTATATCCGAATACCTGCTGTTTGTTTTTGGATGCATATTGTGTTGGTAAGCATCAGATTTTACGCAAAAGTTCTAATTTCCATAAAATTCCTCTTGTAAATCATTGGATATTTAGAAAAATATCGTATCTTTGTCCCCGAATTAAGGCGTTCTTTGCATATTGCAAAATACAGAAACGAGCAGAAGTCCGCTCGTTTCCATATTGTTACCTATATAATATAGGCAAACGCCCAACTTCTTGATTTTCAATCAAAGTCCAATTTAGAGCGAGTTAGTTTTTTTAACTTTTTAGCCCATTTTCTATCTTTTTTACGCCTAAACGGCCCAAAACAGAGACTTTTAAATCTTCTTCTTATAGCAGCGATGACGGCGATGCTGTTCGCTCTCCAGATACTGCCACTGGCTCTGAACACCGGTATTGGTCTCCATCTGCGGCATTGCCTCAGCCCATTTAAAGCCATAACGGTGATACTGCTCTATCAAATCGGCAAAAATAAGCGCGTTGGCTCCCTTCTTGCGATATTCCGGAAGAACACCAATCAAGAGCAAATCTACCGTATCCGTCTTGTGCCACTTCAGAACCTTCAGCACCTTCAGCCAACCCGTAGGGAAAAGCTTGCCATCGCCTATCTCGCGCAGCGCATCGGTAAACGAAGGGAAGGAAACACCGAAGGCAACCAGTTTGTTGCCAGCGTTGCCATCCACCACACCCGTTACCAGGTTCAAGTCAGCCTTCTTGATATAAGTATTTACATATTCATCTATCTGCTTCTCCGTAAGCTGCTGGAAATCATAGAGATTCTTGTAAGTCTCGTTCACGATTTCGAACACCTTCCTGCCCATTCCTCCCGAGGTCAGTTCCCGGCGGGTAAACTTATGAACATGCAGATTATATCGGCTCTCTATCATCTGGGCAGTCTTGGCAAACTTAGCCGGCGTCACTTCCGGAATCCTGATGCGGTACTCCAGCCAGTCGTTATCCTTCTCATAGAGCGGATAACTCTCCAGATGCGTCTTGTAATAAGGATAATTGTAATTGATATACATCGTAGACTTCCGGTCGAAGCCCTCGATGAGCAAGCCCTCACGGTCCATATCCGTAAATCCGAGCGGACCTACGCATTCGTTCATTCCCTTGCTCTTGCCCCAGTTTTCTACCGCGCGCAACAAGGCACAGGAAACCGCAACATTATCCACGAAATCGAACCAGCCGAAGCGAACCTGCTTCTTGTTCCACTCTTCGTTGGCACGATGGTTGATAATGCCAGCAATTCTACCTACGATACGAGCCTCGCTGTCAACCGCCAGGAAGTATTGAGCCTCGCAGAATTCAAAGGCAGGATTCTTCTTTGGGTCCAGCGTATTCATCTCGTCGAAACGCAAAAAAGGAATGGCAAACTTATGGCCTCTGTAGAGATCATAATGAAACTGAATGAAGGTTTTCAGCCCTTTTTTAGTCGTTATCGGTATGATTCTTATCTCATCATTCATTAGTATATTGTTTTATGTATATATATTCAATTGCGGTGCAAAAATACAATAAATTTATGAATAATGCAACTCTTTTCTTATAAATTTATAAAAGTTTGTTCATAATTGTCCAACTTTGTGGATATTTATGTACCTTTGCAGGTTGAAATGCCCCAAAAGAGCATCATAAAGTTATGAAGAAAGAGAAAAGAGACAACTATACGTTCCTCACACATGCCCCTGTGCATCATGTGATTTTTACGATGGCCATACCAACGATTATCAGTATGCTGTCGACGAGCATGTACAACCTCGCCGACACCTATTTCGTGGGCAGCATCAACACGCAGAGTGTGGCAGCGGTAGGCGTTTCCTTTGCAGCAATGGCTGTGATTCAGGCGATTGGTTTCTTCTTCGGTCACGGAGCGGGCAATTATGTTTCGCGACAGTTGGGCGCCAAGCATACGGAAGAGGCACAGAAGATGGCAACAACGGGCTTTGTGCTGAGTTTTCTTACCGGTCTCCTCATCGCCATCCTGGGGCATCTTTTCCTCACTCCGCTCTGCCTTCTGATGGGTTCTACGCCCACCATTCTTCCTTATACAGAGCGCTATCTGGGCATTATCCTGCTGGGTGCTCCCTTTATGACCACCTCGCTTACGCTGAATAACCTGATGCGATTTCAGGGCAATACGATGTATGCGATGAAGGGCATCATGTCGGGTGTGCTGCTCAATCTGATACTGGCTCCTCTGCTCATTCTCTACTTCCAGCTGGGCATTACCGGAGCCGCCGTAGCCACCCTCATCAGCCAGTGTTTCGGCTGCGCCATGCTCTTCTGGATGACGCATAAAGGCGAGAACATCCGCATCCGTCTCAGCAATTTCACCCCTACCCGCGCCTTTGCCAAGGAGATTATCTTCGGCGGAACTCCTTCGCTGTCAAGACAGGGACTGGGAAGTATCGCTACGCTGATGCTCAATGTGGCAGCAGGTGCGTTTGGCGATGCAGCCATTGCGGGCATGAGCATCGTTACCCGCATCTCCTTCTTCACCTATGCGATGGTCATCGGTCTGGGACAGGGATTCCAGCCGCTCTGCGGATTCTGCTACGGCGCCAAACTCTATGGGCGCGTAAAGGAAGCCTTCTTTTTCTGCATCAGATGCGGCACGGTTTTCCTCAGCGTCTGTGCCCTTCTCGGCTTCATCTTCTCAACTTCCATCATCAGCATCTTCCGCGATGATGCAGCGGTTGTAGCCGTAGGTTCGGCAGCTTTGCGATGGCAGGTGCTCAGTTTTCCGCTCGTAGCCAGCATCGTACTCACCAACATGCTGATGCAGACCATCCGTAAACCGGTGAGAGCCAACATCGTAGCGGCGGCACGAAGCGGACTTTTCTTCATTCCGCTCATCTTCATCCTCCCCTATTTCTTCGGACTGCTGGGCGTGGAGATGTGTCAGATGTGGGCAGATTGCTGCTCGTTTGCCGTTGCGGTTCCGATAGCCTGGAGCGCTTTCAGGGATATGAGAAGAGAGCAGATGGAACTTGGGAAAAGCCACTAGAAGATAAGAAGATACTAGAAGATAAGAGAAAATACTTGAGATAAGAGAAATGGATAAGACGTATTACATAGGATTGGACGTTGGCTCTACGACAGCCAAAATAGCCGTTATCGACAGCGATAACCGGGTAATTTACTCAAAATACGAACGCCACAACGCTCGTGTCAACGAACTTGTGTCGCAATATTTCGATGAAATTTTAGCCCTCACGGGCGATGCAGAGGCACGAATCTGCGTAACGGGAAGCGTAGGAATGGCTACTGCCGAACAGCTCCAGGCGGAGTTTGTACAAGAGGTGGTGGCTGCATCGGTCTATGCCCGTACTGCCCATCCTGAGGCGAAGGCGCTCATCGATATTGGTGGCGAAGATGCGAAGGTTATCTTCTTCAAGGAAAACGGAAATATGGAACTGCGCATGAACGGCAACTGTGCCGGCGGAACGGGCGCTTTCATCGACCAGATGAGTGTGCTGATGGGCATAGAGAACCAGAAGATGAGCGAGTTGGCGATGAAGGCAGAGCACGTTTATCCGATGGCTGCCCGCTGCGGCGTGTTTGCCAAGACCGACATCCAGAACCTGATGGCGCGCAATCTGCCCGAAGCAGATATTGCAGCCAGCATCTTCCATTCCATCGCCGTACAGACGGTGGTAACGCTTTCTCACGGCATCAGTTTCGAGGCTCCTATCCTGCTCTGCGGCGGTCCGCTGACCTTTCTTCCGGCTCTCCGCAAGGCTTTCTGCGATTATCTCCATCTCTCTCCAAACGACTTCATCGTATCAGAAAACAGCAATCTCATTCCGGCTCTGGGCTGTGCTTACCGGGCTAAATCGGCAGATTCTGCAGCCTCAGTATCTGTTCTCAGAAGTCGGATGAAAAAAGAAATACAAACGGAATGGACCAGCAGTCTGCTGCCTCTGTTCAAGAATGAGAAAGAGCACCAGGAATGGCTCAAATCAAAGGCGAAATTCGCTACCGAAACCCAACCGCTGAATAAAGGAAAACAGCAGGTTGTGATTGGTATTGACTCGGGCTCTACTACGACGAAGATTGTTGCGGTAAGGGTGAATGCGGAGACGCCTACGGGAGATATTGTCTTTACCAATTACCGCCTGAATCTGGGAAATCCGATCAAGGCAGTAGCGGATGGACTGAACGCCCTGAAGCAGGAAGCAGCATTGCGAGGCGCTGAACTGGAAATCGTAGGCTCCTGCTCTACAGGTTACGGCGAAGAACTTATCAAGGCGGCTTTCGGCCTCGATAGCGGCATTATCGAAACAATGGCGCACGAAAGAGCAGCTGCCTCACTCATGCCCGACGTGAGTTTTATCCTGGACATCGGCGGACAGGACATGAAGGCAATCTTCGTAGAGAAAGGGGCTGTGGTGCGCATGGAACTCAACGAGGCGTGCAGTTCGGGCTGCGGAACATTCATCCAGACCTTTGCCAACAATATGGGTTATTCTGTAGGCGATTTTGCCCAACTCGCCTGCCAGTCGAAGGCTCCCTGCGACCTGGGAACCCGCTGCACCGTCTTCATGAACTCGAAGGTGAAACAGGTGCTCAGAGAGGGCGCATCTGTAGCTGATATTTCTGCCGGAATCTCTTATTCGGTCATCAAGAACTGTCTTTATAAGGTATTGAAACTCCATGGTAATGAGAACCTTGGAGGCAAAATCGTTGTGCAGGGTGGTACGATGAGAAACGATGCGGTGGTAAGAGCATTTGAGTTGCTCACCCATACCGAAGTGGCACGAAGCAACATGCCTGAACTGATGGGCGCCTACGGCTGTGCCCTTCATGCGGCGGCAGATTACAAGCATCGCACATCTGCAGAAGACGAGCACCCTGCCTCATCAAGATCCATCGATGATCTCCAGAATCTGGCTCATTATGAAACCAAACAGCTGCAATGCAAAGGCTGCGAAAACCATTGTTATGTTTCCCGCTACACCTTTGCCGGCGGCAACCGATTCTACTCAGGAAACAAGTGTGAGCGTGTGTTCAACAACAAGGGAGCAAACGGGATAAAAGGCAAAAATATCTACGAATACAAATACAGTTTACTCTTTGACAGAGAGACAGTTAACCCACTTGACGCTGTAAAACACAGCGTCAAAGTAGGCATTCCTCGCATCCTCAACATGTACGAGGAATATCCGTTCTGGAATGCGCTGCTCCGGGCAGCAGGATTGGGCGTGATTCTCTCTTCCGATTCCACTTTCAGCCAGTATGAAGGAGCCTTGAATACGGTGATGAGCGACAATATCTGCTTCCCGGCTAAACTGGCTCACAGTCATCTGAAGGAACTCAACGAGAACCCGAAGGTTGACCGCATCCTCATGCCATACGTGGTTTATGAGCATAATGACGACCCGAAGAATACGCTGAACAGCTTCAACTGTCCGGTCGTTTCGGGCTACAGCGATGTCATCAAGTCGGTCATCAATCTGAAGAAACCGATCGATACGCCCGTCATCAACTTTGCCCAGCCTAAGGCGCTGGAAAAACAGATTACCGATTATCTCAAGCAACTGGGAGTAAGCAAGAAGACTGCCCATAAAGCGCTGAGAGAGGCCCTCTATGCTCAGGCAGTATATACAGCTGAGATTAAGAAACAGGGCTGGGAGATTCTGAAAAATGAAGAAACAGAGGCTCAGAAAACGAACGGAGACAAGATTCTGAAGCCAAACAAGGGACTTACGATTCTGCTGGCTGGCCGTCCTTATCATACAGACCCGCTGATTCAGCACAAGCTGAGCGAGATGATTGCCAATCTGGGAGTCAACGTCATCAGCGAAGACATCGCCCGGGGTAATCTCTTTGCAGATTTCAAAGACTTCAATCTGGAGGACCTGGCGGCAGAAAGAAATGAGGCATCATTAGCCAGCCAGGACAACAACGAAGCATACAACTGTCAGCCAGAGACTTATCTCGTGAAGCAATGGGCGTATATGAACCGCATTCTGAAGGCAGCGCAATGGGCAGCCGTACAGGGCGATGAGGTTCATTTCGTCCAGATGACCAGCTTCGGCTGCGGTCCTGACAGTTTTATCCAGGACGAGATTCGCGACATCATGAAGCGCCACAACAAGCCGTTCACGCTGCTGAAGATAGATGATGTGAGCAATATCGGCTCCCTGAAACTCCGTGTCCGCTCGCTGATAGAAAGCCTGAAGGGAGTAAAGAATTCAACACTCAACATTCAACATTCAACACTCAACACTCAACATTTACAGCAGACCAAGGTATTCACCAAGCAGGATATTCATCGCAAGATTCTCGCTCCTTTCATGACCGAATACCTCACCCCTATCATTCCACCTATCCTGAAACTGATAGGCTATGATGTAGAGGTACTTCCGATGAGCAATGAGGTGAGTGCTGAACTCGGCTTGAAGTTTGCCAACAACGAAGTCTGTTATCCGGCAACACTCATCGTCGGCGACATCATCAAAGCCTTGAAATCAGGCAGATACGACCTGAACAATACGGCAGTAGTGATGAGTCAGACGGGCGGCCAGTGTCGCGCGACCAACTACGCCGGTCTCATCAAGCGTGCGATGATTTCCAATGGATTCCAGGACATTCCGCTGCTCACGCTCGGTGTAACAGCCTCAACAGGCGAAGCATCAGGCTCAACAGACGACAAGCAAGACTACAACGAGCAGGACGGCTTCAATGTGCCTTGGCTGAAATACAGTCAGATTATCGTTACTGCCATTTTCTATGGCGATGCAATCAACGAAATGTACAACGCCTGCATCGTAAGAGAGCGAAAACCGGGCATTGCCAGAGAGTTGCGCGATAAATACATGCAGCTGATAGACGGACCTATCGCCCAGAATTCAGCCAAAGAACTCATCCGACTCCTGGAACAGGCAGCCGAAGAATTCAACCAGATGACCCTCGACAGAACGTTGCCGAAGGTAGGAATCGTAGGCGAAATCTTCCTGAAGTTCAATCCTTTCGCCCACCAGTTCCTGGAGCAGAACATCATCTCGCGCGGCATAGAGGTGGTTCCGCCTCTGCTTGCCCCTTTCTTCCTGCAGGAATTTGTGAACGTGGAGATACAGAAACACATGCGGCTGAGTTGCACCAAAGTGCCCGATTTCATCATCAAGGGCGCTTATCAGGCGCTGATAGGCAGAAGATTGCGCCAGACAAACAAGGCAGCCGGCAAGTTCCGCTACTTCCGTCCGTTCACCAATATCTATGATGATGCGAAGGACGTACAGGGACTGGTTTCGCTCGCAGCCCAGTTTGGCGAAGGCTGGCTTCTGCCTGCCGACATCGTAGGTTACATCCGTGATGGCGTGAACAACATCATCTCGCTCCAGCCTTTCGGTTGCATCGCTAACCACGTGATTTCCAAGGGCATCGAGAAACGCCTCCACGACCGGTTCCCTACGCTCAACCTCGTATCGCTCGACTTCGATTCCGGTGTTTCAGAGGTAAACGTCACCAACCGACTGCTCCTCTTCCTGGACAGCATCGCAAAATAAGACAAGCCAGACCCATGTACGGCAAAACACCGTATATGGGTCTTTCCGTCTTTCATCCCTCAAAAAATCACTCTAAAAAATACAAAAAACCGTAGCTATTTCTTTGTCATTCAAGAAAATAATCGTATCTTTGCACTCAAATTTTATTGAGACATTAAGAAAATGAGTAAAGATACATTAACTCATCAGCTGACAGAGACCATCGAGGAGCTTTCGAGCGCCGAATCTTTGAAGGGGCTCTTCCATCAGCATCGAGACGGGAATCCACTTCCTTCGGGCAAGGCGCTCGAAGAAATCATCAGTTTGTCCCGTTCTATCCTCTTTCCGGGATATTTCGGCAATTCTTCGGTAAATATCTCAACCATCAAATATCATATTGGAGTAAGAGTAGAGAAACTCTATGAGATGCTGTCAGAGCAGATCCTCGCCGGTCTCTGCTTCGCCAACGACTGCGAAACGGAAACCCAGGCTGAACTGCAGCACCAGCGTGCCAAGGCAGGCGTGATTGCAGCCAAGGTAATCATGGAATTTCCGAGACTGCGCAAGATTCTGGCAACCGATGTAGAGGCTGCCTACGAGGGCGACCCGGCTGCCATGAGCCACGGAGAAATCATCTCCTGCTACCCGGTCATCAAGGCGATTACCAACTACCGCATCGCTCACGTGCTGCACGAACTGGGAGTGCCGCTCATTCCGAGAATGATGACTGAACTGGCGCATTCGGAAACCGGTATTGACATCAACCCGGAGGCTACCATAGGCAAGCACTTCACCATCGACCACGGTACGGGTGTGGTGATTGGAGCTACCTGCATCATCGGCGACAATGTGAAACTCTACCAGGGTGTAACCCTCGGAGCCAAGAGTTTCCCACTCGATAAGGACGGCAATCCTATCAAGGGAATCCCTCGCCACCCTATCCTCGAAAATGATGTCATCGTCTACGCCAATGCCACCATCCTCGGTCGCATCACCATCGGAGAAGGCTGCGTAGTGGGAGCCAACGTATGGGTTACCAAGGATATGAAACCGAAAACAAAGAAATATAAAAAAGAAAAACAAAGTTTATTAGATATAGAATTCAATAATGGAACAGGAATTTGAACTCATTGCCAAGACCTTCATGGGCCTCGAGCCTGTCTTGGCTGAAGAGCTCACCCAGTTGGGTGCCAATAATGTACAGATCGGTCGCCGCATGGTGTCTTTCACAGGCGACAAGGAAATGATGTATCGTGCTAACTTCCAGTTGCACACAGCCATCCGTATCTTAAAGCCTATCAAGCACTTCAAGGCTAGAAGCGCTGAAGAGGTGTATGATCAGATCCAGAAGATCAAGTGGGATGACATCTTAGACGTGAAGAAGACTTTCTCTGTTGACTCAGTAGTCTACTCAGAGGAGTTCCGCAACTCACGCTTCGTAACCTACAAGGTAAAGGATGCGATTGTTGACTGGTTCCGCGAGAAACAGGGTACACGTCCAAATATCAGCGTATCTAACCCGGATATCCGACTCAACATCCACATTGCAGAAGACAATGCCACCTTGAGTCTCGATTCGAGTGGTGAGAGTCTGCACCGCCGTGGCTACCGCCAGGAGCAGGTAGAGGCTCCTCTGAACGAGGTTCTCGCTGCAGGTATGATTCTGATGACCGGCTGGAAGGGCGAATGCGATTTCATCGACCCGATGTGTGGTTCAGGTACCATCGCCATCGAAGCTGCCCTCATCGCCCGCAACATCTCGCCAGGTGTATTCCGCAAGGAGTTTGCCTTCGAGAAGTGGAACGATTTCGACCAGGATCTCTTCGACATGATTTATAACGACGACTCTCAGGAGCGTGAGTTCGAGCACCATATCTATGGTTACGATGTTGACATGAAGGCTGTAAACACAGCTAATCTCAACGTTCGTGCTGCCGGTCTCAGCAAGGACATCACCATCGCCCAGCAGGACTTCAAGGACTTCACCCAGCCAGCAGAGAAGAGCATCATCGTGATGAACCCTCCATACGGTGAGCGCATCTCTACCCCTAACCTCCTGAACACCTACAAGATGATAGGTGAGCGCTTCAAGAAGGCTTTTGCCGGCAACGAGGCTTGGGTATTGAGCTACCGCGAGGAGTGCTTCGAGCAGATTGGTCTGAAACCATCTATCAAGATTCCTGTATTCAACGGAAGCTTGGAGTGCGAATTCCGCAAGTATGTGATGTTCGACGGCAAGATGAAGGACTTCCGTTCTGAAGGCGGTATTGTGAAGACTGAGCGCGAGAAGAGCGAGATGGCTCAGAAGCACCGTTTCAAGAAGGAGCGTGAATTCAAGAAGCGTGTTAGCGAGGAGACTGAAAACGAGGAGGACGATATCCGTTCTTTCAAGTTCCATACTCACCGTCTGGAAGACTTCGAGAAGAAGCGTGCTGAGTTCCATAAGGGCGGCCGTTCACGTATCGGTGGCGGTCGACGCAATGATGACGACGATGACAAGCGTGGAAGCCGCAGCTTCAAGGGCGACCGCAAGGGTGGTCGTGACTTCGGTGGCAAACGCGACGGAAAGCGTTTCGAGAAAGGCGACAAGCGTGGTGGCTTCAAGGGCGACAAACGTGGTGGCCGTGATTTCGGAGGCAAGCGCGGAGGCAAGAAGAACTTCAGCGTTGACTTCGACGACGAGGATTAAAGACATATCGACCCATACGTCGTGTTTCACGACGCATGGGTGTTAAACCCGATAAAGTAAAGTAAAGAAAATAATGAATCTGAAGAATTCAATTTATAAATTATCTTTTGCTGCTATGATTATGATGGCTATGAATGCAACCGACTTACAGGCTCAGGGCGTGGTTCCTGCTCAGAAAGGCGAGAAAACCTTTACATTGGAAGACCTGAACTTCGGCGGCAACAACTATCGTAACATGGTAGCTAAGAACCGCTGGTGCACCTGGTGGGGCAATGAACTCGTTCGCCAGGATGTGGATGCCTGCTATCTCGTCAACAAGACGACAGGCAAGGAGACCAGACTCTTCGGCATCAATGACATCAACCAGTGGATTGCTCCTACCAAAGACATCAAGGTAAGAGCCCTCTACAATGCTCTCTTCCCTTTTGCAGGCAAGAGCATCGTGATGGTAAGCAACGGCAGCAAGACTTATACCATAGACTTCAAGAAGCATAAGCTGCTGAGCGAGATGGATTTTGCTGACGGCGAGAACCTTCTGGAGGCTAACGCACAGCAGAACGCCTTCGCCTATCTGAAGGGCAGCAACCTCTATGTGCGTACCTTCGATGTAACCAGCAACGCCCTGACAAAAGAGAAGAAATCTCACGATTTCCAGCTCTCAAAGGACGGAAGCCGCGAAATTGTTTATGGACAGAGTGTTCACCGCGATGAGTTCGGCATCAGCAAGGGAACCTTCTGGAGTCCGAACGGCGAACTGCTCGCCTTCTATCGCATGGACCAGAGTATGGTAACCGACTATCCGCAGGTCGACATCCCGGAAATCGGTTTCAATCATCCTGAAACACAGAGTTGCATTGCTACTCCAGCACCAGACAAGTATCCGATGACTGGCGAGACATCACACAAGGTAACCGTAGGCGTGTTCGACTGCATGACCGGCAAGACCGTCTATCTGAAGGCTGGCGATCCAACCGACCGCTACTTCACCAACATCGCATGGAGTCCGGACAGCAAGACCATCTATATGTTTGAGCTGAACCGCGACCAGAACGACTGCCGTCTGACTGCCTACAATGCAGAAACCGGCGAGAAGACAGGCGAACTCTATCGCGAAACCGACGAGAAATACGTGGAGCCTTGCCACCCTATCCAGTTCCTGCCTTGGGACAGCAACAGTTTCATCATGCAGAGCCGCAAGGATGGCTACAACCACCTCTATCTCTGCACCCTGGGCAAGCACGGAAGCCGCATGGCAAGCAACACAGAATCACTCGAAATCAAGCAGTTGACTTCCGGTAAATGGGAAGTGATGGAAGTGCTCGGTTTCAACACCAAGCGCAAGAGTATCATCATCGCATCCAACGAGAAATCGCCTATCCAGAGAAACATCTTTGCCGTAGATACAAAAACCGGCAAGCGTACGCTGGTAGATGATTGCGGCAAGGGATGGCACAGCGCCACTTTGAGCGAGAACGGACAGTATGTCTTCGACAACTACTCTACTCCTACCGTGCCTCGCAAGATTGCCCTCGTGAATACCGAGAACGGCAAGCGCACCGCTTACTTCACAGCCGAGAACCCTTGGAAGGGCTACAATGTGCCTGAGTACAGCTGCGGTACCATCAAGGCTGCCGATGGCGAAACAGACCTCTACTGGAGAATGGTGAAACCGGTAAACTTCGATCCAAACAAGAAGTATCCTACCATTATATATGTATATGGTGGACCTCATGCCCACAACGTAGATGCCCGCTGGAACTACTCTAGCCGTGGTTGGGAAACCTACATGGCAGAAAAGGGCTATCTGCTCTTCATCCTCGACAACCGTGGAAGCGAGAACCGTGGCAAGGCTTTCGAGCAGGCTACCTTCCGCCAGCTCGGACAGATTGAGATGCAAGACCAGATGAAGGGCGTGGAATATCTGAAGACGCTTCCTTACGTAGATGCTGACAAGATTGGCGTTCACGGCTGGAGCTTCGGCGGATTCATGACCATCTCACTGATGACCAACCACCCTGATGTGTTCAAGGTAGGCGTAGCAGGCGGTCCGGTAATCGACTGGCACTGGTACGAGGTGATGTATGGCGAGCGCTATATGGACACCCCACAGACCAACCCTGAGGGTTACAGGAAGACCTCTCTGCTCTATCAGGCAAAGAACCTGAAGGGCAAGCTGCAGATTATCCAGGGCTTGAACGATGTGACCGTAGTACCACAGCACTGCCTCACCTTCCTCAAGGCTTGCATCGCAGCAGGCACCCAGCCAGACTTCTTCGTCTATCCTGGCGAGCCTCACAACATGAGAGGTCATCAGAGCACTCATCTGCATGAGCGCATCAGCAATTATTTCTTCGATTATTTGAAATAACAAATTCAAGTTTCGCAAGTGGTTCAAGAACGGGCTGAAGGCCCAAAAGCTCCTAGCCCAGGGCATCGCCCTG
>ENA-ORSK01001570-ORSK01001570.1-human-gut-metagenome-genome-assembly--contig:-NODE-1570-length-17449-cov-5.128780_pt1 | contig 17449 bp, 10 predicted proteins | sample MGYA00242192_ERZ509159 | MGnify/ENA primary metagenome ERZ509159 (study PRJEB26280, sample SAMEA2338663) | human gut metagenome | biome: human gut; feature: human-associated habitat; material: faeces...
GTGGCAGTGCGCTACTGCTTCCGCGACTTCATGCCCGGCAACCTGCACGGCGCATCGGGCCTGCCCGTAGTCCCGTTCAGAACCGACAATTGGTGACCGTCTGCCGGCGGCGCCACAAGCCCCACTCCATCTGCCGCGCGACACTCGCGACTACGCCACATGCCATGTCACACCATACGACAAAGCACAGTCAGCGTGTCGCGCGGCATCAGTGGAGCCTCTTCCCCGCTCCGGATAAAAAAGCCTTAACCGCACGGAAATGAATATTTATGCAATTTCCGACAGTAAAAAATTTTGACAAAAATTTTTCTCAAAATAGAAAACGACGACCCTAAAGCTACCCCGTCGCGGTCAGCCAAAGAGCCTTTTCCACATCAGCTATTTTTTCCTCATAACGACACAAAAAACAGACGGCCTTGCAAAACGGGCTCTTTCAGCCTGTGATATGCACCATATCAGAGCCCGAAATGCACCATATCAGGGCCTGATAAAGCCTATATCAGGGCCTGAAACAGGCTCTTTCGCCAATCCATAAGCACATCATCGAATTGCCAGAATGCGTAAACCACTGTCTGTCAAGCAGATAACAAAACCTCTCAAAACTCGCGAATTTGCGCCCGAGGATGCTTTTGCTCGAAAATATTTAACTCTCGCGGAGTTGACGATGAATAAATATGCAACAGCAGCTCTGGATTTGCATATTTATGCAATGCACACACCTGTGCTTTACATATATTGAAACAACAGGGCAAATACGCCGATACGTCCACAACGCCTGCCATACCACAACCAACGGCGAACCGGCATACTGCATTAAAACGTAATGATATGACTTTCTATTTCAAAATTAATGCTAACTTTGCGGTTAGGCATAATAACTGCAATGTGAGTGCAGATATTTCCAGAAAAAGAATATCTCCGAAAATCTTATCAAAATTTTAAAAATTTAAGAGCATGTATATAACATATATCTTCAGATAAGAATCGGGCTTTAGAACACGAGAAACATTTGTTTATAAATCATACATAAAAATACAATAATTACATGAGTAAATTAATAGAAATAAAATGGCTTGACGTCATTAAAAAATATGATATTTTTAATGAAATAAATTATATATCTAAAGGAGATATCGGTTTAGTAATAGCCGCTCGTAAATTTTATGAATTATCAAATTTAATTAACAGTGCAAATTACTCAATAGTACAAGCAGAAAAAACAGATGACTTATATATGAAATCTTATTTTCTGCGATATGCAATCCTTGACTATAATGCCTGCTATGATTATTTGGAACAAATAGTATATTTCGCATTTGATTTCTTTCCTCCTATAAAAACAGAAAAAGAATATATTCAAGCTATTAGCAATGGATGTAGAAGGGAAGAAAAGAAATCAGAAAATGGTAAAGATATTATTGATAAATCGGTTTACATAAATGATATAGAAACTTTGAAAAAGAATAATCAAAATGCGTCTATCTTCTTCACAAAATATAACAAGATGCGTAAATATAGGCATGATGGGAAATATGGGATTAACGACTGGGCAAATAATATCAAACATCAAGGAGGATTCTGTTTTAAAGAAATACTAATACATTCAGGACATACAGTAGCAGTAACAGCTTCCGAAGTTGTATTCACAACCAAAATATTGAATCCTTATACACCAACTATAAAAGAAACAATAGAAAGACTGATTAATCAAAATAAAAATATTATAGAATTATCCAATTGGATTTTTGAATATATTTATGGGGATACTACAAATATAGACTTTTTACCAAGAAAAAAAACTTTTACAGCAAACAAGCATCAGTTTAATAAAATTAAATTAGACAAAATATATACCACAAAATAACATATAAATCCAAATACCACATAATCATAAATATTAAAAAAGTGCAGTTATATGTAACTATAATATATAACTACACTTTTTAAAAAATATATAACCATAAATAATTTGTCCAAACAAATAATTAGTTTTTTTAATTGGTTAATATTTAACATGCTCATTTAAATTTTTCCAAATATACGCTAACATCGGATACAAATTGCATTATTTGCAATGCCAGTGATCCAACATCATTTGGATTTACATCATTTTCATAAACTTTATATTTACCTTTATCATTTGTTACATAAAATATTTCAACTCTATTTTCTGAATCACGTTTCAAACGAACTTTTAGCTTTGCTTTTATAAAATAATAATCTTTATCCTTATTTAGTTCATCCTGAAGATTCTTAAGTTCTATTTGTTTTTCATTAGATAGTATAGGTTTTATTCCCTCTATAACATCAAGACCTTCTTTAAAAAATTTGTAATCGAAAGTGTCAATCTCCTCGATTTTTGTTATTTCAATAAAATCCGAAGGATTATCAAAGTCTGTTTTAACATATTCAACGAACACTTTCTCTATATCGTTTTTTGGTGTATATTTTTTACATGAAAAAAAAGCTACACATACAACCACCAATGCAAAAAAAATTCTTTTACTCATTTCTACTTTTAATTAAACGTATTTTGTTGCAATATTGCCATTATCTCAAACGATGCCATACGTCTAACTCAAAAGAAAAGCGTAGACAATCGCCTACGCCTCTTGGCTCACCACAAGCCATAACACACTAAGCGAGAAGTCTACGCTCATATACGGACTCCTCAATGTGTGTTATATAGCTCTTTCATTTCCGAGGTGATGATTCAGAGGCGATTGAGCTACAATAGTCAAAATAAAAGTGCATGATATAATCAATGCATGGCAAATATAAACTAAAAGTTTTTTATTTCAAATAATGATAAGTTAATTTTGCTAAAATTCATTATTTATCATAAGTTGCATTACTTACATCTTCCTATCAGATATTTATAACTGAATTTTTCATCAAATCTCCATATATCTAATATACATAAATAATATATATCCTATGTATAAATAGATTATCCCCATAGTGTTTCTATTGGGTATATATTTTAAATTCTGAAATAAAGTAACAACAAGACAGCTGCGACAATTACGGGATGCGAGTATTAGCGGCGGCGTGTCTTGAACGAGAGGATGTAGAGAGTGATGGCGGTGGCAAGGAGTATCATTGCAAGTTTGAGCCAGATCCAGGGAAAGATGAAGAGCACGCAATGGATGGCTGTGAGCCAAAGGGTGGATATGGCAATGACCTTTATGCGCAAGGGGATGGACTTATCCTCACGGAAACTTTTTATGTAGGGACCGAGGCGAGGATGATTCATCAGCCAACGGTATGCGCGTGGCGAACCGCGGAAGAACATGGCGGCGGCCAACAGAAGAAAGGGCGTGGTGGGCAGGACCGGCAAGAAAATGCCGATGACACCAAGAACCACGGATACGAAGCCGATGGACACATACAGATACTTCATGATGCAAAAATAATATGAAAGAGAGTAACGGGCAAGAGTTATGGCGTTAAAATGAGGAAGTGGATATGCCGGAGGCATGACATGGACGGATTAGAGTTAAATTGGAGTTAGATTGGAATTAAATTGGAGATGCATTGGAGGTGGATTGGAGTTTAGTTTAAGTTTGGCCTTGGGTTTGTTTTGAGATGGGACAGGAGTAATAAATTGTTATATTTTATATATGCCAGACTATCTTTATATTGGATGGCTTTGTGATTTATACACAACAGCATATTGCAATATAGATTACTCATGAAAAATCTACAAAGAGATATTAAGAATATTATTCATGAAGAAACAGCAACAGAGGAATTAATAATGTAACTATAATAAGGCGGCCCCAGAATGTTGTGCGGCAGGAGTGTCGCGACAAATATTCTGAGGCCGTTTATCAGAAAAGCTATGCAACGATGTGCGGGAATTTGTGTAAAGACAAAACGCAGGATGTGAGTAGTGTAAAATAAACTGTGTCACGCATTATTAACTCATCGGTCGGGGAACGGCCAGCGCCAAGGGGCAGACCCACCCGTCCCGACGGAGGATGTGCGCATCATTTATTCCAACTGTTCCATGCATCACTGTTCTCCTTGGCGCGTCCGTCACCGGCAGAGCCTTCACCACCGCCGTCAGGCAGACTGCCTCCACCCTCTGTTACGGCAGAACCGGAACCGCTCAGCAGATGTGCCGGGATGCGGAGCAGGAAAACAGTAGGGACTTCATAAAGTTTCTTCATAGATTCTATTGTGTATTGTTATTTTATCATGATTTTTCTTCCGTCCACGATGTAAACGCCACGCTCAAGTCCTTCGGCAGACGGTCCTACGTAACGTCCACCAAGGTCATAAACACCGGCATGACGTGACTGTGAATCACTCATTGTATGTTGTATGCCGTCAGTTTCTCCTTCGTGATGTCGTATCATGGCTTTTGTATCAGCAGATGGCAATTTGACGTATGCTCTTGTGGCTTTAAGTTTAGTCTTATCATTAATGGGCCTTACAAGCTGCGTACCGTCAGCATTAACAAAACGAATGGTCTGGTTTGCAGACGAATCGACAGTGAAAAGATCCGTAGAGTTGTATATTCCTGTGAAACTGTATTTGGATAAAGGTTCTGTCTGAAGAGCATGTACGACAGTAACGGGCTTTGCTTCGGAAATCAGTTTGTCTGTGAATACAGGATTGATTATTTCCGTATCCTTAATGGGGCGTACGAGATACGGCACTCCAGCCCGAGTCTGTGAAACAGACCGGAATTCAAGATTGAACGTATTATCGGCATTCATGGTAACGCCGGTGAACTTCTGGAAGTCGGCGCCTTGGAACTGTGTGGCAATATCATCGGCCGTAAGAGCGAAAGGCAGACAAAGGGTGTACCATCCGCCATCACCGACAAAGGTGCGCTGAAGCGTCACCTGGTCAACCGTCGTATTAAGATAAGAGGTTATCACATCGCTGTTGTCGGAATCCTGAGTATCGCCGTTGAGAATGAGAGAAGTTGGGAAATGAGGGATGGCAGAGCCTTTGTAAAGACAGACTTCCCCATTGTTTGGCAATGAAGATTCATAACACTTAAATATCCCACGATCTGAATTATATCCTACTTCACCAGACTTCAGGAAATCTATTACAGCTTCTCCTGTATTTGAATCAATCGTTATTTTGGTTTTGGTATAATCTGTCAAAGTCTCCTGTAAAAATAAAGCAGCATTTGATGTTGTTGTAAGATATTGGCTTCCTGTAAAGAACCTCCATGCAGAACTTGATCCTTTAAGATAAAAGAATTGTACTTTTTCGTTTACGATTACATCATCACCGGCTATTTCAACAGATACAGGAGCAATACTTACAGAAGAACTCGCCTCTGTACTCAACGCCACTCCCGCAACCTTGTTGACAATAACCAGTACATCACCCTCTTTCAGTTCCGACACATCACGCACGAGAGTAAACACCGTATTGTCGTCCTGCGAACGCACTGCGGTGGATAAAACTATAAGAAAAACCAGAAACAGAGTTCTGAGAATTACGGTCATAGAGTGTTATTTTTAAGGAATCCCGGTCGGCGTCAGTGAGACAGCATCAATGTTATGGTGGAGCCGAGAGTCGGCGGGAATAATAATTTTGCAAATTTAGTAAAATTAACATTATGAACCAAACATATTTCATATAAAAACAGTCCACAAGAACATAATAACGTGAGTTAGCCGAAATGTAAATACTTTTAAACCTGATGATTAGCGTAAATTGTGCATCGTAAGAAACAAAAGAAAGGGCCATATCATCACTTAATACAAAGTTTGATACGACCCTTCTTATCGTTATAGTTACAATCTGTAACTTTTGAAAGCAGTCATTTTAGTTTTTACACAAAACTCTTTGTTTATTTTAAGATTGTACAGATATACTGAAATTATACCTCAATCAATCAGCTACTCCCCACTTCATATTAGGAATATCTCCCATTTCCAAAACCAGTTCTCCTCCTTTCAACAGCTCAGATGCAGGAAATTTAAAAGACTCCAACTTTTTGCCATTTAAGACAGCACGTTGTACATAAATATTATTTTTAGAAACATTCTTCGCTTTTATGACAAATTTTTCACCTCTTCCATATTTCTCTCCAAGATTAATAATTATCTTCTCAAATGCAGGGCTCGCAATTTCATATTCAGGATTCACTTTACATCCACCATCTATCTGAAATAATCCAATAGACGTCATAACAGCCCATGCACTCATCTGTCCCTGATCTTCATCTCCCAGATATGCGTTAGCAACACCATATCCATAATATCTGTCTAAAATTGAACGACTCCATTTTTGGGTGAGCCAAGGATAACCTGCATAATTAAACAAATAAGAAAAATGCATCGATTGCTGATTACCTTGCACCACCGGATGATCCCAATACAGGTCATTAGGAGCATTATATCTCCATGCCTCATCCTGATTAAATCCCCAGGTAAGTCTTTCCATAAAACGCTCTTTTCCTATCAGATTTATTAACTCAGGGACATCCTGAGGAACAAAAAAAGTAAGTTGCCATGCATTACCTTCTACATAATGCTGGTTAGCTCCACTTCTAAACGGATCAAAATCAGGAAGCCATTTACCCTGGCTATCCTTCATGTGACAATATCCTTCACTACTTATCACATTTTTCCACCAATACCCTCTTTCATTAAACGTTTTATAAAAATCCGTCTTACCTAAAGATTTTGCAAACTGTCCGACACACCAGTCATCATACGAATATTCCATTGTGTTTGAGAAACGTCCCTTGTCAAAAGGAACATATCCATGTTCCATATAAGCAACCAAATCCCTGTTACCAGCAAATCCCTTAAACACTTTCTGTGCAGGAGTGGTCTGCATTTTTATTGACGCTTCCAGAGCCTTTTCCGCATCGAAATCTCTAATACCCATCTGATATGCCCCTACGATTAACGGTATTTCATGCTCACCTACCATTACCGGAATATAATTCAAACCGGCAGGTCCCTTGGCCAACCAACCATTAGCATCATACATAGCAAGCTGTGATCTCACCCATTTGCCAGACCATTCCGGAATAACCAAATTCCAAAACTGATTAAGATTCCAGAAAGAATTCCAGAAAGCATCACAGCCTAACATAACATCTCTTTCAGGATCAGAGACCTTTCTCACCTTACCATCGGTAGAGATCCATTCGCCATTAACATCACTCCAGATATTTCTACTACATATGGAACGATACATATTATTATAAAAACGCGCCTTTTCCAATCTATCATCAGTCTGTATAATAATGCGTCCAAGCAGTTCATTCCATGTATCCTTTTGATTTTGAACAACAGCATCAAAGTTCCATCCAAATGGCTCTATTATCTCTTTCCGTAAATTTTCCGATGCATTTTCCACACTGACCAACGAAATTCCGGAGCGGACTTGCACAACAGGATTCTCTTCAGTATCAAAAGAAAGGAACAATCCTGCTTCTTTACATGATTCAGCTACCAATTCATCTGACGAATATACTATTTCATCATTTTTCCAAATCCCCATACCCGCAACAGGCTGATCAAACTCCAAAACAAAATTCAAAGTGTAATTCTGTTCCGCATCATTACTCCATACATTAGGAGAATATTGCCTGCACGTTCCTTCAATCCGATAATCACTGACTTTCTTCACACTAATATTATGCAAAGAAAAGTCATATTCCGTTTGTGGATGCAACTCTACAAGTATCCGATTATCTTTTCTGTCAGCCGGGAATGTAAATCTTTCAAAGCCGCATCGTGTTGTTGCCGTTATTTCCGCTTTTATTTTATAATCAGACAAATCCACACTATATAAACCGATACCAGCTTTTTCCGAGCGTTTATCAATTCTGGAACGATATCCTTCATCCGATTTCTGTTCATCACCTACTTTCACTTTAAGAGCACCATTAGCAGGCATAATGCCCAGTCCTCCCAATGTCCATTCATGGATGTGACTAAAGCAACCTATATTCTCAAAAGAAGGCTGATATCCCGCCTGCCATCCCATATTCTGATTATCAGGACTCATCTTAACCATACTGAAAGGCATCCACGGACCTGGTGCTATCATCCATCGGGAATGAGCCGTACCAATACGGGTATCCACATAGTCAGACAACTCCTGTTTTCTCTGAGGAGCACGCTCCACTGTACCTGCGAATATCTGCTGTCCATTTAAAAGTATGCGATATTTACCTGATATTTTTTCATCAACCGCCGGCATTGGCGCTTCCAGTTGATAACGCCCTTTCTCGATATACTTTTTCAATATAACCTTCCCATCCAATTCCACTTCCAACAGAGGATTTCCCGTAAGATGCTCCAAATCGACAATGAGCGGCTGGACAAACCGATTGCCTTGAGCCAACTCATAGTCAGCTGGATAAACATCCCGGATAAAAACATCTTTTACAGAAGCCAATCTTGTATCTTCAGGTCCTTCCAGTCTTATGTTATCAAAAAGAATCCATGAACCCTCCAACACCGTAATCCTTACACTATTACCACCCCTTTTAAGGTACGACGATTTGACGGGAACCTCTATACAATAAGGCGTTGCCTTGTCATAATTGCCATATAGTGCCCCACTCTCCTGTACTTTCTCCGTTTGTGAAGGTTTTCTTTGAGAAGCCACATCATATCCCGGCGCAGACAACTGAACCTTATAATCAAGACTGTTAACTGATACCTTTACAAGAGGTAAAAATTCTTTTGCGAAATCAGCAAGATTCACAACAAGTTTATAATCACCCGATTCCGGTTTGTCCGCAACATCGAAAAGAAGATTTACTTCATGAGTTCTCCATCCTGAAGTAGGCCATGTGCCTCCCCAAGTATCAACAGGACCCGGTAATATATAAGGAAAGTCTTTATTTATAGAAGACTTACCAATAACAAAAAACTTATCCTCATATCCAAAATCCTTTGACAAAAAATCTTTGAACTTATCAGGAGCCAACGCAAACTCATCAGCCCTTCCATCTAAATTACCTATGTTCCAGACAGTATCAAAAGAATATACATCAGTTACTACTGCAAGACATAAGGCTAATGCCACTTTTTTTATCATAACCACAAATTATAATTATCAATGTGAGTTCTACGAATTGTAAATGCCTGTAAACAGATGATTAGCGAAAACCATTCACGAGAATACTGCAAAAAATGCATGAACCTGTAATGGCCGCGACGCCTGCATGACATCAGGCACGCCACAAAAGGTCCATGCAAACTATGGAAAACGACTATTAAGCGATGTTACTTCTTCTGTATCTTGGCAGCGAATCCTCCGCCCGGATACATCTTTATCTTAAGACTCTTATCCGACGACAGTGTCTCCGTCACCTTGCGATAATCGGTACCCTTGCGGTGGGCGTTCACACCGTCGGCAAAAAGCTCGACGTCATAATCCCCCTGTGGCAGGAACGACAGATCCACATTCATCTCACGCGAGGTCCAGTCGGTTATTCCACCGACATACCACACATCACCCTTGCGGCGTGCAGTGATTATGTATTCGCCCATCTTCGCATCCAGCACCCTTGTCTCGTCCCATACTGTCGGTATGGCGGCGATGAAATCGGTTGACTCCAGTTCGCGCATATAGTTGCTCGGAGCATCGCACAGCATATTGATTGGCGATTCGAGTATGACATACAATGCCAGCTGACGACAACGAGTGCCCTGGCTCATCGGCTCGGAATAGCAAGGATAATAATTGCCTTTCACGGCATTCTTCATGGCACCCTGCGTATAGTCCATGGGACCTGCCACCTGACGGATGAAAGGAATCATCACGTCGTACTTCACCTGATCGTGCGATGCGGGGCTCCACTTCAGCTGTTCCAGACCATTCACGCCTTCAAAGTTGAGCACATTAGGATATGTTCGGTTAAGTCCGGCAGGCTTTGAGGTGCCGTGCAGGTCGAGAAGCAGTTTGTACTTGGCACACATTGCTGCCGCACGGTAGTTGAAATCTGTCATGAGCTGGTCGTCACGGTCCATGAAATCGACCTTGAAACCCTTCACACCCATCTCCGAATAATGACGGCACACGTTCTCCATGTCGCGCTCGAAGGCGTAATATCCCGCCCACAATATTATTCCGACATTGCGCTGCGCCGCATAGTCCACAAGTTCCTTCAGATTGATTTCATTGACAACCTGCATGAGGTCAGCCTTCAGGTTCACAGCCCAGCCTTCGTCAAGGATAACATATTCGATGCCCTTGGATGCGGCAAAGTCTATGTAGGCCTTGTATGTGTCGTTGTTGATTCCCGCTTCGAAATCAACACCCTCTATATTCCAATCGTTCCACCATTCCCACGCAACCTTTCCAGGTTTGATCCACGACAGATCCTTCACACGCGAAGGCGCAGCCAACAGATAGCTGAGATTGCTGGCGGCAAGATCCTTGTCTTCGGTTGTTACGATGACTATGCGCCAAGGGAAGGAGCGCTGACCATCGACACGAGCAATATAATTCTCACGTTCCGTCACAAGCAGCTGAAGCTGATTGTGTCCGCCCTGCTCCACCTTCTTCGGATAAGGAGCGAATACGGATGTGAGCTGATTTCCACCTTTCGCGCTGGAAAGATAAAGTCCCGGATAATTCTCCAGATGAGTTTCGGTGATGCACACCTTCACGCCCTCCCCGGCATCAACAACCAGCGGCAGGAACATCAGACGTTTTTTGTTAAGCTTAGATATATTGTTGGTATCATAAATATTCTCGAACGAGTTGAAGAACTGCGATTCAATATTGTTCTCATCTCCTCTGTTGGTATAAGGCACGGAAGCCGTAGCGTCGAACGGGAAAGAGAAGTCAGCCTGTTCGTTCACCACATTGAACTTCTTCTTTGTCTTGCTGACGAAGCGATAAGCAATGCCGTCGTCATAAGCTCTGAACTCAACATCATATCCACCCTTGAAACGCAGCACCAGCCCGTTATAGTGGTCTCTCATCTCACTTGTGCGATAGAACGGCGAAGCCACCATCTCATCAACACTGCTTGTCTTGCTTCCTGACAGACGCGCGCCAGCTCCCCACACCTCTCCGTTGTCCAGAGTCATTGATATGGCAGAAGGAGCCACGACCTGTCGTCCGTTGCACGACACGTCATACGTGAGCTGTTTACCGGAGGATATTGTCGCGGACAGTTTACCCGACGGTGACTTCAATGTAAAAACTTTCTGTGCGTATGCGGAGAAGACAAACATTCCGCATATAAGCATAGCAATTATTCTTTTCATGATTTATTAGTTAATATTAAAAAATAGCTTTAGGTTGTGGCTCCTCAGCCTTGTGCTTATGGTACATTTTCAAATACAGATTATTACATTTATTATAGCACCGGTACAAACAAAATTATCAGAAACACATCCGAAAACGAAGACAAGACAAAGAAGCTCTCCATCCACTCCATTTCCGCGCCCGTCATTCTGTCTGCAAAGATAGCAAAAGGCGAGTGCAGAGGCAAAAGGGAAAACGCTGTTTTACCTGTATTGACTTTGCCGAGCCGCGTACTATCTTATGCAAAGATAGTGATAAAATATTTAATACGAAGACACCTATGCAGAAAGTATCAAAAAAATCGGTGCATATAATAAGACTACCAACAAAACGCATTTATATAACTGCGGTAAACCTGCTATCAGACAACAGAGGAACTATGGTTCAATGGAGATGCTGTGGTAATATGAGCTTTGATTAGACACTGCGGTATCAATTCAGAGCAAGACCAATCCCCGCGGAATTGATGTCGGGCCGAAATTTTACAGACCGTAATAGTCAACTCACCTGCCATTTTGGACGTTTGAGCCACATACCAAATCATTTTCACCTCATAAAGCCTAATTTTGTATTTATAACAATAATTATGATATTATGTTTGCAAAGATCGTACACTTTTCAATTCGGAAGAAACTATTTGTGATTCTGACGACCCTGATGCTGCTCATCGGCGGAATATATGCCATGCTCACTCTGCCCATTGACGCAGTACCGGACATAACCAATAACCAAGTACAGATAGTAACAGTATCGCCAACGCTGGCACCTCAGGAAGTGGAGCAGTTGATCACTTTCCCAATCGAGGTTGCCATGAGCAACGTAATGAATGTGCAGGAAATACGTTCTGTCTCCCGTTTCGGACTTTCGCTTGTCACCGTCGTGTTCAAGGAAAGCGTGCCTACCATGACCGCCAGGCAGCTTGTGAGCGAACAGATTCAGATGGTGGCGGGAGAGATACCTTCGGAACTTGGCGTTCCTGAGATGATGCCTATCACCACCGGTCTGGGCGAGATTTACCAATATATACTGAAGGTAAAGCCCGGATACGAGTCGCGCTACGACGCCATGGAACTGCGAACCATCCAGGACTGGATTGTGAAACGCCAGCTGTCCGGTATCCCCGGAATAGTAGAGATAAACAGTTTCGGAGGTTATCTGAAACAATATGAGGTATCGGTCGATCCGGATGCACTGTATTCACTCAACATCACCATAAGTGAGGTTTTCGAGGCGCTCAGCCGCAACAACCAGAACACCGGAGGCAGTTATATAGAGAAGACCAACCGCGCCTATTATATCCGATCTGAGGGTATGATAGACAATCTTAAAGACATCGAACAGATTGTGATAACAAACCGCGGCGGAATACCTGTACACATAGGCGACATAGGCCGTGTGCGTTTCGGCTCTCCCAAACGCTTCGGAGCGATGACAATAGACGGTAACGGCGAGTGCGTGGGAGGCATCGCCATGATGCTTAAAGGAGCCAACGCCAACATTGTGACCCAGGAGCTTGAGAAGCGCGTTGAGAAAGTGCAGAAGATGCTGCCTGAGGGTATCACCATCGAGCCTTATCTTAACCGTTCGCAGCTTGTGAACCGCAACATCTCCACCGTTGTGCGCAACCTTATAGAGGGTGCCGTCATCGTGTTCCTCGTGCTCATATTCTTCCTCGGCAACGTGCGTGCCGGCCTCATCGTGGCCTCTGTCATACCACTGGCCATGCTGTTTGCCTTCATCCTGATGCGCATATTTGGCGTATCAGCCAACCTGATGAGTCTCGGCGCAATAGACTTCGGTATAGTCGTGGATGGCTCAATAGTCATTCTCGAAGGAATACTTGCCCATCTGTACGGCCGGAAACTCACGTCACGCAAACTCAGTCGCGACGAGATGGACGATGAAGTGGAGAAAGGCGCATCCAACGTAGCCCGCAGTGCCACCTTCGCCGTGCTCATCATTCTCATCGTGTTCTTCCCAATACTTACCCTTACAGGTATTGAAGGCAAGTACTTCACGCCTATGGCCAAGACGCTTGTGTTCTGTATCATCGGCGCGCTGTTGCTCTCACTCACCTATGTTCCGACCATGGCATCGCTCTTCCTGAAGCGTTCCATAAACAACAAGCCCACGCCTGCCGACCGCTTCTTCGACTGGCTCAACAAGATATACCGGCGCGTACTCAATTTCAGTCTGGCCCATACGTGGGGCGTTGTCGCAGGTTCATTTGCAGCCCTGGTACTTGCCATCCTGCTGTCCGGCCGACTGGGAGCCGAGTTCATCCCTACTCTTGACGAAGGCGACTTTGCCATGCAGATGACCCTACCTGCCGGAAGCTCGCTCAGTCACAGCATAGACATATCGCTCCAGGCAGAGAAAAAGCTCAAGGAGCAGTTCCCCGAGATAAAGCATGTGGTTGCAAAGATAGGTACAGCCGAGGTGCCCACCGACCCGATGGCCGTCGAAGACGCCGACGTGATGATTGTAATGAAACCGTTCAGCGAATGGACATCAGCCAAGAGCCGTGCCGAGATGGTGGAAAAGATGAAGGAGTGTCTGTCATCCATCAAGGGTGCCGAGTTCAACTTCAGCCAACCTATACAGCTACGTTTCAACGAGCTTATGACCGGAACAAAGGCCGATATAGCCATCAAGCTGTATGGTGAGGACATGGACGTGCTGTATAAGACAGCGCTCGAGGCAGCCAAATATGTGGAGAAAGTGCCCGGAGCATCCGATGTGCTGGTTGAGCAGACCATGGGACTCCCGCAGCTGTTGGTCAAGTATGACCGCGGCAAGATGGCACAATACGGCATCGACATAAAAGAACTGAACGACATCATCCGTACAGCCTACGCAGGCGAGGTGGCCGGAGTGGTATTTGAGAACGAACGCCGATTCGACCTTGTTGTACGTCTTGACCAAGACAAAGTGAAAGACTTCAACATTGACAAACTGTTTGTACGCACCAAGGACAACATACAGCTCCCGCTAAGCGAGGTAGCAAGCATCGACCTTGTAAACGGTCCGCTGCAGATAAACCGCGACGCCACCAAGCGAAGAGTTGTCATCGGAGTGAATGTACGCGACGCGGACATACAGCAGGTGGTAAACGAGATACGCACCCAGCTCGACAACAACATAAAATTGAAGCCGGGATACTACTTTGAGTATGGCGGTCAGTTCGAGAATCTGCAGAACGCCATCAAGACCCTCCTTGTGGTAATACCTATCGCGCTGCTGCTGATACTTCTACTTCTGTTCTTCGCTTTCCGCAGCGTGATCTACTCACTCGTGGTATTCTCCACCGTGCCACTGTCCATCATCGGCGGTATACTCGCCCTGTGGCTACGCGGATTACCATTCAGCATCTCTGCAGGAGTAGGTTTCATCGCCCTCTTCGGAGTAGCCGTATTGAACGGAATACTTATGATAAATCATTTCAATGACCTCAGAACACAAAACAAATATAATATGTGTACCGACCGAATAATATCACGTGGCTGTCCGCATCTGCTGCGCCCGATATTCCTCACAGGTCTGGTTGCGTCGTTAGGCTTCGTGCCTATGGCAATCGCCACCTCTGCCGGAGCTGAAGTTCAGCGTCCGTTGGCAACGGTAGTCATTGGCGGTCTGATTGTCTCAACCATCCTGACACTCATCATCATTCCGGTGTTCTACCGCATTGTAAACGGCACCGCCGCGCGCTTTAACCGGAGAAAGAGCAACAAGAACGGCCTCCGCGCCATAACCGCCATACTTGTAATGATGCTCATCGTGCCCGCCGCAAATGCCCAGCAGCCCATCAGTCTTGATCAGGCCATCAAGACTGCCCTGACCAACAGTCCACGACTGAAGACGGCCACGGCACAGATAGCACAGGCAGCAGCCACCAAGGGCGAAGCATGGGAAGGAGGCGTGGCATCCGTAAGCTACTCATGGGGACAGCTCAACGGAGCCTATCGCAAGGACAACGAGCTGGGCGTGGAAATGTCGCTCGGCTCACTGCTCACCCCGTTCTATAAGAACGCCCTTGCCAACACGCAAGTGTCCAAGAACAAGACCTACCGCGACATCGTGGAAAAGGAAATAACAGCCGAGGTAAAACGTGCGTGGGCATACTACCAATATGCCTACAACCTCAAGGCTCTGTACAGCGGTCAGAAGGAACAGGCGGACAAACTGAGAGAAAGTGCCATCCAACGCTACAGCCATGGCGACATAGACCTGACTGAGAAAAACATGATAACCACACTTGCCGCCGACATGCAGACACGCTGGATGCAGGCATCCGAGGAGTTGGACATGGCTCAGAAACGCTTCACATGGATATGCTACAGCTCCGAACCTGTTGTTCCGGCAGACACGGCTCTTGCCATAATGCAGGAAGTCCCGGCCTCGACAGCGCTGTCAAGCTCTCATCTTCAATATTTCAACGCCCAGGTACAGGAAAAGAAAGACATGCTCAAGATAGAGCGCAGCCGATACTTCCCTGAACTGTCAGTGGGATATGCACTGCAGAAGATATCACCCATGTCAGGTCTGAGCTCATGGATGGTCAAGGTGTCATTCCCCGTAAACATCCTTCCACAACGCAGCCGTACCAAGCATGCGAACATCAGTTGGCAGACAGCTCAATGGGAAGCATCCGACAACCAGCGACAGCTGAACAATAAGGTGCATGAACTTCAGAGCATGCTCTCGCAGCAATATAAACGTCTTGCCTACTATCGCGATGCCGCCATCAACGAAGCAATGTCTCTTGAACACAGCGCACTCATGAAGCTGAACGAGAACGAGACCGGCATCTACGAGTTCATACAGAGCCTCAACACGGCACGTTCCATCAGACAAGGCTACATAGAGACCGTATATAATTATAATGTAACGTCCATCGAATTGGAGCTTTACACAGAATGACAGTTACGAATAAATAACACCAACCATCTGAAATAAAAAGACAAAACTATGATAAAGAAACACTTGACCATCCTGATGTTCCTCGCTTTCATGGCAGCATCGTGCACATCGTCCTCCCAACAGGACACCAAAGACAAACAGCCCGCAGAAGCTGAAGTCACAAAAGCAGCAGACAGTGACACGCTTGCCCAGGTAGATGGGACAAGCGGAGCCACCAACGTAGCAAACCCGCCGTCGTTCAACGGCACCATAATCACCCCGCCCCAGAATCATGTCAGCATCACACTGAGCATGGGAGGTGCAGTGCGCAACATCTATGCCCTGCCGGGAAAATACGTGCGTAAGGGACAAACCATCCTCACTCTTGCCAATCCGGAGTTCATAGAGCTGCAACAAAGCTATCTAGACGCGGCAGCCCAGACCGAATATCTGGAGAAAGAATACAACCGTCAGAAAAGCCTCGCGCAGAATGAGTCGAGCTCGCAAAAGCGCATGCAGCAAAGCAAGGCCGAGTATCTCTCTATGAAAAGCAAGAAGGCGTCTGCCGCCGCAAAGCTCGCACTGCTGGGTATTAAGGCCTCATCACTGTCAACAACCGGCATACAACCGCTGCTGAGAATAAAGTCGCCGCAAAACGGATATGTCACAAACATGGACGCCAACATAGGCAAATACTTCGCGCAGGGAGAATCTGTATGCGACGTAATAAACAAGAGCAAGCCTATGCTTCAGCTCACTGCCTATGAGAAGGACCTGAACAGACTCACGCCCAACTGCCGTTTCGCCTTCAGGGTAAATGGCTTTGCGGACAAATCGTTCACCGCCCGACTGATATCCATCGACCAGACCGTTGACAACACCAACCGTTCCATCAAGGTTTACGCTCAGATCGACGATGCCGATCCAAGTTTCCGTCCCGGCATGTACGTATCGGCTAAAATTATAGAAAGCAAACCACAATATAAGAAATAAAGGAGCTGTAATCCGAATTTAAATGATTAACTTTACAGCATGAGTTCTCAACACAACCAACGACGAATAGTACTCGCGATAAACGGCATCTCGGTTATTGTGGCATTTCTCATGCACCTGCCCGAGCTCATCGCCCTGTCAGAACCGCAGATGAATCCGGATCTGTTTCCAGGCATCAACTGGCTCAACGTAGGCGACGAGATACTGTTCACATATCTCTCGATATTGCTGCTCTTCATTCTGAACCGTAAAGTCTTTATGTGGGACAGCAATATCCGGGATATAGGTTGGA